>Ga0208648_1003302_pt1 | contig 10222 bp, 7 predicted proteins | sample AntAceMetag02UKL_FD_184772 | JGI IMG/M metagenome (GOLD analysis project Ga0208648, IMG submission 184772) | Saline lake microbial communities from Ace Lake, Antarctica - Antarctic Ace Lake Metagenome 02UKL (SPAdes) (version 2) | ecosystem: Environmental > Aquatic > Non-marine Saline and Alkaline...
CAACGCCCACGGCCCCTTTCCCGCAGGCAATAACCAGCGGGTCGACCGAAAGAACCGTCCCTGGTCTTGATCCTTCCCCTCGATCCTCAATTTCCGTTACCATCCAGATGAAGCACTTCCTGTCACCAACATGACTGAAGGCCCCGGGAAAGGGCCGGGTCACAGCCCTGACCAGGCCCCTGACTTCCGTGGCAGATCCGGACCAGTCTATTTCGCCATCCTCAGGGCCCCGTCCCCCGTAATATGTTGCATTGGAGTGATCCTGGGGATCGCGTGGCGTCGTACCCTTCACAATGAGAGGGAGAATCTCGTCCAACATTTCAGAAGTGGTCTTTGCCGCCTTTTCATGTAGAGACCTTGCAGTATCACCATCTGATATTTCAATGCTCTTTTGACAAAGGATATCTCCGTCATCCGGGCGAGGCGTCATATAATGCAGTGTAACACCAGTTTCCTTCTCACAGTTTACAAGGACCCAGTTGATAGGAGATCGTCCCCGATACTTAGGAAGAAAAGAACCGTGGAGGTTCAGGCATCCGGTAGTCGGGATATCCAATATGGGGGGACGGATAAGATTGCGGTAGTAAAAGGAGAAGATAATGTCGGGCGCAATCTCTCTGATCTTCTTAACCCAGAGGGGGTGGTTGATATCCTCCGGGGCATAGACCGGGATGTTCCGCGAGGCAGCTAATTCTGCGACGGATTCAAACCAGATATTTTCGTCCGGGTCATCTTTGTGCGTAAAAACCGCGGCAATTTCAAAACCGTTCCGCAGAAGCGCTTCAATGCCCCTGCATCCAATGGTATGATAGGCTAAAACTACTGTTTTCATATAAATCCTCTCTTTTTTCTCAGTTACTTGCTACGTAACTGCGCACAAATATATCGAAATCAATATAAAGTTTACCCGATTTAAACTTGTTTCGGGATCGTAGTCTTGTTCCCGTGTTCCACTACTCTGCGAACGGATACCTTGCTCCCCGCTGCCTACTCCTTACTTCTCACTCCCTAACCTGTATAAACCGGAAAAGTGTCTAAAGTTGATGTCTGTTTTTAATTCGATGTTGGATGTTCGATGTTCGACGTTCATCTTTTTCCACATACTCCCTACTTCCTACCCTTTACTGCCTAATGCTTACTTCTTAAGCTTGCTCTCTCCCATAACGCTCTCTACAAAATATCGTGGACGCGCCCTCACATCACTATAGATTCGTCCGATATATTCTCCGAGCAGTCCCATACCGAGGAACTGTGCCCCGATGAAGATAAAAAGAATGGCAAACAGGGTAAAAACCCCGGCAGCGGCCCAGTCAGGGCCATAGATCAATCTCATTACAAAAAGGAATATGCCAAAACCAACACCAAGGGCGGATATAATTACGCCGAGCAGATTCAAGAGGCGCAAGGGAAAGGTTGTCATGCTGGTCAACAGGTCAAACTGCAGGTTAATGAGCTTCCATAATCCGTATTTTGAATCACCGGCAGACCGCTCTGCATGATGTACATCTATCTCTGCTGTAGCCCCTGCAAAGCTGTTTGCAAGCACAGGGATAAAGGTGCTCCTTTCATGACATTGGAGCATGGCGTCAACTACTCGTCTGTTATAAGCCCTTAGCATACAGCCATAGTCATGCATATCCACACCGGTGGACATCTGTACGACCTTGTTGACTACGTGGGACGACCACCTCCTGAAAAGCGTATCGCGCCTGTGCATCCTGACGGTTCCAACCACATCGAATCCCTCGTCGGCCTTCTTGACCAGCTTCTGAATTTCTTCGGGGGGATTCTGGAGGTCTGCATCTAAAGTAATGACGATATCCCCCCTTGTCTCTGCAAAACCGGCCATAATAGCCGAATGCTGGCCATAATTCCTGTTTAAGAGGAGTCCGACGATTCTCCCGGGGTTTTGTTCCGCGGCCTTCGTGATCATATTTCGCGATTCATCGGAACTCCCATCATCAATGAGTACAATCTCAAACTCTCTTTCCATCTTCATGCAGGTGTTCAGGCACCGTTCTAACAGCTCTTCAAGGTTTTCCTCCTCGTTAAACACGGGAATGACGATGGAGATTGTCGATTGTTGATTTTCCATTATTTACTCATATACTACTTAAGAAAAAGAATTTGGACGCTGATGAACGCAGATTGTCTCTGATTTTTTATTTTTGATTATCTGCGATTATCTGCGTCCCCAAAATAATTACCTTACAACTTATACCTGGATTGAGGAATTCGTTAGCACTTCCTTAATTGCTTCAACCACATCATCCACGTCCTCAAACGTCATATCCGGGAAAAGGGGGAGCGAACAGATGCGGTCTGAATTCCATTCGGTGTTCGGAAGCATGCCGCGACGCATGTCCATTGATTCCCTGTAGTATTTCTGCAGATGCACTGCACGAAAATGGAGACCTGTTCCGATATTCCTCTGCTTTAGTTCAGCCATGAAATCATCACGGCTGAGCCCTGCCCGGTCCGTGTCAAGGCGAACTATGAAAAGATGCCAGGCGTGTCTCGTAGTATCAGACGGAACTGAGAGAGGTAGCATCTCATCAATCTCGGAGAGCAACTCGCGGTATCTAATGGCGAGTACAGCCCTTTTTCTGTTGAACTCATCGACGCGAGCAAGCTGCCTCAAACCGAGAACCGCCGCCATATCCGTCATGTTATATTTATACCCTGGCTCTAATACCTCGGCCTGTGGAGATCGACCGTGTGTCTGGCGATCATAGGCATCCACACCAAGCCCGTGAAACTTCAACCGGTTGATATGCTCTATCAGGTCTTGATTGTCGGAACAAAACATCCCTCCCTCACCGGTAGTGATGTTTTTGATGGGATGAAAGGAAAAAATCGACGTCCCTTCTTTCCCCACATGAGCGCCTGAATAGTTCGTGCCTAAGGCATGGGCAGCGTCCTCCACAAGAGGGACCTCAATCCTGGCGGCAATTCTCCTCAAAGATGCCATATCAGCAGCAGCGCCGGCAAAGTGTACAGGTACGATCAACCGGGTTTTGGGAGAAATAGATTCCTCAACCGAATCGGGAGAGATCATCAATGTATCCTTGTCAACATCCGCAAAAACCGGGGTAGCCCCTGCCAGGACTATCAGATTAATTGTAGAGACCCAGGTCATTGAAGGGGTAATAACCTCATCACCGGGCCCGATACCTAATGCCTTTAAGACAAGATGCATGCCGGCGGTGGCCGAAGAAAGCGCAACAGCTCTTTTGCACCCGACATTTTCGCAAAATGCTCGTTCAAAGTCAGCCACATTGGGGCCCGTGGTAATCCATCCCGAACGGAGCACGTCTGCTACAGCCGAAATATCCTCTTCTGTAATGGATGGCCTGGAAAATGGCAGAAATTCCGTTCTCATCAGGCGCTCCGGGTAACAAGAAAGACCCCGAGGCATATAACCACAATCCCGGTCCAGCGCACGGGTCCCAGGGCCTCCTGGAAAAAAAACTGCCCTGCAAAGGCTGTCACGATGTAACCCACGCTGAGAAGCGGATAGGCATAACTTACCTCCACTCTCGACAGTGCCATGAGCCATACAATCACGCTAATCACGTAGCATAACAGCCCTGTGAGTACAAAGGGGTTGAGAATCACCTTAGCGCCAATCGGCACGATATTGTCCAAGGAAAAGGCAAAATGGCCAATTGTGCGCATACCCTGCTTGAGGGAAAGCTGCGCAGCGGCATTTAAAAGCACCCCCAAGAGAATCAGGGGTAGATACCGGTTCATTTTTATTGTCTCCTCATGATCTATAATTAACAATCAGCAATTTTACCCTGTTAAATCTCTTCGGGCTATTTAACAGGGGTGACCATCAACAATAGTCAATCTTGAATCCTACAGTCAAGCCCTTGTTGCGAGACCTTTAAAAAACGCCCCCTTTCGAAGTCTGCGCTTATCTGCCCAATCTCTGTGTTGCGTTCAGATTTTAATCCTCGAAATACTTGATGTATTCCTGTGGTTAAAATCCTCACGCGTCTTGATCTTGAATCCCGCTGTCAGCGGGAAGCATTTTTTAAAGGTCTCGTTCTATCAGGTAAATATCTTCCATCTCATACGCCACCCTGTCCCAACTATGTTGGATCGCCGTCTTGTGGGCTATCTCTCCCATTTTCAGACGATTCTCTTTTATTAAGTCAATTCCCGAGATTTTATTGTACGCGTTCACGGGTACCAGGTCAAGCAAAGCCTGATGCACATTCTCTGGAAACCGCTTGATCTTAAGATGTTTTCCAATATATTATATCTCGTGACTGGTAGGAATAGGCATCAGAGGAAGGATGTTAAGGCTCTTAAAGGGCTATTCAATTTTTTCCACCTGTGCTGTTAGACCTCTGCTTCTTTTTGCCACAGAGGCTCAGGCACAGAGGGAAATAAAAAGGTTTTAAAAACCTCTGAATACAGTCATCAAGGCCTTTCAATTTAGGATGTTGCAGAAGTTTTGTATTGGTTTGATATTTTTGGGTCTGTCCGGGTTAGAGAAGGAGAGGATTTCATGCAGACAGGTGCAGGCATTTTGTTGGAAATCTTGAAAGAGGCGGGAGTCCACACCGTATTCGGTATACCGAGCATTCACAACCTGGGGTTCTATGAGGCACTCAGGAAAGACGGTTCTGTAAGGCACATCCTCTGCCGCCATGAGACCACAGCTACCCACATGGCAGACGGGTACGCCAGAGAGAGCGGCACGCCGGGGGTCGTGATTACCTCAACAGGACCTGGCGCGGGATATGCCGTTCCAGCCCTGCAGGAGGCTTATGGCAGCAGCGCACCCGTTCTCATGATTACAACCAACATCGCCACATCCAAAATCGGCAAAGGGGTTGGCACTCTTCACGAGGTAAAGGAACAGGATGGGATTTTCAAGAATATCACCAAGGCCGTTTTCACTGTTCGGGCTGAAGAGGATATTGAAAACCTCACCCGGGAAGCCTTGAATACCTTACAGCTCGGAAGGCCGGGTCCCGTTTATCTCGAAGTCCCGACCGATCTCATGAACAGGGAAACCGGCGCAAAAAAAGATTTGGGGACCAACAAGACCGTGCAACAGACTGACCTGCCTGATCTAAAAAAGGCCATAACGCTTATCAAAAATGCGGAGAGGCCTTTGCTTGTCGTTGGGACGGCTGCCGTGCGCGCGTGTATGACTGAGGAAGTGGTGAGTCTCGCGGAAACCCTGGCCGCTCCCGTCCTCTTCACCCCCAGCGCTCGAGGGCTCATCCCGGATAAGCACCCCCTTGCCCTCGGCAACAGCGCAAGAAGCGGCACCATTCGGGAAACCGCCTCCTCCTCCGACCTAGCACTGGCCATCGGTACCCGTCTGAGAGAGGTGGACACAAAAAGGAGAGGCCTTGTGTTGCCTCATCTCATCCATGTGGATTGGGATAATAAATGGACAGACAGAAACTTTCCCTCAAATATCTCTCTTTCAGGAGACATACCTGGAATCGTGCGCGCCCTGATGGAAGCCCTTGAGTCTCCCTTAGACAGAGAGCGCCGCTTACAGCGTGTTCATGAGATCTCCCTAAAGATACAGGAAGAGGAGGCCGAAATCCGCCGGAATCATCGTGAGATGACCTATCTAAAGGTCATTAGGGATGTATTGCCCGAGGAGAGCACCCTCGTGGTCGACAACACCCAGCTTGGTTACTGGTCCGAATATTTCTATCCCTGCCATGTCCCCGGAGGATGGATGGGGGCAAAAGGATCTGCCATTATCGGGTTCGCCTTTGCCGCAGCCATCGGGGCCAAAATCGCTTCTCCTGAAAAGCCGATCCTCGCCGTGATCGGGGATGGGGGATTCCTTTACAGCACCCAGGAACTGGCCACCTGTTTGAAACACGGGATCGGTTTTCCTGTCATTGTTGTCAACAGCAAATCCTTTGGCATTATCGCCTATCTTCAGAAAACATTCCACAAATGCGAATACGAATCGCGACTGATAAACCCCGACTTTGTGGCGCTCGCCAACGCGTATGGCATAGCAGGCAAGCAAGTAGCTTCGCCGGACGGCCTCGGACAGGCCCTGGAAGAGGCACTGTCATCCGGTGAGATGCGGATCATCGAACTGCTGGAAGATTTCCCGGAACCCCCATTCGGAAAGTATTAACGACCAGCGGAGGGCACGAGTTCATCACCCGGTTTCCCCTCAAGTATCCATGAATGTTGCCAATCCATCTGATGGTTCCAAACCGCTAATTCTTCCTACATCCAGCATTTATGATTAAGACGATTTCATGTTGCTTTTCTCCAATTTGCATATTATAAAGCACATTTAGCACAATAATAAAGGGATAGAGAAAATAAACCGTATAATTGAGGTTCTATCAGTCCAGGGCGTTTTAGACAAAAGGAGGAAAGAAATGAACAAAGAAGATTTGGTAAAATTGGTTTGTGAGAAAACAGGCATTAGCAAGAAGATGGCAGAACAGGCACAGAAAGCGGTCATCGAAGGATTTTCCTCAGCTCTTGAGAAAGGAGATTCAATTTCTCTCGTTGGATTTGGGAGTTTCAAAGTGGTTGCGCGAGCAGCCCGGGAAGGCCGGAATCCGAGCACAGGAGAAAAGATGCAGATCCCGGCTTACAAGACTGTTAAATTCACACTGAGCAAGTCGTTAAAGGAACGAGTTCAGTAAGTTAGAACCGCGAGATCTGGAGACAAACTGGCTCCAGATGATAATGAACGTATTCGCAACCGCAACTGTCCTGGCCGCTATCAAAAGGAGCAGGAAAGGTGTTAGCGTTGCCGCATCGAAAAACAAGACTGGTTTTGAGGACCGGAAAATCAGTGGTATCGTTCAGACGTTCAAGGTTTTTAGTAAGAATCATGGCCTCTCGTGATGAAAACAATGCCCTTCAAGACCTGACCTAAATCAAGAAGGGGAAGACTAATGGGAATTGCAAAGGCTCATACACAGTGTCAAAGACACAAAGGGTATGGGCCTTTTCATTTTGAAAGTATTTGGAGGATTTCCTGATGACCACAAGAACGGCTTTTGAAGAAATGGATAAAGCCAAGAGCCTTAAGGGATAATCATGTTACCTGAAACCATCATACTTCAGTCGGCCGGATCATTATCAGTAGCGGTGATGGCCCTGCTCATGCTGGGCTTGCAGACTCTTTTCTTTTTCAGAAAGCCTCAATTCACATGGTATGCCTGGAGCGCAGCCATCGCGTTTTCAGCCTTACTTTATTCGGTCGGTATTTTCATTGAATACAATACGACTGCGGGACCCCTTAACCGATTTTCCGGCCTGTTGGAGTATACGGCCATTATCTGTCTGGCCCACTGTCTGTATGGATTTACTTTTTCCTATCTTGGCATTGAAAGCAGGTGGTACCATCCGGTAGCCGGCGTCTGCCACGGGCTTATTTTGATCCTCCTATGGTCCACCAATTATATAGTGGCCGAAAGTTTCACCACGCGGGACTTTATTGGTTTGGGGTCCCCCTATATTGAACCGGACCTGGGACCCCTTGGTCCCGTGTTCGTGCTTTATGCGGCCACAGTCGGCGTGATCGCGATGACATTCTGGATAAAACGCAAAAGAACCGACCCTAAACACCGGATCATTTTTCTGACAGGGATGGGTTTTTGGCTTCTGCTCGGTATTCATGATGGCCTGGCCTCCCTGGGGCTCCCTACGCTTCAATATTTCATGGAATACGGATTTCTCGGATTTGCCATGGTTGTTCTCTGGGTCGTATTCAACAGCTATTTGGAAATAGCGGCGGAAGATAAATATCGTGTGATCACGGAATTCGCAAACGATGGTATTATGGTGATACAAGATGGAAAAATGGTTTTTAGAAATCCTGCGGGTTGCGATCTGATCGGCATACCTTTAACCGATTCAGAGCCCGGAGATTTTCTTGATATCATGGTGTCGGAAGACCGGAAAACGGTCCTGAAGCACTACCACACCCTTCTGGAGGACGGCTATACGCCTAATCCACATACAGTCCGCATTCGGGGAGCGGATGGGGAACAGAAATTTGTAGAAATCGCATCAAGCCTCATTCAATACAGGAACAGACCTGCCGTCCTGGCCATCATGCGGGATATGACAAAACGAAAGCGGGCGGAGGAGGTCATTCGGGAGAGTGAGGAGCGTTTCCGGCTTTTATCCGAGGCCAGTTTCGAAGGAATACTGATTCACGATAAAGGGGAAATTCTCGATGCTAATCAGACTTTTGCAAAGATATTCGGGTACGAACTTGATGAGATCATCGGGATGAATGTCCTTGAATTGGCAGCACCTGAATGCCGAGAGGTGGTGAAGAGAAATGTACTGTCCGGCCTCGAAGAAGCTTACGAGGCTATAGGCTTGAGGAAGGACGGATCAACCTTCCCTGGTGAACTGAGGGGCAGGCAAACGAAATATAAAGGCAAGACAGTAAGAATAACAGCAGCAAGAGACCTAAGTGAGCAAAAGAAAGCTGAAGAGGCCTTGCGGGAGAGCGAAGAAAACTACCGCTCAATGATGGAAGCTATGGATGATGCAATATATATATGTTCATCGGACTTTCGTATAGAGTATATGAACCCGGCTATGATCAACAGGATAGGCCGTGATGCCACTGGCGAACCTTGCCACAAGGTGATGCATGGGCTTGACGAAAAATGCCCATGGTGTATCCATGAAAAAATTATGAGGGGCAGATATATAAAAACTGAAGTTGTCAGCCCTGCAGACCACAAAACTTATCATATTTCAAACTCGCCAATGTTTCACACAGACAAGTCGGTTTCAAAGTTAACTGTCTTCCGCGATATTACCGAAATGAAAAAACTTCAAGCCCATCTCCAACGGGCCCAGAAGATGGAAGCCATCGGAACTTTGGCTGGCGGCATAGCCCATGACTTCAATAATATCCTCATGGCTATTCTCGCAAATTGTGATCTGGCAAAGATGAAATTGGCCGAAGACAGCGAGGCCATTGACAATCTGAATCAAGTTAAACATGGGGGCTACCGGGCCAGGAGGCTTATTCAGCAGATCCTGACGTTCAGCCGCATGGGAGAACAGGAGAGGATCGCCCTTTCCCTTACACCCCTTATCAAAGAGGCTCTTAAATTCCTGAAGTCAACGCTTCCGGCTTCTATCGAGATCCGCGACTACATTGAGGCAGATCCGGGCATTATTGAGGCAGATGCCACCCAGATCCACCAGATTGTGATGAATCTGTGCACAAATGCTGAGCATGCCATGCGGGAGGAGGGGGGAACCCTCGATGTCAAGCTCACCAGAGTGGAGGTAGACAGGCAAACGGCCTTACAACATCACGAACTTCACACCGGACCCCATGTGCGGCTCATAGTGACCGATACAGGATGCGGGATGGACTCTGAGACCTTGGAGCACATCTTTGACCCCTATTTCACTACCAAGGAGGTAGGCGAAGGAACCGGTCTTGGCCTGTCAGTCGTGCACGGGATTGTAAACACCCACAACGGCGTCATCACAGTGGAGAGCGAGCCCGGAAAAGGGACGACCTTTAACGTCTATTTTCCGATTACCGAGAAAGACGAAAAGATCCAAGAAGAGTCTGACGAACCACTTCCCACAGGAAACGAGCGAATCCTTTTTGTTGATGACGAGCAGGTGATCGTGTACATAGCAGAGGAGATGTTAAAAGAGTTGGGCTATAACGTGGTCACCAAAAAAAGCAGCGTGGAAGCCTTAGAGCTATTCCGGGCTGACCCGGGTCGATTCGATCTGGTTATCACCGACATGACCATGCCCAAGATGACAGGTGATAAATTAGCCCGGGAACTCATGAAAATCCGACCCGATATCCCGGTTATCCTCTGCACGGGATTCAGTCCGAAGATCTCTGAGGAGAAAGCAAAGGAGATCGGTATCAAGGCCTTTGCAATGAAACCTCTGGTGGGAAGAGACATGGCCAATACCGTTCGGAAGGCCCTTGGGAATTAACATTTGAATTGACTATTGACGATTGAATATTGAGGATTGGGTACTGGAGTGATGGAGTGTTGGAAAAAGATGAACGTCCAGGTAAGCGAAGACTCCGACATCGAATGAAAACCAGACATCAACTTTAGGCATTTTAGGCACTTTTCCGGTTTAGGTATTTGGTACTGGGTAGTAGGGGGTGGAGTGTTGGGGATTGATGATTGTTGATTGTTGATTGTTTATTGGGGATTGGAGGATATGGCATATTTCTTTTGGAGTC
>Ga0208648_1003308_pt1 | contig 10199 bp, 11 predicted proteins | sample AntAceMetag02UKL_FD_184772 | JGI IMG/M metagenome (GOLD analysis project Ga0208648, IMG submission 184772) | Saline lake microbial communities from Ace Lake, Antarctica - Antarctic Ace Lake Metagenome 02UKL (SPAdes) (version 2) | ecosystem: Environmental > Aquatic > Non-marine Saline and...
ATGATTATGAGAATGGAACAGATAATTCGCCAAAAGTAAACTTTAATTATGAAATGTAAAAACTGTGGAGGGACATTTAAAAAAGCAGTTAGTCATCAAAAGTTTTGTTGTGATAGATGTAGGTCAATTTATTGGTTTAGCCATAACAGGAAAAGATGGAATAATTATATGAAAGAATGGAGTAGAAACAACAGAACAAAAAGGTTCGCAAACACGCTCAGGGACTTCAAACCAGAAAAAAGAGATTTTAGCGATTTAAACAATTTTTGACAAATAGGTAAAAATTTGTTATAATACGTTTATAACGCTAAATTATGAATATTTTACAAAACATAAAACAATTCTTCGCTAAAGGAGAAATCAAAAACCAAATAACAAAAGCATTTACTAATTTAGCGGGATTGCCAACATTAAGTGCTGGAGAATGGTCAGAAGAAAAGTATCTTGAAACATACGATAAGTCGTTAGATGTGTTTGCTTGTGTTAAAAAGATTTCAGCAAAGATTGCTTCAATAGAATATAAATTATTTAGAATTAAGAATTCAAAGGGTGAGCTTGAACAAATATTAGCGCACCCTCTTTTAGATCTATTAGCAAACCCAAGCCCATTTGTCAGTAAAGCAAAGTTAATTAAACTAAAAGAGATTAACGAATTACTAACAGGAGATGGATATTGGTATAAGGCAATGGTTGGAAATACAGTAGCAGAGCTTTGGAACTTAAGGCCTGATTGGATTAAAATTATACCAAGCTCAACAGATTATATAAAAGAATATATTTATAGAATACCCGGACAGAAAGAATTACATTTTACACCGGAGGAGGTTATTCATTTTAACGAACCATCTCCAATAAAAGAGTTTGCAGACAGGACAGGACAATCCCCTATAAGGCCAGCACAGGTCAGAGTAGACACAGAGGAGTTTGCAACAAAGTTTCAAAGAGATTTCTTTCACAATAACGCGCGTCTTGATGCAGTATTGCAATCAGATCAAACGTTAAACAAAGATAGGGTGCAAGAGATACGCGATCAATGGAGCAAGAAATACAAAGGAGTAGGAAAGAACTCAAAGATTGGTATTTTACAAAGTGGATTAAAGTATGTTCAGATATCAACAGCCCAAAAGGATATGGATTATATATCAGGACTTAAGGCGACAAGGGACGACATATTTATGGCATTTGAAATGCCAAAGTCAGTCATAGGGATAGCAGAGGATGTAAACAGGGCCAACGCTGACGCAGCTATGGCAAGTTTTTTAACAGAGAACATTAAACCAAAGATGAGAGATTTTGTAGATACATTAAATCAATCATTAGTTCCTCATTTTGGTAAAGGTTTGATATTAGATTTTGTTGATCCATCACCAGAGAACGTAGAAGAAAAGCTAAAGATATATGAGAATGCATCAAAAAATGGATGGATGACACAAAATGAAATAAGAGAGAAAGAGGGACTAATGCCATTAAAGACAGGAGGAGATGAACCATTAGCGAATAGTAAAATAAGTTCAATAGTTGGGTTGTCGGGAATGGTGCCACAAAAGAGAACTGTAATATTAGGACAAGTAGTTCAATCAGGTATCTTTGAGGGAAGAAAAGAATTGTTTAACGACATCAGGATTAAAGAATTAAAAGACAAAATTGGAAAGCAATATAAAAAAAAAGCATCAAAAGAAAAAAAAGAATTAGATGAGTTAAAACAAGAAAAGAGAAAGACAATATGGAGAACATATTTAGCGGACAGAGATCGCAGGAAAAATATATTGCTACCAGTTGTTAGAAAATTCTTAATAGACCAAGAGAAAAGATTGTTTAGAATTATAAACGAAAAGGATTATAAATACGAAGCCAATTATAAGAAGCACATTAAGAAAGCGTTATTAGATTTTGATTGGGAAATGGAGAATGAAAGGTTAATAGCGGCCATTACACCATCAGAATTAAAGATATTAAAAATATCCGGCAAAGCAGCGCTGGCCAGAGTTGGGGTTAGCAAACCATTCATATCAGAGGGATTTATAGGAATATGGTTGCAAAACCAGATCAAAGTGGACTCTTCCTTGATAAACAAGACCACCAGAACAAAATTATCAAAACAATATTACGAAGCGCTGGCCAAAGGAGAGGGTATCAATGAAATAAAAGAAAGGGTTAAAAATGTTTATAAGATTAGAGGAGATGCAGAAGCTGTTAGGATAGCAAGAACCCAAACAGGAGCTATTATAAACGAAGCAAGCGTGGAAGCATACAAGCAAAGCGGGGTTGTGCCGAAAAAAGAATGGATTGCTACAATGGATAGTAGAGTAAGGCCATCTCACGCAGCAGCAGATGGACAAGTAGTAGATGTAGATAAACCATTTGAGGTTGGCGGAGAATTAAAAGACGCTCCAAATGATATAAATTGTAGGTGTGCAATTGGTCCGGTTATAGAATAATAAAATTAATATAACATTATGTTTAAAAAAGATTTAATTTTTGAAGTAAAGAAATCAAACGACGACAACAGAACAATAGAGGGAGTGTTTTCAACTGCCGACGTTGATCGTTCTGGCGATCCTCCAATAGAACAGGAAAGCTGGAATTTAAAGAACTTTAAGAAAAACCCAGTAGTTCTATTTGCTCACGACAGTCGCAATATACCAATTGGAAAGGTTACTAAATTAAAATTAGACGAGAAAGGAAATCTTGCCGGTAAGATTATGTTTGCAGTTGACGAGGGAGTAGGTATTTATGGAGATTTAATAAAGACAGTATACAACTTATATAAGGGTAAGTTTATGCGCGCATTTTCAGTAGGATTTAAGTTAGGAGAAATAACAGACGATAAGAAAGGAATGAAATTGATTAAGAATGAATTATTAGAAATATCTTGTGTTCCTGTCCCGGCCAACGCATTAGCTTTAGCAAAAGTAAAAGGATTAGATTTAGAGGCCCTTGATAAGGTAGATGAGATTGAGGAAACAATAGATTTCAAGAAAGACGCAGAAAGCAACGAGGATAGCCCTGACGAGGGAGCAGGGGACACAGGGGATAATAACGAGGAAGTAGAGGAAGACACACCAGAGGACGACACAGGGGACACAGGGGACGCAGAAAAGGCAATTAAGACAGAAATATCTGCTGAATATGATAAGGAAAATAATAAAGTTATCATAAAACAGGATGGAAATATTATAAAAGAAATTAAATTATCATTATTAGATAATAAGGTCGTGACCGAAAGCTCTAACGAGCAAAAGGAAAAATCGCCAAAGAAAGCGATAAAAACCTTAAACAAAATAATCCGAACGCTTCTCACAGAGAAGCAAAAGGTTAGAAGTAATTAGATATTTTTTATGTTCGTATTAAAAGATATTTTAGCCAAAGAACTCAAAGACCTTTCTGATGAAGAAAAAACATTTTTAGCTGAGCACGCCAGTGAGTTAACTGACGAGCAAGCTAAGAGTTTTGAAATCACCAAAGAAGTTAATGAGGAACTTGACACAAAAGGATTAGATGAATTGGTAAATCTTTCTGTTGAGAAAGAAGTTAAATCAGTTGTTAATAAAATGGTTGCAGTTAAGAGAGGAGAAATCAATATGGCCAGCGAAACATTGCCAACAAATGGTAAATGGGCCAAAAAGACACTTGACTGGTGCGTAGCATTAACACAAGGAGATTTAGTTCAAATGAAAGCATTAACCACTTCATCTTCTGATACTCCAAAAGCAGGATATACTATCCCATCTGAATTATTTAACGAAATAATCAGATTAGTTGAGGATGTATATGGTGTTGCTCGTAGAGAAATGAGATACTTACCTTTCAGCGGCCCAGGAAATACAAGAGATATTACTGCATTAGGTAGTTCTATTTCTATGACTTGGACTGATGAAGCCGTAGCGAAGACAGCAACCCAACCTGTATTTGAAAGAGTGCAACAAACATTAAAGAAATTGGCTTGTATTATTCCTATGACAGAGGAGTTGTTACAGGATACCGCAATCAATTTACCCGGTTTGTTAGCTGATTTAGTAGCCGAAGCGACTGCTAAAGAGGAAGATGAACAATTCTTTAATGGAACTGGTGCGCCTTGGACTGGTATTTGTAATAATGGGAGTGTAACTTCTGTTGTAATGGGTGCTGCATTAGGATTTGCTGACATTACTGCTGAAAACTTATTAGATATGCAAGATGCAGGTTTAGTAGGTGCGCATAATGGAGCTAAATACTATTTGCAAAGAACTATTTTCAGCTATGTTAGAAAATTGAGAGAAGACTCAATCGCAGCTGGCGATGGTTTAGGAGCATTCATTTATCAAAGGCCACAAGGAGAAATCCCCGGAACTATTTGGAACTATCCTTTTGAATTAGTAGAGGGAATGCCTGACAAAGATGATGACGCCATCAATAAGGGTTTTGTTATCTTCGGTAATCTTAAACGATATGCTATCTATGGAGACAAAGGTGGTATGAAAGTTAAGATTTTAACAGAAGCTACCATTACTGATACAGACGGACAAACCTCAATCAATCTTGGTCAACAGGATATGATTGCTTATAGGTTTGTGGAAAGAGTTGGTTATGTTTTACCAAAACCAACTGCTATTGTTGTTCTTAAGACATCTGGAACAATCAGTTAGATTTAATAGGATATGGGGTTGTAATAAAAACAACCCCCATATCCGATAATTAAGAAGTTTTGTATGGAGTATAAAAATAAACAGCTTATAAATTATAATACGCGTATGACTGAAGTAAAAAAAGAGAAAAAGGTTAGCTTTTTTGATCCGGTAGTCAATGCTTTTAGGGAAATCCCCATTAGTTTGGCTAAAAAATATGTCGTCGGAGTAGAAGAAGTTAAAAAACAATTAGATAAACTTAACAAATAATCTTTATGATTAAATTAAAAGATAAAGGCACATTCAAAAAGAGGTGGACTATTGAAAGATTTGCTTCACAGGCAGATTTTGAAAAGGGTAATTGCTATAAAAAGAGTGTTGTAAATCATAATATTCTTGTTAATGAAGGGATCAACGAGTTATGGACGCTTATTTGTGCCGCAACAGGAATAAGATATGATAATACTAATGCTTTTTTGATTGTAGGAACTGGAGTTGGCGCGGCCAATGCCGCTGACACACAGGCAACCTTTACGGCAGGAGTAACAAAAGCAATGGAAGATGGTTATCCAACTTATGGCACAGATCAAAAAGCCACTTGGAGAGCAATTTATGCTGCAGGCGACGCAAATCAATTATGGAATGAGTTTGGAGTATTAAATGCAGCCACAGGAGAACAATTACTAAATCGTTTAGTTTCTGCTCAAGGAACAAAGACAGCAGGACAGGTTTGGCAGTTAACATTTACGATTACATTATCCTAAACAAGAAGTATATGATGAAAAAGTTTGAAAATAATATACTTATAATTTTTAGATATGTCTACTACATTTAAGAATATAGTTAATCGTTTTAATACAACAATAAAAGCCGCAAGCAGTATAAATAATACTGACGATCCTGTTACTTTTAATATCACAGACGCAACGGGAATACCTGCTGTTCCTTTTTATTTTACCGTAGAACAACTAACAGACAGCTCGGTTTTTGAAAGAATGTTAGCAACGGCAGTAGATGGAGATGAAATAGTAGCTACGCGCGCGCAAGACGGATCATCAAAGCAAACATTTGCAGCAGGCGATCTCGTTCAGATTAGGGTTATGGCGGCTCATATTGACGATATGACAACAGTGATAAATGCCTTAGAGGACGGAACAGCTTTATTGGCTGGTCGTTCAGGTGGTCAAACTTTAATAGGCGGAACAGCAAGTGGAAACGATCTAATTTTACAATCAAGTTCAGACGCTACAAAAGGAAAGATATATTTTGGTATAGCACAGACTTCTTATTTTGACGAAACAACAGAAAACTTAGTTATTACAGGAACATTAAATACACATACAATTCCAGGTGGAACAGGAACTATTGCATTAACTACCGATATTACAGGAACTAATTCAGGAACTAATACTGGCGACCAAACTTCAATAGTAGGAATAAGTGGAAGTATAGCAGAGTTTAATACTGCTTTATCTGACGGTAGTTTTGCCACTGGTGGTGGAACGGCAACTGGAAGTAATACAGGCGACCAAGATTTATCAGGAAAAGCAAATATTGACCAAACAATGTATATCGGCTCAACTGCCGTAGCAATCAACAGAGGAACTGCTGCTTTGACATTGGCTGGACTTACTTTAACAACTCCAGATATTGGAACTCCAAGTGCTGGAACTCTTACTAATTGCACTTTTCCGACACTTAATCAAAATACAACTGGAACTTCTGGCGGAACAGTAGCTAATGCAGTTACACTTGCTATGATGGCTCACGGAACTGATGGCAATTTAATAACTTATGATTCAGCTGGTGCTCCAGCTTATGTAGTAACTGGAGATGCTGACCAAGTATTAACAAGCAACGGTGCAGGAGCTGCTCCAAGTTTTCAAGATGCTGCTGGAGGTGGTGCAGAATGGGAATATGTATCAGACTTAACTTGGTCAGATGAATCAACTACTCAATCATTTTCTTCTTTAGCTGGTGGGACTTATGATTATAAAATAGAATGGCAGTTATATGGAACAGATGAAACTTCTACTGGAGATATAGTATATTTTTATTTAAATAATGATGGTAGTTCGTCCCATCATTCAACTTATTATCATACAGGAACAGGCATATCTAGTGGATATATTCAAGATAAAGCTCAATTAGGAACTACACAAGGAAATTTTAATGGAACCAATTTAATACAAGGTCAACTTCTAATCAAAGGAAATAGAGTTAATTCTATCTATATCGGTTTTTATGGTTTAGGTGGCGGGAGTCAAAAAGATGCAGGGTCAACGGTCTGTGGAATGTATACTGCAGCTGCTGATTTAGCATCAATTTATTTCTCAATGACAAAAAACATTACAGGAAAAATAAAACTTTATCGTAAATCTAATGTATTTTAAAATATAGAAATAAATATGAAACAAGAATTTGTAAACTGGAAAATATTCATCTGGGCGATAGCAATAATTTTAGGATTATTCAGTATTAGTTTTGGTATGATAGCAAGTGCTCAAATGAAAGCAGACGGTGCATATCAGAGTATATACCAGATTAAAACGGACATTGAGGTCATCAAAAATGATGTAAACTGGATTAAAAACAATATATAATATGTTAGATAGAATAATATTTGACAAGCCAACTTATGATGGATTAGATTATTGGGAAAAGTCAGAGTCAGATAGTGGCGCTGGAGTAGATACAATAAATGAAATATTAGCAAAGTTGGGAATATCAGATACAGGAGCAGGGGTTGATGCAATAACAGCACTATTATCAGAGTTAGCATTAAGCGATACAGGTAGTGGGGCAGACACATTGGCAGACATATTAAGTCAAATAACAGCGTCAGACGCAGGCACGGGAGCAGAATCGTTAGCATTACTGGCCCAATTAGCTTTAAGCGATACAGGTAGTGGGGCAGACACATTGGCAGACATATTAAGTCAAATAACAGCGTCAGACGCAGGCACGGGAGCAGAATCGTTAGCATTACTGGCCCAATTAGCTTTAAGTGACACGGGAAGCGGTGCAGACGCATTAGCCATATTAGTAAGCATAGCATTATCGGACACAGGGTCGGGCGTTGAAGCGTTAGAACTATTGATAAACATAGCTTTAAGTGATACAGGTTCAGGGGTTGATGTAATTAGTTCAATAGTGATAGCCATTAGTGAAAGCGACACAGGTTCAGGAAGCGAAGCATTAGATATATTTGTTCAAGTATTACAAAGTGATACAGGAACAGGAAGCGAGGTATTAACTTTATTAGGAAATATAGCTTTATCAGATATAGGAGTTGGAGTTGAAGTAGCAAATATTTTATGTAAAATATCTTTATCAGATGTTGGATTAGGGATAGATACATTGGTTGAGATTTTAGCACAATTATCATTAAGCGATACGGGGGTAGGAGTAGAGGCATTAACAGTATTGGTAAATCTTGCTCTTAGTGATACAGGTGTAGGAGTAGAGGCATTAGGAATGCTGATAACTCTAGCTTTATCAGATACGGGAGTAGGAATAGATATTATAAATACACTTAACAAAATAGCTTTATCAGATACGGGAACAGGCATAGAGATATTAAATATATTAAATCAATTAGCTTTATCAGATACGGGTATAGGTTCAGAAACATTAGCTATAATAAGTGAAATTATATTAAGCGATACAGGATTAGGGATTGAGGCAGCGACTATATTAGCCCAAGTTTCATTAAGCGACACAGGTATAGGAAATGAAGCGTTAGCTATAATGGCAGAGTTAAGTTTAAGTGATAGTGGAGTAGGTGCAGATGTAATAGATATATTCCGAAAGATAAATCCATACTGCACAAAGACATCTCCATATTCAAGAAAGACATCTCCATATAATAAGATGCCGAACATTTGTAATTAACAATTAACAAAATAGTATGTTAGGATACACATCAAAAAATGACATTGAGAGATATATGTTAGTTGATATAGACGGCTCTTATGATACTCAAATTGAGGCGTGGATAGAAAGCGTAGAAGCAATGATAAACGATTTTACTGGCAGAGTATTTATAGCAGACACGATAGCTTCTATTAGATATTTTGATGGTGATGGATCGCACGTTCTTTTAATTGACGATTGCATTTCATTAACAAAGATAGAAATGGGAGATCCATCAATGACAAAGGATGAGCTGGATACAGATGATTATTATGTATATCCATATAATACAACACCAAAAAGGAAAGTATATTACGATAGTATTTTTACAAGAGATAATAAGAACATTGATGTAACTGCGAAGTGGGGTTATTCGGTGGACGTTCCAAACGATATAAAATTAGCAACAACCATATTAGTTTCTTTAATAATAGAGGAAGCGTGGCAGTCAGAGGGAGAAACAGAAAGCGAAAGCATTGGTAGTTATTCAATTACTTATAGGAAAACAGAAACAAATAAAAGTAAGATTGATAGGGCAATAGAAACATTAAAGAGGTATCGCAAAATTAACATAGCATAAGATGTCTATTAGAATTTTTTATACAACTTCGTTTTCAACAAATCGTCTAAAGGTAGATGAAAAGACATTTGAAGAAAACTTAACAGGGAAGAAAGGACACATACAACAAGAGAGTGGAGAGAAGCAAGAGTTGGATGATGGATCATTCTATATGTTATATAATATGTGGTGTCCGGTATTAGACATTTTAATAGGGGATCAGATAGTAACATCAAGTGACACCTTTCAAGTGAAATCAGTTCAATCTTTTGAAATAGGAGGAAACCAGCATTTACAATTATTGATAGTAAAATGATAAGTGTTAAACTAAAAAATATAAATCAACTAATGCGCGCGTATGGCAATGTAGGAAATGTAGTAAGAAAGGAAATGAAAGACGCTTTGAATAAATCAGCAGCAGTAGTTGAAAATACAGCGAAAAGAAAAACGCCGGTAGATCAGGGACATTTAAGGCGATCAATACAGAAAGGTAAGAAAGCCCGGGCTGGAGATAGACAAGTATCAGTAGGAAGTAATGTTAAATATGCGTTAAGTCAGCACGAAAACTTACATTTTAGGCATACAGTAGGAGAGGCAAAGTTTTTAGACAAGGCATTGAAACAAAACGAAAGTAGAATAAACAGATTTTTCAAAGATATGATTAACAATATAATAAAAAAATTAGCAAAATATAGATGATTGAAACTTATACAGGGTTAAAAAGTGTAATAATAACCAAGTTAAGTGCCTTGCAAATAGGTGGCGAGGATGCTTTTGTGGCAGTTTATACGGTCAATCCAGTAAAGCCAACGGGTTATCCCTATGCTATGGTAATTGAAAGCGCAGGAGAGGGCGAAATAATAGACACAGACAGGAACGAAAGGATTATAGAGTTTAAGGTTAGATTATATCAGGAAGTAGGCACAAAAACGCCAGCAGAGGCTTCAACAATAAGATTAGCAATAACAGATGCAGTAATGGCAATGTTTGACCAAGATCCACAGCTTACAGTAGCTGACGTCATTAGTGTAATGAAAGTCAATGTAACGCCGATAGAATTTGAGGAAATAACAAAGGACAGGCCTATATTTTCAAGCGAGTTTATTATCCAGTGCATTGTG
>Ga0208648_1003311_pt1 | contig 10198 bp, 11 predicted proteins | sample AntAceMetag02UKL_FD_184772 | JGI IMG/M metagenome (GOLD analysis project Ga0208648, IMG submission 184772) | Saline lake microbial communities from Ace Lake, Antarctica - Antarctic Ace Lake Metagenome 02UKL (SPAdes) (version 2) | ecosystem: Environmental > Aquatic > Non-marine Saline and...
GCTGCCGTCAGTTGTTCTGGTCGCAACAGCGCTGTGGGCTTCGTTGTAGGTCCAATTGACTTCGTCGGGAAGCAAGCGTGCCAGCCACACCCGGAAAAAAGCGGCCAGGTTACTGTATTGTACGCTGTCGTAGTATGGAGGATCGGTCACGATCAAATCTACCGAATGATCGTCAATCGGCAGGTCGCGCGAGTCGCCGTGAATGAGCCAGAAGGTTTGGCGCCCGTTGGCCAGCTCAGTTTGGCCAAGAGCCTCAATGCCTCCATCTACTTCTCCTGGTATCTTGATCAACTGGCTTTTGCCATCTGGCCCGATCTTTCGTTCCACCGGCGATACAGCCCATTTGCGTCCACGTTCGATGCGATCACGAAAAAGCAGTTGCAGATTCCCAGAAGACTTTTGGCGATTGATGGGATTGTTCTCCAAAGCGGTGTAGGGGAAAGAATAAGCGTGGAGGGAGAAAACATGCCGAATAGCACCTGGCCGGCGTTTGTACCAACCCTTGTAACCGCAAAGCATGGAGTTGAATTCAAGCGATGTGGATACAAGCAAACCCAGGTTGAGTTTTATCACCCCATCATAATCACGCAATTGCCGAATGGCTTGGTGAAGGCAAAGCAATTGACGAGATGAGAAAACATCAAGATACGAGTTGATGTTGCGCCTTAGCAAATCAGCGGATTTAGGGCCATCTTGCACCGTGAAATCTTCTAGCGCTCCAAAGTCTAGCCCGTCCCGCAGCATTTCGGCTTGGTCAATTCGCGCCAAATCGGACTCGCCAGGCGAGCGAAAAAACAGACCATGCTCAGGACAAGTTGCCACAATCGCAATCGGCACGTAGCGAGCATAATACGGCACATCGAGCAATTCCTGATATTTCAGCCCACAGACTGGACATGTCTTCTCGGTTTTGGTGATCAAGCGCGTGGCCTTTGCTGAACCATTGGGACCGCTTTGGCTGTCAGTGATCTCCCAACTCTCCGGCCAAATGCGGATCTTACGGTCAGCCTCGTGGCGCAGATCGTATTGGTCAATCTGTACTACCTCTCCACAGGCGCAGGATTTGCGCAGGCCGTGGAGAGCATACTGAGAGTCCAGAGTCTGCTTGCAGGCTGGACATTCAGTTTGGAAATAATGCCCCAAATTGCGATGTAGCTCGGCGAAAAACTGATTGAAAGCGGCCCGTAAATCTCCCAAAGCTGCTTGAGTGAGGGTAGCACGAGCCTGTACAACTGGGATCGGATCTATGTCTGCCCCGATAACATTCGCACCTAGCCGGATTGCTTCGTGAAGGGTTGTGCCACCACCCATCATTGGATCGAGCACAATTTTGCCCTCTAACCCACCAGGCGCATAGTAATCACGACGGTTAACGTTGGGCACGAATTGCTTGAGTATAGCGCGAAAAGTAGAGCCGCAGCGTCGCGCCCACCATTTATGCAGATAGGTATTGGGGCGGAAGAGATGTTTATTGTACACCTCGAGTCGGGAAAGTTTATCAACAAACTTCTCAGGAAAGGAATCATCCATCACGAGGCTGAATTCTGTTTGAGGAGCGCGGTATAGTTCGTCAAAGGCCAACTGTCGGGCCTCTCGAATGACATGATTCGCCGGAGATTCAACTCTTTCAGCCATTACCAGTTTCCTTTTAGCAGATCGGCATCAGCAGCTTGTTAGCTCCTCCGGTATACCTTCAGCAGGATCACCGTCCTCTAATCTCTAATCCGTCCGCGGGATGCGCTTTCCAGGCTCAAACCGGGAACGTGCTTCCTTAAGGCTTCCCTCGTAAAGCGCCAGGTTGCGGTCCTCCAGGTGGTCGAAGATCTGCAGGCTCTTGCTGCCCCACGTCACGTAGCGCAGTGGGTCGGGATCCAGTTTGGCGGCGATGATCTCCTCGCCACCCCGGGCCTGGGCCAAGCGCCAGGCGATGGGGTTGACGATCATGCTGTGGCCAAAGTAGTAACTGCCGCCAGCGTCTGGCCCCACCGAATTGGTGGCGACTACGTAGACGTGGTTATCGTACGCGCGGGCAGCATTAGTTATATACCAGATGTCAAAACTGCGCAACAGGGCCGATGGGCGAACGATGACCTCGGCGCCCTTTACCGCCAGCAACCGCGAGAGTTCCGGAAAGTCGCCGTCGTAGCACAAGATCATGCCGATGCTGCCCAGGGCCGTCTCAAACACGTCGGCGCGGTTGCCGACCGTCACCCAGCCGCCGCAGTCGCGCCGTTCCAGCGGGAAGGGGTGCGTCTTGTCGTAGATGCCGATGATCTCCCCGTCCGGCCCGATCAGTATCGCCGAGTTGTAGATCACTCCACGCTCCGGCCCGCGCCGGTACGACGGCCAGACGACGTGGACGCCCAGCGATTTGGCGGCCGCCTGCACGTCGCGGGTGATGCGGCCGGGGACCTCATCCACCAGGTCCCACAGCGCTTCCACGTCCAGGCCAGTCACGAAGGTAGTGGTCACCGTCTCCGGGAAGACGACCAGTTCGGCCTCATATTCGCGGACGGCCTTCTCTAGCCAGGCGACTCCCTTGTCCACGTTGGCCTGCACGTCGTTGGGTGTGACGGCAATCTGCACGCAGGCGGCGGTGAATTCTTTCACTACACATCCCCCTTTTCTCTACACATCCACCCTCGGTCTCCACCAGCATGCGAGAAACAGGAAACCAACCAACAAGAAAGAGCACCCTTTCCGCTATCTTATGTACGTGGTAGCGATGGTGATTGCTCTCTCATCCTGCAGAGCCAGCAGCAATTGCGTGAGGTTGGATTAGTTCCAACTGTTTGGCTTCCTTTCGTTTAGCGTAATACAAATCCCAACGCAGTTGCAACTTCATCCAGAAATCTGCTGAAACTCCAAAGAATTTTGCCAGCCGCAGAGCTGTACTTGGGGTCATACCCCTGCGCCCGTTTATCAGTTCATTGATTCTTTGATAGGGTACGTGGATCGCATTTGCCAGCTCTCGTTGGGTGAGGCCCATAGGAACGAGAAATTCTTCTAATAGCATTTCGCCTGGATGGGTGGGGGCTCGATGAGTAGGAATACGCATCATCTCTCTTTTCCTGGTAAGTGATATGTGGTCTCAGTGATAGTCCACGATTTCGACGGCGTCTGGTCCAGTGTCAGTCCAAACAAAACAGATGCGATATTGGTCGTTGATTCGGATGCCGTGTTGGCCTTTACGATCACCCGCAAGGGCTTCTAGGCGGTTGCCAGGAGGTACACCAAGTTCGTCCAGTGAGTTTACGGAATCAAGTTGGTCGAGTTTTCGAGTAGCAACTCTCCACAAAGGTCGAGGGCAAGTCTTACGGGCGGCCTTTGTGTTTCTGCCATTGAAGATGTCTTCAGTTCCAGTGTTTTTGAATGACTGGATCACAATGACATGATAGCACGGAATTCGTGCTAAATCAAGCTGGCTCTTTGGGATTTCGCGTGGAAAGGCCACATATGGGGGTACTCCGATTAGGCAAATCGGCGACAACCCTCGAGGTCGAGGTAAAGGCGTTGGAATAGAGTCGTGACCCGGAGAATGCCGTAACAGCGCCGCTCGATCGTTTTGACCTTGTTGTTCGAGCCTTCCACGAAACCACTGCTGAGACGATTGACAAAGTAGTTGACTATTTTGTCCAGCCAGTTATTGAGCGTCGTCAGGAACTTGTCGAAACAGGTTAATGCACTACGGCGGACCTTATCTCGCCACTCGATCAATCGCTTTTTGGCCACTTCTTTGGTCATCTGTATCTCAAATATGGACGTGAGTTCCTCACGGAGCGTGTAAGCCAATTTCAACTCGGGCGCGTACTCGAACAAACGATTGAGTTTTTCCCGTTCGTCAGAGGTCAAATCCTCGTTGTTCTTGCGGACAATCCACATCACACCCTTGACCTCTTCGTACTCTGTTTTGGGCAATTCCTTTTTGAGACGGCGGCATTCTCTCTTGCGCACCTTATCAACACACTCACGGTAGTTCTTGGCCACGTGATAACGATCCACAACCACCTCGATCGAAACTTCGGCATGGGCTGCGGCGAATTCCTCTACCGCATTGACGTATCCTTCCCACATGTCGGTGCAGGCCGTTTCCATCGTTCGCCGTAAGCGTTTGGGAATGGTCTCTAGAAACTGCCTGACGGTTTTCTTCTTGCGGTCTGGCAAAACGGCCAAAACCGCCACGTGACCGTCAGCTTGCTGAGTGGTAATGATGGCAACGAAGTTTCTCCGCCCTTTGGTCAGCGCGATTTCGTCGATGCCGATGACGTGCAACTCATCGAAATCGTCCCAATTCACGGTGATGTGGATACAGCGCTCAATGGCTCCCTCGACAGCATCGTAGCCTACGTCTTCTTTGCGACTGACATCTTCCACCGTGCTATTGACCAATTGCAGCATTAGATAGCGGTCATACGCTTTGGTGTGCGGGCTCTTGGTCTCGTACCAATCCAACGTTTGCGTGGTAGTCTCGTTGTCACAGTGGGGGCATTCATACCGTTTTGGACGTAGACGGATATAGACACGGTGGCCTAAGATGGGCAAGTGCCGTAACTCAATCCACCGCCCGTGGCCGTTGGGTTTCGTGATCTTACGCCCACAGTGCTGACAGACGGTACCAACTTGTGTACTTTCGACGGTGACGATGTAGTCATCCCGTTCGCTCAACTCTACACTTAGCACGTCGACGTCAGGAATACCCAAAGGAATTGAAATCATGTCGCGTGATTTGAGACCCACAATGTTCAACATAGCATAACCTCCAGGACTTTTCGCCGATTATACCATACCCCAGATGTGGGGGATACCACGCGAACTACCAGAGAGCCAGAAGGCATAGTGAACCCGCCAGCGCTCCCCCGGGACGACGCGCTGCGCCTTCTCCACCAACTCCCGGATCACGGAGCGCCCTGCTGTCTTCACCCCCCATTTGCATTCCCTTAGCAGGATGGCCCGCTCTCGCCAGTTGATGGCAATCACGTTCACCTGCGCATCGGTTGCCCATATCTCCAGGTTGGGTTCGATGAAGCGGAAGTCGAATGAGGGTAGAGTCAGGGGAAATGGAAGTACAAGGAGACTAGAGAGATCATATCTAGAATCGATGGATAGCCAGGGTGAGAGAATCAAGATAGAGCCAGGAGACCAAGGGAGAGATAGACCCAAAGGTATGTGTGAATGTAGAACAGAAAAGCCAAGTATGTAAGAATACAAAGTCGAGAAGGTCAAGATAAGAATAAGAGCCTGTAGAGAGACAGGAAGTGGATACTAAAGATATAGGGTCTACTCAGATTTGTGGGGTAGCATAGCCGTGCAAGAAGGCGGATACGGGGTACAATACCTGCCAGACTCATTCAAGGAGGTGGACAGGTGTTGCTACTGGATGCTCCCAAGAAGAGAATTGTCAACGATGCTGCACGGGCCAAAGATAGGGTGGTAGATTTGGACATCAAAGCCGTGACCCCAGAAACGTTGACCGAGTTGCTGGGCTTACCAGGGATGCGAGTGGAGGGGTTTGCCGTCGAAGAGCAGGCAGGACAGGAATATCTGCATTTGTTTTGTGAACACTGCCACGAGGTAGCGATTTGTCCTCGCTGTGGAGAGGCTATGGTTGGTGGCTATGACAGTGAGAAGCGAAGTGTGCGTCATCTGGACATTTGGGGGATACGTACCATCATCCATTTTTCGCGGAGGCGCTTTGACTGTACCGTGTGTGGCGAGCCCTTCACCGAAGTGCTGGATTGGATTGATCCGAAGCGGCGGCAGACGCTTGCGTTTGAGCAATACATCTATGAGTGCATCCACAAGAGGAAGATGACGCGCAAGCAGGTAGCACTGCAAGAGGGATTGCACGAGGAAACTGTGTTAGGCATCTTCAAGAGATGGGCCAAACGAGCCGTGCGGCGATCTGAGCGGCGACCGGTGCGGGTGCTGGGGATTGACGAAATCTACCTGGGCGACAAGGAATACGCGCTGGTACTCTCAGATATTGAGCGACACCGCGTCATTGCGGTGCTCCCCAATCGTTTGAAAGCTACTTTGGAGCAATGGTTGGACGAATTGAGCGAAGAAGAACGACAAGCGATCAAGGTAGTTTCGATGGATATGTGGGAAGCCTATCGCCAGGCTGTGCGCAACAAACTCCCCCACGCCGAGATTGTTGCCGACCGTTTCCATGTGGTCAAGCAACTCAATCACCAGTTGGACTTGCTGCGTCGCAACTTGCGCAAGAATGGCGATGAGGCATTGCAGGAACTCTTGAAGAACAGCCGGTGGATATTGCTCAAGAATCGCTGCGACCTCAAAACAGAAGGGGAAAGCAAGCTACAGTGTATCTTGGAGGCATCAGAGGAACTGCGCACGGTCTACTTGCTCAAGGAAGAACTCCGCACTGTGTGCGAAAAGATCAAGAATCGAGACCGGGCTCAACGTTTCCTGCGATCTTGGGTATTGAGAGCTGAAGCAAGTGGGATTCGATACTTGAAACGGTTTGCCAAGACCTTACGCAACTGGTGGCGGGAGTTCCTCAATTACTTCGTTGACGGTGTAACCCAGGGGTTCGTGGAGGGAATCAATCGGGCTATCCGGGGCATCATCAATCGGGCATTTGGCTTCCACAAGTTCGAGCACTTTCGTCTACAGGTCTTAGTGGAGTGCGGAGGCACCTGATGTTACCCCACAAATCTGAGTTGAGCCAAAAGATTTTCGCACCACTGAGCTTTTACTGCCTCGGAGCCACCTGCGAGAAGTTCCTGGGGGACTTTCGGTTTCAACTCCAGAAGAGAGTGCAGGAGATCTATCGAGCAGAAACCCATGGGGATGCAGAAGAGAGACACCAAAAGGCCAAGGATCACGTGGAGCAAGCTGGACAGTGTCTGAAAGGAATCAGCGAACTAGATAACTGGTTGGAGCAACTGAAAAGACGTTTTGATGTGAGCAAGTTCGAGGGTACCAGCGTGCAAGACCGTGCTGCTAAGCTGGCCAGGCAAATAGAAGGTCTGGAAAAGAATCTCCTCCAGCGCTTTCCAAAAGACACTGGCAAGGCATTGGAATTGCTGAAGAAGACCCAAGAAGATGACAAGATGTCGGTTGATGAAGCAGTGGGTGAACTCAAGTCGTTGGCTGAGAAAGAGTGCACAGACAGGATTGACAAGGCTCATAGGGTAGTGGGGCGATTCGAGCATTCTCTTTCTCCTGTCAGAGCACAAACCCACCAGATGCTGGACAAGGCTGCAGTCCAACGGAACGAGGGGAATTTTGTTCAATCCCTCAACACGACCAGGCAAGCGGTGGATAATGTGATAAGCCACCTCGAACAAGCACAGGGATCTCAATCCGCAAGGATACAAGTGACTTTGCTGTCACAGCCACACTTGGCCTTTTCGGAGCTTGTGACAGCCTATGAGCAGAGATTCGGGGTCCAATTCGATGAGGAAGCTGAGGCAGAACTGATCAGACTACTCAAGGAGGGTAAGTTACGTGGCACTTTCTCCATCTAAGCGAGGTTATGCGTTCCAGCACGCCATCAAGGACTATTTTCTGGAATTGGGGTTCACTGCGCAAGAGGAGCACCCTGCAACACGCACGGATATCTGCCTGACATACTCTCCTGTGGAGATAGCCGTTGAGTGCAAGCACGTGAAAGATGGAGTCACACTTAAGCACGTGCAGACATTCGATAAGCGCCTTAAGTCGTGGCAGAGGATGGAGCGTCCCTGTCTGGGCATCATGGTGGCCACTTGCTTCCAAGAGGAAGCCGAGAAGTTGTGCCAGGAAAAGAATATTCTGTGCGTAACCCAGCGGCAGGTAGAAGACGCGCTGGCGAGAAGACGTGCAAGCCGTCCCCCAGAAATCCTTCCTGTGTCGCATAAGGTCACTGGTTTCCTCAAGGCTCTCGGTGGCCTGCTCGATAACTGGATACCACACCTGTTTGGTGATCCTGTTGATGCTGATGGCCTCTTCCTTGATGCTCTCTTGGCCCAGGACTACGCAATCCTGGAGAGAGAGTTATCGAAGCGGATGCTCGTTTTGAGTTATTCCGAGAAGGGAAGGGCATTCTTTGATAAGTGCCGCCTCCTACTTGATTTACTCAGGGGGGTGGAAACTCGCTATTCGAGTGCAGCGCAAATTACTAGGAGTATCACGGATGTCTTGTCAGACTGGAGCGAAGATGAGTACCAGGTGTACGACAAGATTATCCTGTTGGGACTAGAGATGTTGGAAGCGGGCAGAAATGGACTTCATAGGAGTGCGTTTGCTGAAGATTTGCTCCGACTGATGCCTGCTCTTAGCGAAGTGCAGTAAGTGTGGGTGACATGTTCCTGCGACGCAACTGTTCTTCCCAACCGGGACGGGCCAGACTCAGCAGAGGAGGCTGTTTGCCCCTCCTGCGGTGGAGTAGTGAAGAAGCGCAAGCAACGCCGATGGATGGGCGGGTGACCTACTTTTGTAGGCACGAGATGGGGGGGGGGGAGAAGTGCCCGCTGCGATACAACCCCTCCTCCTGACAGCGAGCGACAGGGAACATGAAAGGCCGGGCTTTCTGCTTTGAGTAGTTTGACAATGTCATGTTTCCGTAGGAGGGTTCTCCAGAACCCGATTTCGGCGTCTGGAGACGCCTCCTACACTGCCGCGCAGGCCGGTTTTCTAGTGCCGGGCACTAAATGACATTGTCAATGTAGGCAGACTACCAGGAGGAGAAGTCGATGGAATTCCTACACCCCGCCAACGCCGAAGAAGTGGCCAACATAGCCGGGGAAGCAGGCGCTGAGGTACTGCGTGGTCCGCTGCGCTACCCGAGTGAGACCAGGCGAGCCGGTCGCCACTTTCCTGACTCCACGATACGAGTATAATAGAGCCCACGAGACTGGCGGCACAGCCAACTCCATCTGGACGGCAATACCGGACAATTCAAGGGACGTCCGACGCTGCCTGGCAACCAGACGCGCCGGGCAGGGATACCGAAATGCCCAGACGACAGAAACCCAACACGGAAACGGTCATCGCGACTTTCGTGGATATGTACGATGAGAGCCTGGAGGCTGTGGGGCAGCCCCGGCTGACACCTGGGCAGCGTGACGTACTGCGCGGGATGCTCGCGGCACTCCAGGAGAGTAAGACCGAACGCCAGAGAAGCCAGTTATTGAAGATGCTGGAGACGCTGCCGGAACAATAGCCTGTGCGGGAAGAGCAGGCAACGACGAAACCACCGGATGATCTTCCCACCGTCGGCGCAATCCTCGGCGGCTGTAGGTCTGCCCGCCGCGGGATATGGCGACGGCCAGACTTGGCATAGGGTTCCAGACAATGCGAGAAGCGATGGTAAAGGGGCGGCTGGTGTTGGCCGGGCCAGACTCGCCGGAGGAGGCTGTCTGTCCATCCTGCGGTGGAGCGGTCAAGAAGCGCAAGCGGCGGAGGATGGATGGGCAGGTAACCTACTTCTACCGACACAAGGCAGGGATAGGGGAGAAGTGCCCACGGCGATATCGTCCGTAGCAGGAGCGATGTGTGCAGAAGGGGCTTGGCGTGGGAGGATGGGTCTCTTGCTTTGATCAGATCGTCGAAAACAGTCAGATGTGAACGACAGAGCGCTACCGGCAAGTTCTGAGGACCCTTGAGGCAGGGCCTAAGCTGGACTTTGTCCAAAGGTCATCTGTCCGGAATTCCAAGACACAACATTAGCTCCGCCCGGATTGTCAAATCCAGGCCCAGAATGGGCAATTTGGTGTACAAACGGGTCGAAATCACCGTCGAGACGCATAACACAGGGCATCGGTGAAACGCTTCAGCAAAACGCGCGGCACTTTTTGCATGTCTGCCTCGGATACTGACGTATGAAAACTCATCGCTTGCCACAAGTGGTACCGAACGACAGCCAACGCATCCGAAAAAGTCGGCAAGGACTTGGCATACCAAGCGGCCTGACGAATGGGCAACTTGCCTCGTCGTGTCGAGCAGTGAGCCAACAGGGTCACCAGCGAGAACAAGCCCAACAAGGCAGGCGTAGTGCGTGCAATAGCCCAATCCGACCACTGCCGTTGGGTCTCAACGCCCAGGTGAGTTCTCACTTCCTGAAAGGTGACTTCGAGTTGCCAGGATATTTACCCCAAAAGTTGCACCAGTAGGTACTGTGTGAAGTTGACCTCCTCTGGCAAGTGTGAGATCATAGAAATTGCACAGAGGAGGCAAATATGGCCAAGCGATA
>Ga0208648_1003313_pt1 | contig 10195 bp, 10 predicted proteins | sample AntAceMetag02UKL_FD_184772 | JGI IMG/M metagenome (GOLD analysis project Ga0208648, IMG submission 184772) | Saline lake microbial communities from Ace Lake, Antarctica - Antarctic Ace Lake Metagenome 02UKL (SPAdes) (version 2) | ecosystem: Environmental > Aquatic > Non-marine Saline and...
CAGACGTAGATAGGTCTTTTGCGCGTGAACAGGATCCAGACGTATCGCCTTTTCAAACAGTCCGACTGCCTTTTGAGCGTACCCCATCCAAAGGAGTACGCTCCCAAGCGCATTAATGGCATCCGCTTAATTAGGGTTGAGTGAGACATCTACACTGGGAATTCGACGATTGTGTCGACATTATCCTCCCGCTCTCGACATATCTTGCCTCATTCCTATACTGATCGGATGCTCTGCAGCGTTTCATACATTCCGAATCCTTTTTTATTTCCATGCCTTAGCATTAAACGTCCGGCTTTGGCATGATTCCTGCTGTATCAAGGCTACAAGATGAACTTTCAGGGGTTGTCCCGGTTCATGATAAATCAACTTAACTTAACAGCAGGGAGGTAAAATTCAATGAAAAAGATCAGCGTTATTGCAGCATTTCTCATTGTAGTTGCTTCGGCAACATTGGTGATGGCTGGCCCACGTGGCAAGGGAAACCGGGGAGGAGAGGGATTGCGTGAGACACCATCTGCTCTGGCGTCTTTGAACCTGACAGCGGAACAGTCTGAAAAAATCAAGGTCTTGCGTGAGTCGCTTTTGAAAGAGGTCACACCGATCCGTGTTCAGTTGTTGTCAAAAAGGACTGAAATGAGGTTATTGTGGATTCAGACCAAACTCGATCCGGACAAAATCAAGGCGACCCAGAGGGAAGCTCGGGATTTGATGGGACAGATGCAGGAGAAGAGGACAGATTTCCGATTAGCCTTTCGAAACATCCTGACCCCTGAACAGACTTCCAAGCTTCTTGCCCAGGGGATTGGCAGGCGCATGGATCACAGATGGGGTAATAGAGGTAACGACCGTAGTTTAGGCGGAGGCCCGGGTAGTCGCTGGCAAAACTGAATAGCCCAAACTTGACCCTTCCTGCCCTGTTGTCAAAGGAGAGCAGGGAGGGATTTCAGTCAAAGCCTCCAAAATTTTAGACATTTTTTTATTACGTTAGGAAAGAGTTTATGAGAGTAATGAAGAAGTTGCAGTTGGGTTATTTATTAGCAATCCTGAGTGTTTTTGTACTGGCAGGCAATGGGTTTGGATATGAAATCAACGACAAATTGAGCATCGGGGGGATCATCGCCGGGATAGGTCAATATCAGAGTATCAGCGATGCCCCAGGCTTTGAGAATGAGGGGAGAGGTCTTATCCTTTTTGAGCCCGAGATCAGTTTCACCCCCACCGACAACGACGAGCTCTTTGTTAAGTTTGGGTTTGGGGCGGGCAACGGTTTAGATGGAGAAGGCAGGTCTCCCTTTATGATTGCCCCGTGGGGTGGAAATGTACAGGATGACTATAAGGACATCAACGGCCGGAATCGTGACTACCTGCTCACGGCCTGGTACAAGCACACGTTCAGCTTCAGCGCGGACCATACCCTGGGAATCACCGGTGGGATCATTGACGCAACGGATTACTTAGATGAAAACGCCTTTTCCAATGACGAGTACACCCAGTTTATGAACGCAGCATTAATGAACGGACCCAACGCGTTCCTGCCGTCCTATGACATCGGTGCCGCCATAGCGTGGGAGATCGGTGGGTTTTCCGTGAAAGGCGTTGCCATGGCCATGGGGAGCAATGGTGAAGAGGGAGACCTTGACGAACCATACAACTTCTATGGAATGCAGTTTGCTTATACCGTGGATTTTGGTCTCGGGGAAGGAAACTACCGGCTGATTGTGGATACTACGAGCAGTGATTTCAGCAATGTCGCCGGGACAAAAAAAGAACGGCTGGCTTGCGCCTTGATCTCCTTTGATCAGCAATTAGGGGAAATTTTAGGGGGGTGGATCCGGTTCGGATGGCAGGATGACAAAGCGGCTGTTGATTGTAAGAGCATCTATTCGGGCGGTTTAAACATCAGTGGAAGCCTCTGGGGCCGTGAGTACGACAACATCGGGATAGGTTATGCCCATGTGATCGGTGGCAACCTGGATGTGGCCCACTCGGACATATTCGAGATCTATAGCCGGTTTGTCCTGAACGACATCTTTGCGGTCACAGGGGACGTGCAGTATATGAAAGACTCAATGAAAGAGGGAGACAGCCCGAAAGGCTGGATTTTTGGGCTGCGGATGACAGCAGAATTTTAGTGCGGGGCCAAAAATGTGGTGATACGACTGAGGAACCTGAATTCTCTCAGGTTCCCCCTGAATCTCCTTGAAAATATTCACAACTTCCGGTAGTGTCCTGTCATCTATGTAATGTCACAAAAATGACCGTCATTCCCGCGGAAGCGGGAATCCAGAAACGCCGAAATAGCCAGAAATACTGGATTCCCGCATTCGCGGGAATGACGTTGGTGGTGTTCTGCTTTCTTTCACATCAAACACTTGATACATGACACAACAGTAGGCTCATTTCAGCTTTCATGGGTGCTTCTCTTTTATGAATTTCAATGTTCTTAGATGGTCTGTCATTTCGATAAGGCTTTCGATCCTGATTTTCCTCGCCCTGGGAACACTCTCGGCCTACTACTATCCAGGAGGGAACTACATCTCCAAAGCAGCGCAAAGCTATAGCTTTTGGAACAATTTCATCTGTGATTCTTTCAGGAATATCACATGCACCGGCCAAAACAACTTGTTCGGTGCTCGCCTCGCTTCTTTGGGAATGTTGGTCCTTATTTTTGGAGGTGTCTTTCCGATATTTTTTGTTTTTCCATATCAACTCTCTAAAAAAGTTCCACTCAACCGGGCAATCCGATGGCTTGGTGTTTCTGCAGTTGGAGTAACTGCGCTTCTCCCCCTCAGTTCATTATTCAAAATGCCTCTTCCTCACGACATCATCGTTGTGATAGCCACTATTCCCGCTTTGATAGCCGTTTTTCTGCTCTTTCTTACGACGCTGATAGAGAATTCTTCCAAGGGATGGATCAAAGTCATTGGATTTCTTATGCTGATTATAGCTGTGGTCAATCTGATTCTCTATCTTCGTGTTCAATGGTTTGGAAGCCCGCTAACTTCACTTCTACCTGGAACTCAAAAGGTTGTTCTTTTACTATGTCTTGGCTGGATGTTAAGTCTGACTACAACACTTGATTCTCGAAGCAGAGAGAAATGTCGAAAATCCCGACTTGGCGGGGTGGGATTAAGGGGAGATGAAATAAAATCCTTGACATAATAAAAGATGGCAGATATATTGGAGCCAGTGACACCATTGACTCCATCGTAGATAAAATCATGGCCTAATAACCTCAACTGCCTCTTAATTTTGACAACCTCGTAAAAAGTCGGAAAGCACCCGTTGTCGTCATTCCCGCGAAAGCGGGAATGACGGGCTTGGAGACTTTTTACGAGACTATCAATTTTAGTGGATTAAAATTTTGACCCAGCGGGAGATGGTCTTGATCCAAATTCTAAATCAGCACATTTTAGCGAAAAACGGATTTATGGAGATTGGCTTGTGGGATTTTTAAAGCTAATGAAAAGCACCAGTTATGCATTCCATGTGATTTACTATATGGCTAAGCAGCCTTTAAATGAGCACCCGATCCAACTGAAAAATTTGGCAAAGGCGCTTGATCTGCCTGAAAATTATTTATCGAAAGTTGTTCAAACCTTGAATAAGGCAAATATCATAAATTCTTTCCGAGGCGCCAAAAGAGGTTACAAATTAGCAAGAAAACCTGAAGATATAACCTTTCTTGAAATCATTGAAATCTTTGAAGGTCCCATTAATGGTGATTTATGCCTGCTTGATCTTGACTCCTGTATATTTGGAGAATGTGTGCTCAATGGCACTATCAATAACTTAGCGGATTCCGTAAAGTCTATTTTATCTAAGGCTACGATAAAGGAAGGACTTGATGCTAACATGGAGAAGATGTAAATGAATTTAGCTGAATTGGTTTTGATAACACAGATTAATTAATATTAACATCTTTAACCAAAAAGGAGGAAAAACATGAACTGGTTTGATAGACTTACACTTTTTGCAACCGGTTTAACTGCAATATATCTAATAGTACGATTTATACAAGATTATCGCGGTAAAGATACCAAGCCCACCTATAACATCTATTATATTATCTCCTTTGCTGTTCTATTGGTTTCAGGGCTACTTCTAATTGCCTTTGGTTGGGGTGCTCTTGCAAACCCGTTAGTTGCAGTGGTTGCAACTCTAATACCACTTGGGCTTTCCATGGGGTTGGTGGCAGAGTTTTATCAGAAATATGCAAAAGGGTATCTTATTTTTTGTATAATCGGTTTGGTTGTCATTCTTATTACTCGTTTCGCTCAAGCGGGAGGATTTGCTATTTTTGCATATGCACTTGTCCATTCTATTGCGGGTCTGTTGGTATTTCTCCTTCCCATACTGACCATTAAAGCCAAAAAAGCGCCGGGTGGCTTTATCATGGTTACCGTTGGAGGCGTACTGATCGGTGTTGGTGGTATTGCTTTGGCATTCTTAAAGGCAGGTACCCCGATCCTTTCCGCTGGAACTATTCTCGCTATTTTGGCACCGCTCCTTTTGCTTATGGCACTTGCCTATACATGGGGGTTTGTAAAAAAGATTAAGGCTGAATAGGCTGCCATATCAACTTTATCGATTGTAACTTCACAATAAGTCCGGTCGAATCAACTGGATTCCCGCTTTCGCGGGAATGACGTTATGGACTCGTGGGAATGACTAAATGAGCTAAGTTCCCGTCATTCCCGCGAAAGCGGGAATCCAGGAATGTGGCATACCAAAGCATTTACCTTAACTCATTGAGAAGTTACTCACAATTTGGCTAACGCCCTTATGGCTAAGCATTTATAATAATTCGCAATTCCTGAATCCCTAAATTCCTAAATCCATGTAAAAAGTCAGAAAGCATCCGTTATTGTCATTCCCGAGAACGCGGGAATCCAGAAAAACCAGCTGCTTATGGACTCCCGCGTTCTCGGGAGTGACGGCCTTGGAGACTTTTTATATGGGCATTAAGGTTGTCAAGAAAAAAGTTGTATGGTACATCATTTTTTTCTTGACAACCTTGTTTTTTTGGTTTATAAGGGTAGTTAGTTGTCAACAACTAACTTAAAAGCCATGAAAAAAGATACAGAAACACGACAAAAAGAGATTATTGAAATCTCCTTTGAAATTCTAAAGCAAGGGGGGTGTCAAAAATTAACCATGAAAAAGATTGCCGAACACGTCGGTATATCAGAACAGGCCATTTACAGACATTTCAAGAACAAGGCGGCTATTCTTGCCGCCATCATTGACCATTTTAGAGGCCATGTCGGCAAAATATTTCAGACTGCAAAGGAAGCAGGGAGCCCCATTCAGCAGATCCAAACCTTCATTGAAACCCTTCTTGAATATTTTGATCATCATCCTGGATTGGCTGTAGTGGTTACTTCAGAAGATATCTTTCAAAATGAAGCATCTCTCACTGAGAGAATCAAGAAAATGGTAGAAACTCGCATCTCTAATATGACAGGGATTATTCAAAAAGGGCAGGCAGCGGGTGAAATTACAGATAAATATCCTGCCAAGGATTTGGCTTTTATGATTTTAGGTTCTTTGCGCTTTTTGGTGATAAACTGGAGACTATCATCCTTTTCATTTAGCTTACAAAAAGAGGGAGAATCATTAAAAAAGAGTTATATTGATTTGATAAAGAAGGGATAAGTTTATTTTGACAAGCTCGAAAGGATATGTGGTCCCGATTAAGTTAGTTCATGACAACTAACATTATAATATCAACAAGTTTGTATAACTCTATATCGTATTTCGTCAAAAATACTAACCCAGCAAAGGAGTGCTTATTATGAGATCAATTGTAAACTACTTTGATTATCTCTTTCGATCCACCAAAGGCCTGATATTGGTCGCCATATCCGTGGTTGCAATAATTACGGCCATATGGGGATCACTGTCCGGTCCTGCGGCAGAGTGGGGCATTAAAGATATAACTGTCCGGCTCCTTGGTATGACGTTACTCCCTTTGGAACGTGAAGGCCGCATCATCATGCTTTATCATACCATTGCCATGGCCATTGTTGCTATAGAAGTCTATTTGATCACTTCTATTGTACCCATGAAGAAGGAGCAACAGAGCACTATCAATGGCACAATTACCGTTGGGTACCTTACCGCCATAATTTTTGGGTTATGGTTTGCCTATTTTGGCCATAATTACCTCTTTCACGGTCTGTTCCTGGTCGGTCAGTCCCTTGTCTTTTTTGCCGGTATCCTTCTGGCAAAAGCCCTCTGGCCCTGGAACAAACAATATTATGTTGCCAATCAGGAGTATGCCCACACCAAAAAGGGTGTTGACCTTGAGAGGGTGGCATTTTTTACCATGGCATTGGCCACATTAGGCTCTGCCATGTTTGGTGCAGTAACCGGTTCTTACTGGAGCAATGGTCATGAGACATTTTTAGCGGAAAATTTGATCCGCAATCCCCATAAAACAGCTTTACAATTATCCATTATCGGTCATCTGCACATCATGCTCACCCTTGTTTGCGTGGCAATTACGTTGGTAATTGGGCGCTGGCTGAATTTTAAGGGTATTTTCCACAAGATCGCCATGCCGTTAATGATCTCAGGAACTATTGTTATCACATTAGGGGTATGGACGGTTGTGCCTTACGAATATATTGCCCATAAATTCATTTATATTGGCGCAGTCCTGACAATGTCGGCAGCTTTAATGTTGGTCATTTTCGGTTGGAGAAAACTTATCAGTGAACGATTAGCTGAGTTAGGTCTGGAAAAGCCCGGGTTTTGGATAAGCTTAAAAGCCTTGTTACATGACCCATTAAAGTTCGGCCCATTGTGGCAGATGGTGTTTATGAATTTTACCGTAAGTGGTGTAGGAATATTTATGGCCGTCAAGTTAGAAAAAATATTCCGAGTGTGGCCATTTATGGAAGAGCGTATTACTCTGACTGGACACTGGCATATATTGTCTGCATTGGTTGCCACTATCATTTTGATGTACTATGCGGATATTTGCGGTCTAAAGGGTAAGAAGCGTCAATGGTTTGGCTGGATTTTTATCATCGGCTCTGACATTGCATTCCTCTCCATGACAATTTTTTCCATGAAACGCCTCATTGTCACAGAATACTATCAACAACCGGTAACAGACTGGACCATGTTGTTAGCAGATATCGGTCTTAGCGCTCTCTTAATTACTTTGGCTGTTTTGTTGCTCTGGCGTCTGTTTGATCTGTTCAGCAAAGATGGTCTCTGGCAGCAGGAACAGAAGAACCCTGAAGTGGATTTGAACAGGACTAGTGCGCCTGCGCCACTGTCATCGTCAAACGAATATAACGTGTCTGGGAAGGAGGTGGCGTGATGAAAAAGGCCTTATATCTTACTTTAACGTTTTCTATGTTAATTTTTGCGGCATGCAACAGGCCCGACGATGTAAAAATCTCTTATATTGAAACTGGTGTAAACCCGGATTCCTGGGCCCTTGTCCCGGCAGGTGTATTTATGAAGGGGCTTCATAATCATGAAACAAAGATTGATCATGACTATGAAATCATGGTTACGGATGTAACCAACGCCCAATACGCTAAATATTTAAATGAAGCACTCGCAAAAGGGACCATTAAAGTTGTTGACAATAAAGTGATGGGCTATTACCCGGGTGAGGAATTCAATGGTTATCTGCATGAATTTGAAATCAAAGCAGGTGATAAACTGCATGTACCATTGGGTGAACCCGGCTTACGCATCAAATTCGATGGCAAGGTTTTTTCACCTGAAAAGGGCTGGGAAAACCATCCCATGGTCATGGTTTCCTGGTTTGGCGCAAAGGCATATGCCGATTTTTATGGCTTGCGTCTACCTACCGAGATTGAATGGGAAAAGGCGGCAAGGGGGACTGATACCAGGGCCTATCCTTGGGGTGATGAGATTGAGCTGAATCAGGCAAATTTTTACGCCAGCCGTGATCCCTTTGAAAAGCCTTTCGGTAAACAGGGCAGCACAACACCCGTTGGCTTTTATAACGGCAAGAAATACGACGGGTACCAGACAAAGAAAGGGCTGAGTCCTTACGGTCTGCATGACATGGCAGGCAATGTATGGCAATGGACAGGCGATGATTATCCTGACTTGCACTATCGCTTTATGCGCGGCGGCAGCAAGATCAGCTATGGTTTCGGTTTGCGTGTCTGGTCTCGCAACGCCGCCGCTCCTGATTTCCATGCAATAAGCGTCGGTTTTCGTTGTGCACGTGATCCGAAGAAAAACGGCTAACGTGCACAGTTTCTGTCCGGAAACGGCGGTTTTCCGCAATCCCTGCATCAATCAACGGGATTGTTTTAGAAAGCACCTCCTTTCCGCACAATCTCGGGGGTTTTGCCTTTGCGGAAAATCGCCGTTTCCGGACAGAAATTCTATATTGCCTGTATTGAGGCGCTATACATGCACATGAAGGAAAGGAATATCCGGTAGAGACAAAAACATAGATAGAGGTGACCAAGATGGAGACAAAAAACCCGATAAGTATTATCACACTCGTCAAGACCAAATTTGCGCTTTACCTGCCACTGATAAAGAGTCTCCAGACAGGCCTGCTCCTCGTTACGGGTCTAACCGGATATATGAGTGCAAGTTGTCCTGTGCTGACTCTGCATATCTTTCTTGGATTGATTATAAGCCTGTTTTTGGCAATCAGCGGCAGCACCGTGTTAAACATGGTGCTGGACCGGGATATCGATGCCAGGATGGCTCGCACTGCTAACAGACCCCTGCCATCAGGAAAGATCAGCGTAAAGGAGGCCTTATTCCTTGGTTTAACCCTGTCCCTGGCAGGTCTTATCTGGGCCTTTTCGCTTTCCTTTTTATACGGCATTGTCGTTTTTGCAGGGCTCTTTTTTGATGTGGTCATCTATACCATATGGCTTAAGCGAAAAACGGCCTGGTCCATTGTCTGGGGCGGGATCTCAGGGGGCATGCCTATTTTGGCGGGTAGGGTGCTTGGTTTGGGAGAACTCGATATTATTGGCGGTTTGCTTTCCCTCTCAATATTGCTGTGGATTCCAACGCATATTCTGACCTTTAGTATGCATTATTATAATGATTATGCGCGTGCAGGCATCCCCACATTTCCTTCAACCTATGGATACAAGAATACCCGTTTGATCATAGCCTTATCCAGCCTGGGGGTGGCTTTTTCGATCGCTTTGGGTCTTTTCTTTCTCGGCCTCTCTTGGGGCTATCTACGGCTTTTGGTAGTACTATCGGTGGGCATGTTAGGATTGGTACTCGTCAGTATTTTTCGACCTTCTGAGAGCATCAATTTCGGACTATTTAAATACGCATCCCTTTATATGCTCAGTTCTATGTCTATGGTGTTATTGGGAGTTTCCTGACTTGTGTCTATATAGAAATGAGATAGTTTTTACAAGGTCAAGGAAGATGAGGACTTTAACCACAGGAATACATTAAAGTATTTCGAGGATTAAAATCCGAATCTGACACAGAGATTGTGAAAACTAGCCATTTATGGATGGACACAAACTTGGGAATTCCCAGTTTCCGGTTTGTCCGGGTCAGGTGTTATTTCGTGAAAAAGATATCCGCACTGGATCGGTTGTTATTATTGATTACCGGCTTAATAGCGGCCTATCAAGTGGTTGCGGGTATGGACACGTGTTGTGTAGCGGTTACCATATACTATACTATAGCATTTGGCATTTTAGTAATTACCGGGCTGCTCTTAATAATTTTCGGCTTTGAGATCTTAGACAATTCAACTGTTGTAGTGGTGGCAGCACTTCTCCCTTTGAGCCTGTCCACCGGTCTCATATACAGATACTTACCTAACCTGCATATCGTTTACCTGATTTTTGCTGTTGTGGGATTACTCCTGATCCTGGTTACGCGATATTATATTAAAGGTAAAATCGCCACAATTGTTCTGGCAATAGTTCATGGAATCGCCGGGATGGTGATCTTCATACTCCCTATAAGTTTGAGCATTAAAGGGGTATCGTCACCCTTATTTGCATTTGTCGGCATTGGCGGCGCTCTTATAGGTGTAGGCGGCTTGTTACTGGCCTTCCTGAAAGCCGGAAACCCAATCCTGTCAAAAGACTTAATTTACTCTGTCCTGCCAGGTCTGTTGTTGGTAATGACAATAGCCTTTGTAGTTGGAATGGCGGCAGAATGATAAATATTAGCCGAAACTGGAATCTTT
>Ga0208648_1003315_pt1 | contig 10194 bp, 8 predicted proteins | sample AntAceMetag02UKL_FD_184772 | JGI IMG/M metagenome (GOLD analysis project Ga0208648, IMG submission 184772) | Saline lake microbial communities from Ace Lake, Antarctica - Antarctic Ace Lake Metagenome 02UKL (SPAdes) (version 2) | ecosystem: Environmental > Aquatic > Non-marine Saline and Alkaline...
CTCCGCATATCCAGAATCTTGCGGTCGGCGGTGTTGCCAACCCGATCAACCTGAACGAGCCAAACACGTTGACAATGACCCAGCTCACACAAATCAAGACCCTGATTGATGAGCTCGGTACATTCGTAAACGAGGTATACATGGTAGACGTCGCGGCAATCGGAGCGTTTTATTCCGATTGGACCACGTATGGCAAAGGCGTGACGAATTATCTTTGTGCGCCTGAACTGCCGCTTGACACCAAGGGAGATAATTTTGAGCTCCCCGGCGGTTATATCAGCAATGGCGATCTCAGTACATTTACACCGATTACCGGTTTTAATGATAAGGGTTTTATACAGAACGTCAGCGAGAGCGTCAAGCATGCCTGGTATAAGGGTGATGCAGATCTGCATCCGTACGAAGGTGAAACCGTGCCTGATTACACTGATTTTCAGGATGATGGAAAATATTCCTGGATAAAGGCGCCGACATTTAAAGGTAAACCGGCCCAGGTTGGCCCGCTTGCAAATGTGCTTTGCATGTATGCTGCCGGACACGAGCCCACAAAGAAAAAACTTGGACGTGTGATTTCTATTGTTGAAAGCCTTGTCGGATCCAAGATTCCGCTAACCGCGCTTCATTCGACCATTGGACGGCATGCTGCGCGCGCTGTTCGAGCGGGCGTGCTGTGCGAATCTCTGAGCAACCAGTATAACCTGTTGATAGAAAATATCGGCACGGGTGATACGGATACGTTTAATGCGCCGGTATTTCCGAAGGGTGAACAGCAGGGTGTGGGAATACATGAGGCTCCCCGTGGCGTACTGTCACATTGGATTGTCATCAAAAACGGGAAAATTAAGAATTATCAGTGTGTTGTTCCATCAACCTGGAACGCGGGTCCGCGCAACGAGCATGATGAACTGGGTCCCTATGAGGCATCACTTGTAGGAAATCCGGTTGCAGACCCTGACAAGCCCCTAGAAGTTTTACGCACGATTCACTCGTTTGATCCCTGCCTTGCATGTGCGGTTCACATGCATGATCCAAAGACGGGCAAACGGGTCAAGGTTCAGGCGCTTTAACTATGTCTACACCTCGCGTTCTTGTTCTTGGAATAGGTAACATCCTGCTGAGTGACGAAGGTGTGGGTGTACATGTTATTAACCGCTTTCTGGAATCCTTCGCCATTCCCGACGGAGTAGAGGTCATTGACGGCGGCACGATGGGACTTGATTTGACCTCCTATTTTGAGGGCAAGACAGATGTCGTCGTCGTTGATGCCATTTGCGCTGATGGAGAGAAACCGGGAACGATCCGGCGCTTTTCAGGCAGTGAAGTCATGGGTATGTTCGGCGAGCGTATTTCGCCCCATCAAATCGGACTTTCAGATCTCCTCGCGTGTACCGCAGTAGACTCTCAACTACCCGAAAACATGGTGCTCCTGGGAATTGTCCCGGAGTCTCTTGACACCAGTCTGGATATGTCCTTCACTATTCAGGCCAAGGTTGCTGAACTGGTCAGGCTGATTCGAGATGAGCTGTTGGCCATAGGCATTGTGCTTGAGGCGAAGCAGGCGCTGTGCTGAGGTTGTTTCATGCATGAGATGTCGCTTGCACAGGCACTTGTCGATAAAGCGACTGAACTGGCGGAAAAAGATGGTTGCCACAAGGTTTTGAGCCTTGATGTGAGTATCGGTGCCCTGAGCGGCGTGATGCGCGAGTCATTGGAGTTTTGTTTTCCGGTGGTCGCACGCGGTACAGCGCTTGATGGAGCTACACTGAACGTTACTGAGGTCCCCTTAAAGGCCGAGTGCAGTAACTGCCGGCGTATAAGCTACCCTGAGCCCTTTGAGATCGAGTGCAGCCATTGCGGTTCAATGAATCTCAAGGTGACGGAAGGCAGAGATTTTAAACTTATCAGCCTGGAGGTTGAGTAATATGTGCATTGATTGCGGCTGTGGAGATGCAGCCAATACCCATGATCACAATCATGAACATGATCATACTCATGAGCATGGACATACGCATCGTGGCTCCGACGGCAAAGAGTACCGGCATACGCATGACAATGATCAGCCCGAACATGAACATGGACGCAAGATCAGGGTTGAGCAGGATGTTCTCAGCAAAAATAACGATATTGCTATTGAAAATCGTCAATGGCTGGACAGGCACCATATAACGGCGCTTAATATGATGAGTTCTCCGGGCGCTGGTAAGACGATGCTGCTTGAGAAAACGCTGGAGCGTCTGCCGCAGGATTGTACGGTTGCGGTTCTCGTCGGTGATCAGGAAACGGATCTGGATGCCCAAAGGCTTCAGGGCAGGGGCAGTATGGTCAAGCAGATCAATACCTACCAGTGCTGCCATCTGGATGCGGCTATGATCTCCCGGGAGCTTGAGGCTTATGGGGATGCGCATATCAATATTCTGTTGATTGAAAACATCGGAAACCTGGTATGTCCCGCTTCGTTTGATCTGGGGGAGCATTCCCGGGTGGCAATGCTTTCAGTGACTGAAGGTGAAGACAAACCGGTTAAGTATCCCGTGTTGTTTAACGGCGCCGACGTGGTGCTGATCACAAAGACGGATCTGATTCCTTACCTGGACTGGGACATGCAGAAGTGTCATTCCTATATCCGCAAGTCCGGATCCCGTGCGCGTATTATTGAGCTGAGTGCGCGCAGCGGAGAGGGGATGGACGCCTGGATTGATTATCTTCAAACCATGAAACGGCATGATTAAGGACGAAACAACCCGGCTTGTCTGTCAAATCAGGGGCGTTGTGCAGGGAGTTGGATTTCGGCCGTTTGTGTATCGCTTGGCTGTTGAGCTTGGAATCCTTGGGCAGGTTTTGAACAACCCTGCCGGTGTTGCCGTGGAAGCCGAAGCAGACCGCCCTACGCTTGATCTCTTCCTGAAACGAATTCGCGCTGAGGCACCTGTTGCTGCCCGTATCTTCTCTCTTGAATTTTCTTTCCATCAAAGTGTTGGTTTCAGTGATTTTCAGATATGCCGCAGCGAGGTCGGCGGTGAAAAAATGTTTACGCTTCTTTCCGATATTGCGACCTGTCCGGATTGCCTCAAGGAAATACTGGACCCCGCTGAGCGACGTTTTGCCTACCCGTTCACGAATTGTACGCAGTGCGGACCGCGCTTCACCATCATGACTGATATTCCCTACGACCGCCCTAACACGTCTATGCAGAATTTTACCTTGTGCCCAGCGTGTGCAGAGGAATATGAAACTCCTCAGGACCGTCGTTTTCACGCGCAACCTCTGGCATGTCCACGTTGCGGACCTCAGCTCAGCTATTTGGGAGAGGGCGGTGATCCTGTTGAATGTTCTGATCCTCTTGGCCGTGCGGTGACCGATATCCGCAGCGGAGCGCTTCTGGCGGTGAAGGGTCTGGGTGGTTTTCATGTTATGGCAGATGCCTTCAACATCGGGGCACTTGAGCGGCTCCGCAAGCAGAAGACGCGCGAGTATAAGCCCTTTGCGTTGATGTTTCCTGACATGACAACAGTGAAAAAGCATTGTTTTGTGGATGCTGTTGAGGAAATTTTGCTTTCGGGCGCCGAGGCACCGATTGTACTTTTGAAGAGACGCCCGGAGTCGGACCTTCCGGACGTGATTGCGCCCGGCAATCCCTGCCTCGGCTGCATGCTTCCCTATACCCCGCTTCATTTTCTGATGCTCGCTAAGCTTGGGACTCCGGTGGTGGCTACCAGCGGTAACCTGGCTGATGAACCGATGTGCACGGATGAAAACGATGCGATAGATAGACTTGCCTTTGTAGATGCTTTTTTAGTGCATGACCGCCCCATAGTGCGGCACGCGGATGATTCCGTGGTACGCGTTGTTGACGGCCAGATAGTCATGCTTCGTCGTGCACGCGGATATGCCCCCTTGCCTTTTCCGGCAGGCCGGCATTTGCCCCGCATGCTTGCAACTGGAGGTGATCTGAAAAACGCGATTGCCATTTCCCAGCATGATTCTATCATCATGAGTCAGCATATCGGTGATCTCGAGACAGCCGAAGCGTTTGAGGCCTTTCAGCACGTAATTACTGATTTCAAAAAACTTTTTTCATGGACTCCGGATATGGTTGCTACCGATATGCATCCGGGCTATTTCTCGCACCGCTATGCAATTGCTTTTGCAGAGGCTGCGAACATTCCCCTGGTTGAGGTGCAGCATCATCATGCTCATATGGCGGCGTGTATGTTCGAAAACCGTCTTGAGGGCGATGTTTTGGCCGTGACATGGGATGGAACGGGCTACGGCACGGATGGAACGGTCTGGGGCGGTGAGTTTCTGGCGGGATCGTATGCATCCTGTGAGCGCGTGGCGCACCTTTTACCTTTCGGGCTTGCCGGAGCGGACGCAGCTGTGCGCGAGCCGCGTCGCTGTGCTCTTGGGGTTCTTTCGGAAACAGAGGGCGGGGCTAAAGCCGCATGCCTGCATGAGATGTTTACTTCGGAGGAACTGAAGGTTATGACCTCGATGCTTTCTACCGGAACGAATGCACCGCGCACGACAAGTGCGGGACGCTTGTTTGACGCTGTTTCGGCGATATCCGGCATATGCCGTCTGGCAACCTGTGAGGGCCAGGCCGCTATGATGCTTGAACACGCAGCCGCAGGTGAGCTGGGTAAACCGTATCCTTTCGAACTTCGGCAAATGGATGGGCCGTTCGTGATTGATTGGCGGTCCGCGATTTTAGATATTGTGCAGGAAAAAGACGCACGAAGCGTTGCCCGGCGTTTTCACGCAACACTCGTAGAGATGATTCGGGCCGTAGCAGATTCGGCCGGATATAAAAGGGTGGTGCTTTCAGGCGGCGTGTTTCAAAACGCGTTGCTGCTTAGTTCTACCAGAACGGCTTTGCTCAACGATGGGTTTGAGGTATACTCTCATCAGCGAATTCCACCCAATGATGGCGGGATTGCCCTGGGACAGATACTTGTAGCTGCGCATCGGGAAATGAGGGACTGAGAGAATGGAGAATACGTACCGGGATCAAAAAACAATGGAAATGCTCTCAGCGTCCATACACAGGCGATGCGCTGCTCTTGACCGCAGAATAAAGGTTATGAACGTCTGCGGCTCTCACGAGCACTCGATTGCTGAGTGGGGCCTTCGCGACTTGCTGCCTGAACAGCTCGAGCTGATACCGGGCCCCGGATGCCCCGTGTGCGTGTGCGCGGAACATGATATCGGTGAAGCGATTCAGATTTCGAAAAGGGGCGTAACCCTTTTAAGTTTCGGAGATATGCTTCGGGTTCAGACAAAATATGGCTCTCTGATGGACGCCAGGTCTGATGGTGCCGATGTGCGGATCATCTATAGTCCCGATGATGCTGTTGCGGCTGCCCTTAAGGAACCTGAGCGCGAATTCGTCTTGTTTGCCGTCGGGTTTGAAACAACTGCGGCTCCCATGGCGGCACTGTTTGCACAGCAGGTTCCCGCAAATTTTTCATTGTTGACAGCCCTTAAACTCACTGCCCCGGCGGTTGAGGCTCTTGTGGTGGGCGCCCCGGGCACGAATACTCTCGATGGTCTGTTGGCGCCTGGACATGTTGCGGTGATAGCGGGTGCGCAGGAATGGGGGCGGTTCCCTGAGAAGTACAGCATGCCGGTCGCGGTTGCGGGGTTTGAACCCGTGGATATTCTCACGGCTCTGGAGATGATCATGCGTATGTTGGAGCGGGGTAAGGCCGAGCTTGCCAATGAATATGCCCGTTATGTGAAACCTGAGGGTAACAGGTCGGCCCAGGCGTGGATGCAGAAGGTTTTTCGGGTGCAGCGTGCGTTCTGGCGCGCTGTCGGCTGGGTCGAAAATTCGGGACTTTTTTTGGCGGATACCTACCGGGATTTTGATGCCCGCGCAAAGTATGGAGTATGTTTGGAGGACACTGCGGGCTCGGACGTTCCCAAGGGATGTCTGTGCCACAGGGTTATTCTTGGTCAGGCGTATCCGAGCGATTGTGTTTTGTTTGAAAAAACCTGTACAATGATGGATCCTGTCGGGCCGTGCATGGTTTCTGAAGAGGGAGCCTGTCATATCTGGAGCCGTTTCGGTGCTTCAGTTGCAAGGAGGAAGTAAGTATGTGTCTTGGAATTCCAATGCAGATAGTTGAAATTATGCCTCCCTTCAGGGCCACGGTTGAAATACAGGGTGTGCAGCGGGCGGTTTCGATCGCTTTGATTGCGGACGAAGACTTGAAGGTGGGTGACTGGCTGATGATCCACGTGGGTTCTGCTATTGCAAAGCTCGACGAGCAATCAGCACGCGAGACCTTGGATATTTTGGAGGAGGTTAACAGGCTGACATGAGTACGAAAATAACCTTAGGACATGGCTCGGGCGGCAAGTTGACGCAGCGTTTGATTGATGAGGTTTTTAAACCTCATATTCACAGTAGCGCGCTGGATGAGGCTGATGACGCGGCATTGGTCATGCTTGGTAAAGAGCGGCTTGTGACCACGACGGACGGGTTTACGGTACGCCCCTTGTTTTTTCCCGGTGGCGACATTGGAAAACTCGCTGTCTGCGGTACAGTCAACGATCTGGTGGTATGCGGCGCTGTTCCCAGGTACTTGACCGCAGGCTTTATTCTTGAGGAAGGTTTTGAGATGGAGAAGCTTTCGAAAATCGTTGAAAGTTTCTCACAGGAGTGCCAGCGGGCAGGTGTTGAGGTGGTTGCGGCCGATACCAAGGTCGTAGAGCACGGTAAAGGTGACGGGGTTTTTATTACGGTCACCGGTATCGGTAGCCTGGCTCCCGGCTTGAACTTCGGGGCAGGGCGTATTTCGGAAGGTGATGTTGTAATCGTGTCGGGTGAGATCGGTGATCATGGTGCGGCTATCGTGTTAGCCCGCGGTGAGCTCAATATTCAGGCTGATATTGAGAGCGACTGCGCATCTTTGAATGATCTTGTTCTGCCGATCCTTGAGCAGTCACCTAGTGCGGTCAAATTTATGCGTGATGCAACCCGCGGCGGTGTGGCAACGGTGCTCAATGAAATCGCCCTGAAAACAGGCCATCATGTGCATTTGGTAGAGGAAGATATGCCGGTGAAACCAGCCGTGAAGGGTCTGTGTGAGATGCTAGGGATGAGCCCCTGGTACCTGGCCAACGAAGGCACAATTGTACTTATTATTGCTCCAGATGAAGCCCCTGCAGTGCTCAAGCAACTCAGGTCTCACGCGCTGGGAAAAAATGCAGCTGTGATCGGTGAGATTTGTGAGGCAACCGGTGACCAACCCCGTGTGTATCTGCGGACGCCCTCGCGCGGCAAGCGTATTCTTGATTCCCTTATTTCTGACCAGCTCCCGCGTATCTGTTAGTAGGGCAGGGCATCTGGTCGGGCGATATCCGTGATATTGCTTGTATAGTTTCCCCAAAGAAAGCAGCATACCAACTTCTGGCTAAAATCCATAGCGATGCTCCTGCCCCCGCTTATTTATAAATCTATGTACATTTCCTCGTTGGCCCCCATCTGCCCACATGCAGACCGGGTTAGGTGCCAACACGTCGAGTACTGAATTCTTGCACTGGATTCTTTCGCGATGTATACTGCACTTATCGATAAGCAATAAGGGGCATCCGGAAAATTGTGCCACGCCCATATAACGCAAAAAGCACAGGGAAATTGCTTGAATGATTTTCAATGAAGACTCACGGGTTAAAATACCCTGCATCCTGCATCTGGTTCGGTTAGGCTATCACTATCTTTCCCTTAAGAATGCCACTTGGGATCAAGAGACCAATATCTTTCCAGACGTATTCCATACAGCCATCGCCCGGATCAACCCCGACATTGATATTGACGAGATACAACGCCTGTTTGACGACACCAAGCTCTTGCTTGACAACGAAGATCTGGGCAAAGCCTTTTATGAAAAGCTTACAGAGCGGTCAGGTACCAGGCTGATTGACTTTGCTGATTTTTCCAACAACAGCTTCCATGTGGTCACTGAGCTGACCTGCAAAAATGGAGACGACGAATTTCGCCCTGATATCACGTTGCTCATCAACGGCATGCCGCTGGTTTTCATTGAGGTTAAAAAACCCAACAACCGCGAAGGCGTCCTGGCCGAACGCAACCGCATTATTACGCGGTGCCAAAATAATCGATTCCGTCGTTTTATCAACATCACGCAGCTGATGGTTTTTTCCAACAACATGGGATATGACGACAACTCACCGCAACCCATAGAAGGCGCTTTTTACGCCAGCCCGTCTTATGATGCCCCTGTTTTTAACTATTTTCGCGAAGAGGAAGATCTGAATCTCAATGACCTCTTGGCCAATGAAGATGACGCTGTTGAAAACGGCGTCCTCAAGGACAACAACCTGACCGTCATCAAGCACAGCCCTGAATTTCTCAGTAACAAATCTCCCGACACCCCGACCAATAGAATCTGTACCTCTTTGTTTAGCCGCGAGCGCCTATCTTTTCTGCTGCAATACGGCATGGCCTATGTGCACGAAACTGATGGCCTGCATAAGCATGTAATGCGCTATCCTCAATTTTTTGCGACAAAGGCTATTGAAAAAAAATTAGATGCGGGTATCCGCAAAGGGATCATCTGGCACACCCAGGGCAGCGGCAAGACAGCCCTGGCGTATTTTAACGTACATTTTTTGACTGATTATTTTCAGAGTCGCTCCATAGTCCCCAAATTCTATTTCATCGTTGACCGAATCGATTTACTCATTCAAGCGCAACGCGAATTCTCCAGCCGCGGCCTGACAGTACACACCATCGACACGCGCGAGGCCTTTGCCCATGACATCAAGGCAACGCAGGCGCTCCACAATCACAGCGGCAAGCCCGAGATTACCGTGGTCAATATTCAGAGATTTCAGGATGATCCAGACGTAGCACGCACTGATGATTACGATGTAAGCATTCAACGGATTTATTTTCTTGACGAAGTCCATCGCAGCTATAACCCCAAGGGCAGCTTTCTTGCCAATTTAAGCCAGTCCGACCGCAATGCTATCAAAATCGGGCTTACCGGCACGCCTTTGCTGGGCGATGACTATAATTCACGCTCTTTGTTTGGCAACTATATTCACACATACTATTACAACTCATCCATAGCCGATGGCTACACCCTGCGCCTGATACGCGAAGAGATTGAAACAAGCTATAAAATATCCCTGCAAGAAGCCCTGGCAGCTGTTGAGCTTCAACAGGGCGATATCGAAAAGAAAGATCTTTACTCTCATCCCCGCTTTGTTGAACCGATGCTGGACTACATTATCAAGGATTTCGAAAAAAGCCGGACTGCGCTTAACGACCCCACCATCGGCGGCATGGTCATCTGCGACAGTGCCGATCAGGCCCGGCAGATGTTTGAACTATTTAAAGCCCGCGATGCTGAAAAGGTTTCAGGGGTCATACACCATACTGAAAACGTTGAGTGCGAAGAACCGCCTATGGCGGCATTTGTAGATGCTCCTTCTGACTGGAAAGTTCGACGCAAGCAAACAAACAAGGTCAAAAGCGGCGCTTTGATCCTGCACAATGTCGGCAGCAAACAAGAGCGCAAGGATTGGGTGGAAGATTTCAAGGCCGGCACCATCGACCTGCTGTTCGTCTATAACATGCTGCTTACCGGGTTTGACGCCAAACGCCTTAAAAAACTCTATCTGGGCAGAGTGATTCATAGACACAATCTGCTGCAGGCTCTGACACGGGCCAACCGCCCCTACAAAGATTTTCGCTACGGCTATGTGGTTGACTTTGCCGATATCCGCAAAGAGTTCGAAGAAACCAACCGTCGCTATTTTGAAGAACTGCAAGGGGAACTTGGCGACGAAATAGAGCACTACTCCAATCTGTTTAAATCCCCCGATGAAATCACCAGCGAAATTGAACAGATTAAGGACATCCTGTTTCGATTCAACACTGAAAACGCTGAAATTTTTTCTCAGGAACTCAGCTTCATTCAGGATCGCTCATTGGTATTGGACTTGAAAAAAGCTCTGGCCAATGCCCGCAACCTCTACAATCTTATTCGTTTGCAGGGCGACTATGCGCTTTTACAGCAGCTCGATTTCCAGAAACTCAATCAGCTTTACCGTGAAACCTGCAATCACCTCGACCTGCTGAACCTCAAAGAAAATATCGAAAACAGCGCCGACACCAGCAACCTGCTCAATGTCGCTTTGGAAGACGTGCTGTTTATGTTC
>Ga0208648_1003317_pt1 | contig 10191 bp, 8 predicted proteins | sample AntAceMetag02UKL_FD_184772 | JGI IMG/M metagenome (GOLD analysis project Ga0208648, IMG submission 184772) | Saline lake microbial communities from Ace Lake, Antarctica - Antarctic Ace Lake Metagenome 02UKL (SPAdes) (version 2) | ecosystem: Environmental > Aquatic > Non-marine Saline and Alkaline...
CTCAACCAAGGGGATGCAGAAGGGGCCATGAAGATTCAGACGGCCATAAAACCCCTGCTTGACCTTGTTGTGGTGACCACCCAGGAAGAATCCGAATTCGGGCCTGTCTATTGCAGGGCAAGAAATCCCCTTCCTTTAAAAACCCTTATGCAATTATTGAGAATGCCTGGAGGACCCTGTCGCAGACCCTTGGGGAAAATGACACAAAAAGGATTCCAGGTTCTTTTGGATGTGGCAAAAAGCGTCCAGGCAAACACTCCTGAAATCTTTGAACCAATTGCTTCATTTTTTAATGTGGACATTGAAAAGCAGCTGAATGATTCTACCTTACATAAAGGGCTCTGGTACACATATTAGATAGTGCCTGCCTGAAAACAATCAAATAATATTTATTTTTTTTCTTTTATCTTAAATTTTTCCTGCCCTGTCTGGAAAAAGCTGGTTTTCAGCCATTCAAATCCGAATTGTAAGAGCTTTATATCATCCTCTTTCATGTCTTCAATTTTTTCATTAGGGAAATCATATCTTTCAAGGAAGGTGCTTTTAAATACAAACTCCCTGAATTTATCAATATTATAGCACACCAGAAAAAACATCTGTTTGCTTTCCTCGGAAAGTTTCATGCTGAGAGGTAATGATTTTTTCCTGACGATAAGCTCCATCCAGCCATCATTAATTTCATCTCGAAGGTCAACGCCCTGATCTTGTCTCCATTCTGCAACAGTCCATTTTTTATTTTCATCAAAACCCATGCAGTGGGCTTCTTTCACCGTAAAAAAGAATTCATCTTTTTCACCTTTCTCCCCTGAATAACTTAAGGATCCAACCCCTAAAGGATAATACCTGCAGGTGGTAGGACGATCCTCATAGATGGCACATCCTTCCTTGTTTTCAACAAAGGGACAAGATTTTCTTTCATCATCCAGAAGTTTAAGGGTTACTACGGGAAGATCGGCTTTTTCAAGGATCTGGGGTGTGGTAAATACTGCAAGAAATTCCTCAGAAGTTAATTCCAGTTTCTTTCGCATGGTTATAATATCGTATGGGGTGAGCATAATATCAATCCCCCGGCAGCAATCAGTAAAACATTTAACACCTTTGTGGCAATCAAATTTAAATTTGCTCCTTAAACTGAGCTGTTCAGGTGGTATTTCAGATATTTTTTGTATTGTATCAGTCATCAAAACTTCCTTAGCTAAAGTTATTATGGATCTCGAAATTTGTGGAGCATACGAAAAAGATTCAATAATGTCAATCAATTACCGGTTCTGTACTTATTTTTTATTTCAAATATTCCAAAAGGTTAAATAAAATAAATTTGACATCTGATTTATTTCAAAATACATAACAAGGGGATATTAATTTTAAGTGCCATACATATTGGACATGACTCACGAAATCCAAAGGAGTTTCCATGAAAATCAAAAAAGCTGTTTTCCCCGTAGCCGGACTGGGCACGAGATTTATACCCGCCACCAAAGCCATGGCAAAAGAAATGCTCCCCGTTGTTGACAAACCCATCATCCAATATGCTGTTGAGGAAGCTTTTGCTGCCGGTATCGAACAAATCATTTTTGTTACAGGCCGTGGGAAAAAAGCATTGGAAGATCATTTTGACAGGTCCTATGAAATAGAACACGTTCTTAAGCAAAAAGGAAAAGACGATCTTTTAATGCAGATCCAGGAACTTGTTCCAAAAACAGGTACTATTATTTATACCCGGCAACATGAACCTTTAGGACTGGGTCATGCCATCTGGTGTGCAAGGGATATTGTGGGTGATGAGCCTTTTGCCGTACTTTTGGCAGATGACCTTATCCAGACGGACAAACCCGTCCTTGCTGAGATGGTAAAAAAATTCGACCGGTTAAGAGCTTCTATGGCTGCAGTCATGGAAATAGAAAAAGACCAGACAGATAAATACGGTATCCTTGATGCCCAAGAGGTGGAAAAAGATATTGTTAAAATCATCGATATGGTGGAAAAACCAAGTCCTGACAAGGCCCCATCCAATCTTGCCATTGTCGGCCGCTATATACTAACTCCTAAAATTTTTGAATATTTAGGGAAAAAAGAAAAAGGCGCTGGTGGAGAGATCCAGCTCACCGATGCCATGAAAACCCTTCTTAAGGAACAGCCGATCTATGGATATAAGTTCAATGGACAGCGGTTTGACTGTGGAGACAAGGTAGGATTTCAGATGGCCAACCTGGCCTTTGCCCTTGAAAGACCGGAGATGAGAGGCAGATTGATAAAATTCATAGAAGAGATTCAAAAAGACTTTTAGAATCATTAAGACTTTTTATACAGGCTGTATGTTTCCATTACTTTTTTGACATAATTTTGAGTTTCTTCAAAAGGTGGAATCTTTTTATACTTATCTACTGCCTCGGGTCCTGCATTGTAGGCTGCAAGGACAAGGTGCAGTTTATTTCCATACCGCTTTAAAAGCTGCTGAAGATAAAGAGCCCCACCCATAATATTCTGTAAAGGATTAAACGGGTCTTTCACAGAAAGGGATTTAAAATTGTCCGGCATAATCTGCATGAGCCCTTTGGCACCTTTTTTTGATACAGCCTCTGGATTAAAATCTGATTCTACTTTTATCACGGCTTTAATCAAAGAAAACTCCACCCCATACTTTTTTTGTGCTTTCCTGATCACAGCATCATATTTCTCAGTGCTGATCCCGAGCAAAGATTTTTTGGGTTTTTCTTTAATGTATAATTTATATTTCGATGATGTAGGCACATTAGTAAAATGGACTACACCAAGGCTGTCTTTATACATATAAATATCGGAAAAGGCCCTTTCCACACTCAAAATGGTCAAAAATATAAATAAAACCATGCCGATTTTTTTTAACATTTTTTAGGCTTTTTTATCCAATTTCTTTGTCCTGTCTTTGTATTCCTTCAGGATAAATTTTCCTGGAAATTTTGGTTTTGCAACATATTGTCCCAGGTTATCTATAAAGGTTTTAACCAGTGCTTCAAACACCCGTTCCTTGTCTTTAGTCATGATGAAATTTCGTTCAATTTTGTATTCATAGACCACCTTATCACCCAACTTTGCCAGAATATCCTGAAATTTAAAATCAGGCATGGGATCATCAAAAAACAGCTCTTTTTCAATTTTAATTTCAATATTTGCTTTCATGATCACCACATAGGCATCTTGCGTAATTTTTCGTGACAAATCTAACAGGACAAGGGTATGGTTATTTTCAAGTTCAATTTTTTTATATATCATCTTTTCCATTATTTTCGTATTGTTTTTAGTTTAATCAAATTAAATGTTTAACCGAACTAGTTCTTAAAATAGTTCCAATTGCTTTTCTTTTTTATTTATAGACAAAAAGACAGGACTTTTCTCAACCTGTGTCAGCCTTTTTTCAATATCATCAATAAAAAAAGATCGCTGCCTTTTAAAACTTTTGCCATATATGGTTCTTTTTTTTGCATAAGTCAAACAAAGAATATCCATGGCCCTTGTCATGGCAACATAGAACAGACGTCGTTCTTCTTCAAGATTATCAATATTTTCGCCGTCCTTTGCAAAGGGGACAAGTCCTTGTTCACATCCTGCTACAAATACAACAGGAAATTCAAGTCCTTTGGCCGCATGCATGGTCATAAAAGATACTTTTTCCATATTAAACCCTATTGCATCCGCATCCTGGTTTAAGGCAATTGCATCCAAAAATCCCTTTAAATCATTGTAAAGCCGGGCAATAGATATTATTTTTTCAAAAGCCTGCTTTGTTTTATCATTATTTTCAATGATATCTTGCAGACCTGTTTTACTGCAAACAATTCTTATAGCGGTTTTATTATCACAATTTTTAATCTCCTCGCCAAGATCCCTGAGTTTTCCAACAATGGTGCTGATCTTTGTCTTTGACGTCTCTTTGATTCCACTGATATCTGTATCTACCCGGCCAAAGGATTCCATGATATCCTGATTCAAGGCACAGGAATTTTTATAAAATTTATACCATTTTCCCTTTTCTTTTTTACCCAGACTTGCACCAAAATAATGAAAAATACTTTCCATATCAAGGAAACTTTCACTTTTTGCCATAATCCTGCAAAGACTTAGCAACTGACAAATACCGTTCATTTCAAACAGGCTCTTTTTATCTGCTGCCTGAAAGGGGATACCCTCTTTTTCAAACACGTTGATAAAGGTCTCGCACTGTTTTCTGGTGCGGCATAGAATGGCAAAATCTGCAAAGGAATATTCTTTCTGGGTTTCCAAATCCACCTTGCCTGTGTCAATTGAAAAAAAAGAGGTGCCGCCCACAAGTTTTTCAATCATCTTACCAATTGCAACTGCCTCCGCCTGTTCACTGGCCGTCTCTTTGATAATGAGTTTTTTTGTACTTTCCACATCTGAAAAAATCTTTACTTTTTCATCACTGTCCAAAGACTTATTGATCATTTGAAAAGAAGCATCAAGAATGGTCTGGGTGGACCTGTAATTTTTCGACAATATAATCTTTTCACATCCCAGGAAATCATCGGAAAACCGGTTGAAATATTTATTGTCCGATCCCCTGAACCCATAAATTGACTGGTCAGGATCACCAATCACCACGATATGGTTACCTTGTGAAATCATCTTTACAAGCTCATACTGGCCAAAATTCAAGTCCTGGTATTCATCAATAAAAATATATTGATATTGTTTCCTGACACTTGACAATATCCCTTCTTCTTTAACTAACATTTTGACTGTCATTAAAATCAGGTCTTCAAAATCTGCCACATTCTGTTCCTGGCAAAGGGCCTGAAAGGCTTGATAAATATTTTTAAAAAAGCTTGGTTCAAAATTGGTTATGAGATTTTTAAAATCATCATCAGGGCCCAGCAAATTCTGTTTGCAAAAGCAAATCAATTGATCGATTTTATTTACCATCCCCTTTTTAACATCTTCCCCAATGGCTTCTTTTATCAAGGAAATCCGCAACGAGTCATCAGCAATGGAGGCATTAAAGCCCTTATACTCTTTTAAAAGCTTAAGGCAAAAGGAATGAAAGGTTGCTGCCAGAACAGAGGATTTTGTTTTCAGCACATATTGGTCTATTCTTTGTTCCAGTTGTCTTGCCGCCTTGTTGGTAAAGGTCAGGGCAAGGATATTGCCCGGTTCAATATTTTGCTCGGATACAAGATACGCAATCTTTGCGGTTAAGGTCCGGGTCTTGCCTGTACCTGGGCCAGCCTGGATCACCATTGCCCGGGCAGATGATTCAACTGCTTTCTTCTGCCCGGGATTCAAACCGTCTAAAAGGCCTTTGGGTTTAACTGCCGGTTCTATATTTTGATTTTTTTTGACACTCTTTTTTTGAATATTCTGTTTTGCAACAAATTTTTTTGCCCTTGGTTTGGCACCTTGGGCAGGAAAGTCAAATAAAAGATTTTTTTCTCCTTTTAACCTTTCTTTTTCCCGACGTGAAAAAAGGTTTACTTTTCCAAATTCACCATCATATCCCGGATCAATATTGATATCCCCGGTCCGCATCTTCATTATGGCTTCTGCCAGTAGCGGCACATTGGCAGTGTCTATTTCCCCGGCAGATTTGTCCAAAAGGATCCCCAGCTCAGGTCCCAGGGCTTCAATGGCTTTATTATAATAACCTGTCACTTTTTTGGTTTTAGGGCCCACCTCAAAAATTTCCGAAAGAATATCGGCAAGGGGAACAATGCTTTTGAACCCGTGCCGGTTTTCAGGCACATACCCTTCCGGCCTTGTTGCAAGCTCCTGAACCCTGTTTAATACCCCATAGGTCACTTTTCTGCCGCACGCAGGGCAGATGCCGTCAATCTGGGCTGTGGCGGCAGGATTCAGGCAGATATTACATTTTCTATGGCCATCATAATGGTATTTGCCCTGATGGGGGTACATGTCCAGGGTGCCCTTATATTTTTCAAGATCATTTTTTTCAAGGGCCTGGCGGATATGAGAAAAACTTAAATCTGTATTAAAGACAGAGGCATTGCGCCCCAGATACCCTGGTGAATGGGCATCGGAATTAGACATCAGCCGGACATTATCCAGATCTTCAATTCGCCAGTTCATGGGGGGATCGGAAGACAATCCTGTTTCAATGGCAAAGATATGGGACTTTAATGGACCAAAACATTCTTCAATGGAATCAAATCCAGATTTTGAGCCAAACATTGAAAACCAGGGTGTCCAGATATGGGCTGGCACAAAAAAACCTTTATCATTGACATCCAGCATAATCCTAAGCAGATCTGCCGCATCCAGCCCAAGTATTGGACGACCATCGGATTTAATATTTCCAATGGCATCCAGTTTTGCATTAAACTTTTTAACACTGGCAATATCAGGAAAATATACCAGATTATGATTTTTTCTCACTCTCCCGTCTTTTTTGTAAATATTGCTGATTTCGCTTTGCAGGATAAACCGGACAGGATTTCTGCAATTTTCCGGAATGGTTTTATCGATATCCCTGGCAATCTCTTTTTTCAGAGAAAACAATCCAGGCTCTGTTTCTTCAAGCTTGGATTCAATTTCACTGATCCAGGCAGGATAGGTAAAATCACCAGTCCCAATAAGGGTTACCCCTTTAATTTGTGCTGTATAATAAAGATTTTCAAAATCAAGATTCTTTGCTGTAGCCCGTGAATACTTGGAATGAATGTGAAGATCTGCAATAAATTCCATTGTGTTTTTCCAATTCAATTTTTATATTTTCTTACCAGTTCAATAATTTACATGATTTGTGCTTAATTTAAAAGCAGGATTCTGATAAAGGATAATAATCAACCTAAATAATAAAAAACAAAAGGGTTTGCAATGACCATCCCCATATTTGACTCCCAGTCACAAGCCTTGATCCAGAATTGGGATAAAACCATTGAAAAACAGATCAAAATAAAATTAATCACCACGGATCATGCTGAAAACAATCAATTTGTAAATTTTCTTGATCATCTGTTAAACATAACATCAAGCCTTTCGATTGAATCAAAGAAAGGTGAAAAAAATCTGCCTGGATTTCTTTTAAAGGAAAATATCACTTATTCAGCGCTTCCCCTTGGAAAAGAACTTGAACCCTTTCTTGAAGCCCTGTCACAAATAAATGGCAAGAGCCCTCTGCTTTCCGAACCTGCCCTTTCCGAATCCATTGGGCAAACCCTTGATAAGATAGACATCCCCGTCCGGTTAAAACTCTATATTGCCTTGCAGTGCCCCCATTGCCCCAATGTGGTCAGAACGGTCATACCCCTGGCACTTCACTGCAACAACATAAACCTTCACATCATTGACGGCAGTCTGTTCCCGGAAATCGCACAAAAAGATAAAGTCATGTCAGCACCCTGCCTGATCCTTGATAATGACTTCAGGTGGACGGGAAGTGTTCACACAGAAGAAATTATACAAATGATCACCCATCGTGATCCGTCACAATTGAGTGCTGAGACGTTAAAGACAATTCTTGAACAGGGGGATGCTGCCTGGTTAACCCGGCAAATGATTAAAAAGAAAAAAATCTTTCACGGGTTTATTAAACTTTTGCTCCATGAAACATGGTCGGTAAGACTGGGGGCACTGGTTGTCGTTGAAGAGCTTGCCGAAACTGACCCGGATCTTGCAATCTTGCTTTGCTCATCCCTGATGGATCTGTTTGAAGGGAAACAGATTCCCATACAGGGTGATATTCTCTATGCACTGGGAGAAGCAGGTGATAGGAAAACACAAGAATGGATCAAAAAAAAGCTGCCCACGCTTGTACATCAGGATCTTATTGATGCTGCGACGGAAGCTCTGGACAGCTTGAAGTCAAACGATGAATGAAAAAGGCAGGGCTATTTTAAGACCCTGCCTTTGTTGTTATGGTGCGGATAAAATCATTTTTTTAATTTCAACCGCAAAGAAATATCTAAATCATATATTAAGAACCATTTCTGGAATCAAAATCCGCTTCCATCTGAGATGCCATCACCTGAATTGGGTGCAGGACCTGGGGCATCCCCACTATCACTATTCGGGCCACTGTCCATTCCACTCCCATCACTGACTCCATCTCCTGAATCAGGCGCGGATCCGGAAGGCCCGGAGCCTGCCAAAACAGGTGTTATCGCTACGCTAAAAAAAAGAGCCAAAGAAATCATAAGTGTAAATAATTTTTTCATTACTGCACCTCCATTAAAACTATTGATAAATTTTCACCTTTACAGGTAGCACATTATAGCAGCTTGAAAAAAGATGTATATCAGTGGAATTCCTTTTTTTTCATAGGACGTATGCCCATGTCTTTGTCAGCCTTTGTCCTACAAGAAAGATTGTGAAAAATATTCCTGTCACGTTATTGGGGTGCATGGAATATCACGCGCTATATCAGGCCACCAGGCCCCTTTTGATGGCATAATAGGTAAATTCAGCGTTATTTTTCATTCCCATTTTTTTCAGAGCCCGGGTGCGATGGGTGCTGATGGTTTTCACACTCAAAGACAGTTCATCGCCAATTTCCTTAACTGTTTTGCCCGAGGCTATCATAACCATCACTTGATATTCACGGTCAGAAAGCGTTGTATGATCCTGTTTTCCAATATTTTTTCCTAAATTTTCAACCAGTTTTTCAGCAAGGTCAGAGCTTACATATTTACCTCCCCTGGCCACTTTTTTTATGGCCCCTATCAATTCCTCGGGAGCACTTTCTTTGGTCAGATAACCTGATGCGCCTGCTTTTATCGCTCTTATTGCATACTGGTCTTCGGGATACATGCTTAATATTAAAACGGGAATTTCCGGTTTTAATATTTTTAATTGTTTCAATGTGTCTATGCCGCCTCTTCCCGGCATGGCAATGTCTAATAAAATCAGATCATAATCTGTTTTATGAACAAGGTCTAAAACCTGCTGGCCATTGATTGCTTCACCCAGCACAGCCATTTCAGGTGATTGCGCGACAATCTGTTTAAGCCCTTCACGAACAATTGAATGGTCATCGGCAATAAGGAGGTTAATCATTTGTTTCCTCCTTTCCTTAGAATTGGAATTGTAACGGTCACAGTCGTTCCATCACCCCTGTCTCCTGCGATGACCAGGCTGCCACCGAGAGAATGGGCACGTTCCCGCATTCCAATTATGCCAAATGACTGTGGAGCTGATAACTGCTTTTTTGAAATCCCTTTCCCATTGTCAGAAACCCTCATCTCGATAACAGTGGTATTCTCTTTGAGGCTTACCTTAACCCGGGTCGCATCTGCGTGGCGTGTGATATTTGTCAACGTCTCCTGAAAAATACGGAAAATAGCTATGGACCACGCTTCATCCAGGATGATATCCTCTGGCTCCAATTCAATATCACATTGAATTCCCGTCCGTTTCATAAATTCGTCTGCCTGCCATTCCATGGCAGCCGAAAGACCAAAATCATCAAGAAGGCGTGGCCGTAATTCTGAAATAATCCTTTTTACCGACTGAACAGTCGTATCAATGAGCGTTGACATGGTGACCGTTTTTTCAACAAGAAAATCTTCAGTTCCTGGCAATTTGCGTCGAATCCAGTGTACATCCATTTTCAGCGCTGTCAATGCCTGCCCGAGTTCATCATGTATTTCGTGGGCAATCCGTTCCCTTTCTTCTTCTCTGATAACCTGGAGATGGGCGGCAAGGCTGCGCAATTTCCCACGGGATTCCATTAATTCCTTCTCAGATCGTTTTCTTTCGGATATATCCTTAAAATCCTCAACAATACCGATGAGGTTTCCATCAGGTCCTCTGAAAGGCGTTGCTGTAATAATACAGGGAATCTTTGTCCCGTCTTTCCTCACCTTTTTCGAATCAATTTCAACCCGGCCTTCATTATTCATGATTCGGACCAAAGGACAGCCGGGAGTTCCACACAGAGGGCCGTGAAGAACTTCAAAACATTTTTTCCCGATTAATTTTTCCCTTGGCATACCTGAAAGGGTGGAAAACGTCTCATTAACTCGAAGCACATTGAATTCTCGGTCTACCACACGCATCGCATCGGCAGCGGTTTCAAATATCTGGGTGAGTTCTGTGTTAGCAAGTTTAGCCGCTTTCTCAGCCTTCCAGCGGGAGTTAACAATCATCTGGCCGTAGATCCCAAACACAATGAACATGCCCACAATGGTTAAGCGCATCCAAAGTTCATGGGGTTCAGGGCTGTATATTTGCTGCAAAAAG
>Ga0208648_1003321_pt1 | contig 10185 bp, 7 predicted proteins | sample AntAceMetag02UKL_FD_184772 | JGI IMG/M metagenome (GOLD analysis project Ga0208648, IMG submission 184772) | Saline lake microbial communities from Ace Lake, Antarctica - Antarctic Ace Lake Metagenome 02UKL (SPAdes) (version 2) | ecosystem: Environmental > Aquatic > Non-marine Saline and Alkaline...
TCTGGTAACTCCTCAAATATGATAGATTCTTGCTCCAAACATTGCTCGCTAGCTCGCAATGTTTGGATGTCTTCTATCATACCACGAGTGTTACCTATGTTTCTCAGCCTCCGCATCAGCAAGATAATTCTTGTTAACTTCTATGTTTGCAATATAATGTCAGCAAAGGCAGATTTCATATATTAAGAAAGGTTCTATGAAGGCAGTTGCTTTAATATCCGGTGGGCTTGACAGCGCTTTAGCGGCAAAGATTGTAATAGAGCAGGGGTTTGAGGTATATGGTTTTACTGTTGTTCATGCTTTTTCAGAGCCAATAAAAACCGTAGCATTTTCTTATGCAGAAAGAAGTGCCGATGAACTGGGAATAACATTATATTCTCATAAGGTGTCTCAGGATTTTCTGAACATTGTAAAACATCCTAAATATGGTTATGGCAGAAATATGAATCCGTGTTTAGACTGTAGAATTTACATGCTGATAAAAGCAGCCCAATATATGAAGAAGATAGGAGCTTCTTTCCTGATTACAGGAGAAGTTCTTGGAGAAAGGCCAATGTCCCAGCGCAGGGATACAATGAATATTGCGGACAGGGATTCGGGTTTAAAGGGCTTGATACTTCGTCCTTTATCTGCAAGGCTGCTTTCTCCTACTCTTCCTGAAATAAAAGAATGGATAAGCAGAGATAAATTGTTTGATATTCAAGGCCGATCAAGAAAACCTCAATTTATGCTGGCAAACCAGTATGGAATTCGCGAGTTTTCAACCCCGGCTGGTGGATGTTTGCTTACAGAGCCAAATTTCTCAAAGCGCATGAAAGATTTAATAAAATTCAAACCGGATTTTATGCTAAAAGATATTGAATTATTAAAAATCGGTCGCCACTTCAGGCTTCCGTCAGGCACAAAAGTAATAATCGGAAGAAACGAGCAGGAAAACAATAAATTACTTAAACTCTGCAGAGACAACATGCTACGACTTGAACCTCAAGACGTAGCAGGACCGCTGGTTCTGATTGAAGCCGAGGCAAATGACGGAGATGTCAAAACAGCAGCTATGTTATGTTCAACATATTGTAAGAAAAAAGCAACATGTGAACATATTAATGTGTTCAAAAAGGATCAGCAGCAAATAATTAGACTTAGTTATGGAGAACATGTTTCTGATAAGGATATTGAAGAATGGAGAGTGTAGAGTTTTATATTATCTTGAGTCTAGTTTGCTGGGAATGTTTCTCTTGAGAATCATATAAACACAGGATATTAATACAAGTAATGAGCCAATAAGCATGTGCGCAGAAATTTTTTCATTAAACAATAGTATTCCCATTGGGATATTGAATACAGGAACTAACATGCTGAGAAGGGAACCAGTTGATACAGGGAGATATTTGTAGCCATATGTCATAAGAAGTTGACCAATTGCCGCAGTAATGCCAATCCCAAGAAGCAAGATTCCTCCAGAGAGACCAATTGAACATGGCATCAGATTAGCAGGGATAACAACCAGCCAGAAACCTATTATACACTGCGCCATGAAGATGGCATAGGAAGAATCTGTATCGTGTAACTTCTTTACATACACTACAGCAATACCACTTGCAAGAGCTCCTACAATAGCCAGGATATCAAATATGCTGAAATTAGAGAGAGCTCCTTGTCCTCCACCAGTTACAATTAGAAATATTCCTAGAAAACATACTCCTATCATTCCCCAGCTTGCAAGAGATATTTTCTCTTTTAGAAATACAGCGCTAATCACTGTTGCAAATATTGGATAGGAATAATTAATAACTGTGCCCTTGGCCATGCCTATCTTTTTTATTGATAAGAAAAACAGGAAAACAGCTATGCCTCCAAATAATCCTCTTGCAAAAAGCATCTTGCTGTTTACAAATTTTAGCTTGATCTTACGAAATAGAGCTGCTGTAGCGAGTAGCGTAAAACCAATAGCAAAACGAAAAAGTACAGTCTTAAATGAATCAATGTTTGAAGCATATCTGATCAATCCGCTCATTACAGAGAAGGCAATACATGACGCTGTCATGACAAGCACGCCTTTTAGATGTTTTTCACTGCGCATAGAGTATCCTCTGTTTTTATAGCGCAATACTAGCACTTATGTTATAATTTGAAAAGCCTTTTACAATTCAGGAGATATTCATTGTTAACATGCGATTATGAGTCTCAATCACAGCATATCTTTACTGTAAGTGAGCTTACTTCAAAGATAAAGAATCTGCTGGAGGAGAGTTTCCCAAGTGTGTGGATAGAGGGAGAAGTATCGAATTGCAGAATGCCTTCTTCAGGTCACATTTATTTTACGTTAAAGGACGAGCAGTCCCAGCTTAATGCTGTGTTTTTCAGAGGAGCTAACCAGAAAATAAAATTTAAGATAGAGGATGGTCTAAAAGTGCTGGCTCTTGGAAATATAAGCGTATATCAGCGCAGAGGAGATTACCAGCTCATTGTGGGGCTTCTCCAACCAAGAGGAATTGGAGAGCTTCAGCTCGCTTTTCAGCAGCTTAAAAAAAAGCTGCAAAAAGAGGGGCTTTTTGCTTCTGAACATAAAAAGGCAATTCCTTCGTTTCCCAGAAGGATTGGGATTGTAACCTCTTCAACAGGCGCTGCAATCAGAGACATTATTAATGTTATTAATAGACGTTTCCATCAGGTAGAGATCCTTATTAACCCTGTCAAAGTTCAGGGAGAAGGTGCTGGGAAAGAAATAGCTGAAGCAATAGATGAGTTCAATGAGATGAGAGACATGGATGTTCTAATCGTTGGAAGGGGCGGCGGGTCTATGGAGGACCTGTGGGCATTTAATGAGGAGATTGTTGCAAGGGCAATATATAATTCAAAAATCCCTGTTATTTCTGCAGTTGGTCATGAAATAGATTTTGTAATAAGTGATTTTGTTGCAGATCTGCGCGCACCAACTCCATCTGCAGCGGCTGAACTTGTTGTTGGAGAGATGGAGCAAATCACTCAAAAAATCAGAGATTTTCAAACAAGGATTACTGTAGCACTTACAAATAATCTGAGTTTAAAGAAGGAGAAATTTTCCAATTTATTGTCTTCCTACGCCTTAAGACATCCAGAGGAAAGATTCATCCAATATAAGCAGGAGATTGACGATTTTTCCGAAAAGATGGAGAGAACATGTTCTCACATACTGGAACTTCTTATAGAGAGGTTAGCGAATCTTTCCGGCAAGCTTAATATGCTCAGCCCTCTCGCAACCCTCTCCAGAGGATACAGCTATACCCTGAAACTACCTCAGAGAACATTACTTACCAATGCTCGTAAAGTAAGACCACATGATAAGGTAGAAGTCAAGCTTGCAAAAGGCACAATGATTTGCGAGGTAGAAAAAACGCTGAAATTATAAATTGGCGGAGAGGGAGGGACACTAAATAACCAGTTTTTATAACCCTCGCATTCCCAGCAACTTACATTGCAACACTCGGTAGCACAAGCAGTTACACTGACAAATCATTGTCATTATCTATCACTCAAAATAACCAAATGTAATCTCTCAATATCCCGTTTATATCCCGTAGGATTATTTTGATTTTTTTATTACCTCAATGTTAGAATAAATTCCATAGCAAATGGCAGAGAAAAAATTACTTAAATAAACAAACTTAAAACAATAAATCTTATGTGTAAGAAAAATATTCTTCCAGAATTATTGGAATTGAAACTGAAGTAAAATCGGAACTGTAAATTCAAGCTATTTCGAGAAATCCTGTGAAGGATTTACCATAAATGTTTAATTTTACCCAAGTATACTGGACGTTGATTTTATGATGTTATTTTTCAATTCTTTTAGAATGAGCTTCTTTGGGAAATAGATTTTATTATTAAAGTGCGTGTAAGAAATTTTCCCTGCACATTTCCAGTTGCGTGCTGTGCCCCTGGCAATGTGAAGAAATTGGCAGAGTCCTTCATAATCTAGATATTCCTCTTTTACCATCTTTTCCATGATTTCGGATCATATTTATTGAATTACTCTCTTGTTCGGGTATGTTTAGTAAATTGGGGTCTAGACATAAAACCCCTATCTTCCCTGAACGCTCTCTCACAAACTTTCTATGGGTATAACTTTCCTGGTAATTAAGGGATTTTCTTAATCCAAAAACAGGAATTTTTTTATAAAGTACCCCACCAAGAATGACAATGGGATAACTAATACAATGTTCACTATAGGTGCAAATATTAATCCAATAGATGCCGTTGACGAACTAGACCATACGAATACCTCTAAATGTACATATAAGTCCCATAGAAACACCATTGTAGCCGCGCATAAGGCGCCATAAGACGCCTTTCTAAACACAAAGATAATAAAATAAGGAATCACGCTCCAACTTAACAATCCAATTGAGCTTGGAAGGGCAGATTTCCAAAATGCCGTTTTCAGATGCAGCATTAATCCGCACAGAATCAAAACATAGATTATTTGCCGAATTCGGGTAGTAGTGGCCATATTTACTATTCTTTTTTATTAATCTTGAGAAGGCTTTCCCGTATACCCCCTTTGATATGTGCAATTATATCATTACCCCCGATAAGCCAGATAAACCTGCCACACACAGCTATTGAAGAGAAGTTATTAAGATTGAAAAATCGTCCACCATCAATCTTGCTAAACTGATTTGATGAAGTATCCAATTTATATACACCTTCATTGCTCCATGCCCAAATATCACTGTCATCCGCAACAACACCTCTTAAACGAAGAGTAATGCCACGGTTAAGATCACGGTTGGGGGTACGAAAACCCCATATCTTCCATTCATTTGTTTTCTTATCATACCTTCTTATTCCATTGAAGTCACAGGCAAACCAGATAGCATTTTCGGTAACACATATATCCTTTATGATGCTGTATTTGTTCTGGGAACATATTTCCCATGATGAATCTTGTGTATTTAGGATAGATATAGTTCCTTCATCATTACCTACCCATAGATTATCTCCATCCAGAGTCATAGAAGTAACTGCAGTAGCTGTGGCAATAGGGTGATGATAAAGAAGCCATTTCTTCTCTTTTCTATTATAAGCCATTACAGCTCCTCTCCCTCTCTCTCCCAGTCCGCACCATATCATCTCTTGAGAAATAGCAAGGCAGTGAGCTGTGTTAAAAACAAGCCCGTTATCTGTGGTAAAATGCGTCCATTTCTTAAGCAAACGCCTATATTGCAAAACACCTCTTTTATCACAACTCAACCAGATATCCTTATCATCAATCACAGTATCAGTAACCTTGCCAAAATTCATTGGACCAGAACCGATTCGGAACTTATCAGGTACCTCTATGAATTTTTCAGTCATAGAATTTAAATTAAGACAATAGAGATACCAACATGGATATTCATCTCCAATTATATTTAAATTAAAGTTCCCATCTGAATCTCTCTTACGATAGGAACCAACTGCGAACGGAATCCATACACAGCTATCCCAAACAGCTATCGAGGTGGGAATATAACCAATACCCTTGATTGAAGGCTCGGTCATAAAACGTTCCTCTTTCTTTCTAAGCGGAGAAAGAGATACCCACTCTATCAACCTGTCGTTTTCCGTTATACCCAGTTTTTGCCGACAAATGGAAATATGTTTTTCTAACCAATGTGCCCCTCCAAACTGCTCAATACAACTTTCATAAGAGGACAACGCTTTTGCGTAATCTTCCTGTTCTTCATAAAACTGACCCAGTTCACGATAAACATCACGCAGCTTGTTGCCGCAGTCCAAGTTGAAGGGATGGCTGACAGCTTTTTCAAGAAAATAAATTACCTGATCTTTTTTATTGAGTTTTCTATATGCCTCTGCCAGATCAACCCAAAATCTAAAAACAGTAAAGCTATCAAACCCTCTTATGCGCCCTATTCCATTGTCACTTAATTCACTTATTTCTTTGCTTATTTCTAGCCATTCGTTAACAGCCTTCTTATAATCCCCCATCTTAAAGTGGATATCTCCTCTTAATTTTCTTGCTACCAAGATATCGTCCCTGCGAGTATCCTGTCTTTCCTTTGGATACGCTTTATCAAGATAGGGTTTTGTAAAAAGTTGTTTTGTCATAATATAATTCAGTGTCTCTAAAGCTTTATCATATTTCTTCATCCTTTTATAATAATCAAATATGCGATAACGAGCTTGCATTTTTACAGGATAAAGATTCTGTCCTTTTTCTTCAGGGTAATGTTTAATCAAATATTCAAAGGTTTCAACTGCATTAATGTAATCCTTTTTGCGTTCAAACGCATATGCCAACTGCCTAATAGCATCAACAATACCTTTTTTAATATGGACATATTCAAACACTCTTTTTTTGTACCATTGGATTGATTTATCATAGTATTCTGTCTGTTTTTCATAGTCCATGTAGTTCATATATCCGCAGTGAAAGCATAGAGATCCTAGCCGAGTAACTCTTTCCACACATCTTGTATCGTTCGAAAACTGAGAAATAAACTTTTCAGATTCAGCTATTTCTTTAGGAGAATACTGCTTCCTTTTTTTACCTCCACTGGAGGCAACTCCGGCAAGGTCACCGAAAGTAACAGCAATTGCATATTGAGCATCAGCATACTTAGGATCAAGATATAAAGCCTGCCGGAACTCTGAAACAGCCTGCAGCAGAAGCTTCTCAACTTCTCCTTCTGAAATTTTTCTCTGATTCGTTCCTCTCCGACTATCCTGAACACCATAGTATCCCGACATAATTCTAAACTTCTCTCCTCTCCCAAAGTGAAGAACGGCTTCAAGAGATTGCGTAAAGATTCTATCAACTTGTTTTCTTATATCCTCGGTTAGACTCATATTCAGAACTTTGGTTAGTCCTTTGATTATCTCTTTTTCAAGTTTAAAAAATTCTTTGGACTTTCCTGTTACCTGTATTTCTTTAAATATTTTTCCAGTTTTAACCTTCTTCACTTTTACATTTATTGTCAAATCTGATTCACTCATATCTTCAACAGCCATACCGCTTTTGATTTTCTCCCAAAAAGTTCCTGTAATAATGAAATCTGCTCCTAAAGCTTTCCCTGCCTTCTGAGCAGTGGCGGGATCCATCAGATCTTTCTCAGCTAATCCTGTCTCAGCCATCAACTTATCTATCTTGTCTCTTTCTACGAGTTGAATACTTGATATCTTAGACAGATCACTTATCAGCATATACGGCAGAGCAATTTCAAAAGGGTCAAGCCTGTCAAATAGACTTTTGTTCTTAAATTGCAGAACAGCAATAATTGGTGATTCAGAAGCAAAGGAGAGTTCAGCAAATAATAGTACGCTTAGAATGCTAAAAACGATAAGGCAAAAATGCCACTTTAAATAATTATTTATTGGAGACTTGACTCTCTTCATCCTTCACCCCATTTTTAAAAAACCGCATTATCCCATCTCCTGCAAACCAAATAATATTGTGATCTACTACTATGGAATTTACATCCCAAAAATCTATGTTGGCTACTTTGCACTGATAGGTTCTTATGTTTAAGGCACAAATGCCAACCCCTGATTGGCTTCCTATCCAGATAGTATCTCTGTCAATACCGAGACAGCATGCTTCAGTTTTATGCAACGTACCATCTGCTAATTTTACTTCCAATTTCCATTCCTTCCATTTCTCTGTTTTTATATCATACATCCTTACTCCGTGACCATCGCATGCAAACCAAACTTGACTATCTTGAATGTGAATATCCCGTATAGTAGAACAGGACGCTCCAGTTTCTGCACTCTTTACCATAGGATGAAATCCCATAAATCCATATCCTTCTTTCCCGCGCATTATCTTCCATGATTTATCTTGCAAATCAAGAATGGCAATAGTCCCATCGCCAACCCCTGTCCAAAGGTGATCGCCTTGAACTGCCAGTGCTGTTACTGCGCAAGCAATATTTTTATTCCAGTGAACCCGCCACTTCCCGGTTCCAATGTCATACTCGCTAATGCCTCCTCGCCCCTCATCGCCAAATCCAAAATAAACGCATTCTGACGTCAGCGCAATATTCCAGACAGTATTATGAGAAAGTCCGTCTCTTGTTGTATACCGGATCCACTTTTCATTCTTTCGGTTAAATCTAATTATTCCGTTATTGCCTGATGCCAGCCAAATATCATTATCATCTACAGCAATATCCGTAATGTATTTTATCTTGAATATGTCTGGAATCTTACGGATAAATTTCTGTCTACCTGACAAACTTGCCTGACAGACATACCAGCCACTTTCTTTTGCCTTTTCTGTGACTGGACAACGCCAACCAAGCTCTTTATGTTTGTGGCGAGCGCAACGATTATACTTTAAGGAAAAGTATAAATCTCTGTTGTATTTGACAAGCGCTGCAGGCCCATACCGTTCATAGATATACTTTGTCACTCCGTTAACCACAATCTCACTCGGCCACTCGGCGAATAGATGATAAGGAATCCAATGTCTTAGTGTTTGCGGTTTTTCTATCCCTAAATTCTTTCTGCAAATTTCCACATCCTTATCAACGGATTCTCGTCTTGGATTTCCTAAAGCCAGAAGTTTTTCATAAGCCATTAAAGCTTTACGCCATTCTCTTTTTTTCTGATATAATTTGCCGAGGTCATAGTAGGACTGGATAGCTTCCCTCGGATCGTCAGTTGGAGCGCGCGTAGTTTCTTGAAAATAATGTATAGCTTTATCTTCGTTCCCTAGAGCCCGATAGGCTTTAGCTAAATCATACCAGAACAACTGCAGATTAAACATCTCGCTGTATCCCCAAATATGCCACTTATTCTTGGGCAAGTGTCTAAGTTCATCTATCATGCCTTCCCATTCGTCAACTGCTTTACCTATTCTATCTATCCTGACATAAAAATTTCCTTTCATCTTGTAAAAAGAAAGCAAATCATTTATGTGCGCATGAGGGAAGCTGTTCCCCCATTCCTTGTTTTCGTCAAGTGACCCCCTGAACAATTCGTTCTTCTCTATATATTTCAAAACCTCTAAAGCTTTATCATATTGCTTACACTCTTCATAAATGTTAAACATCAAATAGTAACCAGGTTTTTTCCCATTAGGATACCGATCTATCAAAAACTGACACATTTCAATTGCTTTACCATAATCATCTTTCCTACAATAAGCGTGCACGATATCTTTAACCGGCTCTGGATCCTTACAATTATACTGAAAAATGCTCTTCTTGTAACATACAATTGCTTTATCATATTCTGAGTGAGGTTGCTTACCGTACAAATACATATAGCCTAGCTTCATCAGTATATCTTTACATCTGCTGTCGTCTGGAAAACGCTCAACAAATTCCTCGCACTCATTTATTATTATGTCCTCGTATCTGACTATTTGTTTATGTGGCAGTGCATATAAGGCGTTCTTAAACGGCACCATTGTAAGTTCGAACTGAGCATCTGCATATTCAGGGTCCAAGTAAAGGGACTGTTTAAATTCAGATACGGCTTGAAGCAAAAAATTTTCTCTATCTTCTACTCCATATTTCTTTTGTCCATAATAGCAGGCTGCGTTGAATTCTAACTCTTTCCCTCTAGCAAAATGGATAGCAGCTTCCAGTGACCTGGTAGCTATTTCACGAATAGAATCTGCTTCTTCCTGAGTAGGTACGAACTCCAAAGCCTCAGTTAATAATCTAACCAGTTTTTTCTCTAATGTGAAAAATTCTTTACTCTTTCCTTTCACCTGTATCTTTTTAATAACCTTGCCTGTAGCGACATTCTCAATGTTCAGAGTTATTGACAGATTTGATTCCTCCACCGTCTTGCCACTTTCAATCTCTTCACAAAAAGTTCCTGTAATAATAATATCAGCACCTAGAGCTTTTCCTGCCTTCTGCATAGTGGCAGGATCCATCAGATCCTTTTCAGCTAATCCTGTCTCAGCCATTAACTTATCTATCTTATCCCTTTCTACGAGTTGAATACCTGATATCTTGGACAGGTCGCTGATCAGCATATACGGCAAAGCAACCTCAAAAGGATCAAGCCTATCAAATGGACTTTTGTTCTCAAATCGCAGGACGGCAATCGTTGGTTTATCTGAGGCAGACAGAGCGGATGGAATTATCGTGTAGAAGAACAAAGTCAATAATAGAAGAAGTTTTATTACTTTCATTATACCCTGATTAAATTATTATTTAGAAGTAAGCTTATTAACCTTAAGAG
>Ga0208648_1003322_pt1 | contig 10184 bp, 8 predicted proteins | sample AntAceMetag02UKL_FD_184772 | JGI IMG/M metagenome (GOLD analysis project Ga0208648, IMG submission 184772) | Saline lake microbial communities from Ace Lake, Antarctica - Antarctic Ace Lake Metagenome 02UKL (SPAdes) (version 2) | ecosystem: Environmental > Aquatic > Non-marine Saline and Alkaline...
CCATAAATATCAGTGGAATGTCCAAGCCTGTAACAGCTCTGGATGTAGCATTTATTCATCCTATTACTATTTTCAGACAAAAAGTTCGGTAACACCGCCGGTTATTAGTGAGATTATTTCGATTTCTCCTCAAAGCGTAATCGTCGGTGATGGTGATTTTACATTGACGATAACAGGTAACAATTTTAGTTCAAACTCTGTGGTGTTATTGGGTTTATTAGATCCGCCTAGTACACCAAGTTCTACAATTTTTGTGGATAGTTCAACTCTTACTATACAAGTTACTAACAGTGGTGGTCTATCTCAACCTTTCCCTTTCCATCAACCTGGAGAATATTATTTACAAGTATTAAACATAGGCCCCAATTATTGGGACGGAGAAAAAAGTAATAAAGTAACATTCAAAGTCTTCAACCCAGTTCCTGTAATCAACTCTATAACCGGAACCTGTAAGGCAGACCTCAACTGCACACCATATTATGGGAATAATATAATAATAAATGGAAATGGCTTTGTGAATAACATTTCTTATACAAATAGCACCTATGTCTCCAGTACCTACGCTAAAATAAACGGAAGTGAAACACCTGTGTCTATTTTGGGTCAGGGGTACTCCCAGTTGCAGCTATATATAAACGGGTCATTAATCCCATCGCCTGGCATATATACAATTGAAGTATGTAATACTGGAACTTCTCAAGGCACAGTATGCAGTATAGGGTCATTGATTGTTGATCCTTAGGGTTCGATAAAAAACGGCAATGGATTAGGCTATGACTCAATGGGGGATCAGACACCTCAAGATTTTACGATTTTTGACTTTGAAGTACAGTAATCCATAAATGTTATATTAATGGAAAAGCAGGGATCAGTACTTTCAATAAAAAATAGAGCCCAACGAAAGAGCATAGAGGTTAAAGTTGAAAAAGGGGGAGATGTATTATGAATCGTATATGCAATTTAGGCAAAAAGAAGTCAATTGTAGATTATATGCCTCAAATAAACATTATGCCTAAACTTCTTTTAGAAGCACTGAATACCAAAAGCCAAAAAATGTTATTCGGCTGCTATACTGTTTTGGCTTTGATTTTAGTCTCCTTTCAACTTTTCTTTATTACCTCTGCATACGCGTTTCAGATTGGGAATAATGTTCAAACTACAGATAATCTTAATGTGAGAGGCTGCCCTTTTCTTGCATGTAATAGCATAGGGGTAATTCCAGCTGGAGGTGCCGGTAAAATCATTAATGGGTCATATTCAGGAGACAGTTATACTTGGTGGTACATAGGCTGGGATAATGGATTGACTGGATATTCTGTTCAAAACTATTTGACAGTTATCCCCGGAACTTTCAGCCTGAGCTATGAAACACCTGTTTGTGATACAAATCCTCCTGGCCCATCTCCTGCTGTCCGTCTCAATTGGACCACATCCCAAAATGCTAGTTACTATGATGTTTATCGTAATGGTTCTTTGTATGCTTCCAGTAATCCCGGCAACACCTTTTATAACAGTGCAAACCTCGTTGCTGGCCAGAGCTATACGTATTATATAAAAGCACACAATAGTTCAGGATCCCAAAACTCAAATACCATTTCCATTAGTATCCCGAGCAATATTTGTGATAGCGCTACCACACCAGCCAGTTTCACCCTTAACCAACCTTCTACATCTTGTAACAGTACCAATCCACAAATTGACCTTTCTTGGGGATCATCTTCAGGAGCTACCAGCTACAATGTTTATCGTAATGGAGCATTTTATGATAATGCGTTTACAAGTTTAACCTATAAAAATACGTCTGTTATTTCTGGAACAACATATACTTATTACATTCGTGCATCAAACTCAGCCGGTTATCTGGACTCAAATACAGTAGCATTAACAGCGCCTAACTGTATTACTTCACCTCAGATAACTATTGGTCCCTCTTCATTAAATTTTGGAAGTGTTCAGGTGGGTTCATGCAGTTCAGCTCAATTTGCTATCCAGCATGTTTCAAATACAGGTAATGCATCAGGGAGCGTGACAATAAGCCAAAATGATCCATTCAAAATTACATCAAACAGCAGTTTTTCACTTTCAAATGGCCAGGCAGCAACTATTGATGTAGAGTTTTGTCCATCTAATTCTGGTTCATTCTCCAGGACAGCAGTAATCAGTAGTAATGCTAACCAGAATATCAATTCCGTTAACCTCAGCGGAACGGGTTTAATTCCATCTCCGACTACAGGAGCTATTCAAGTTAATGCCACTTTGGATGGGGCTCCATGGTCTGGATCTGTAATTTATTCTATTTCCGGAGTTCAAAACTTTAGCGGCAATACAGCTCCAGCTGATTTCCAGGACAGACCGCAAGGAAGTTATACCTTGGCATATGTCTCTGGTGGCCCTGCTAACTCAACGTTTGCAAGCATAGCTTCTTCAAGTTCTCTGACCTTGAATGGGGGCGGTATTATTACTTTTACACTGAACTTCAGTCAGGCTGCACCCTGCACCTACAGCATTTCGCCTTCCAGTGGCAGTTTTACCTACAGCGGTGGAACCAGCTCTGTTGCGGTTACGGCATCAAGCTCAACCTGTGCTTGGACAACATCTGAAAGTCTTTCCTGGGTAAGCCTGTCACCGACAAGTGGAACAGGCAGCCAGACAGTCACAATAACGGCAACTGTCAATACGGGCAATGCCAGGAGTGGCTCGGTCACAATAGCAGGAAAAACATATACCATAATTCAATCTGCGGCAACTAATGCCAGTCAAACCTGGTACCAAGATTATGATAGTGACGGATATGGTAATTCCAATGTAAGCATGAGTGCATCTTCTCAGCCATATGGTTATGTGGTGGACAGCACCGATTGTGATGACTCTGATTCGAGTATTCATCCAGGTGCAACAGAAATAGCCGGAGACGGTATTGATCAGGACTGTGATGGTAGCGACTTGGAAGTATCCAAAACATGGTACTCCGACAACGATAGTGATGGATATGGAGATTCATCCAATTCATCCAATTCAACTAATTCAATATCTCAACCTGTTGGTTATGTCTTGGACAACACCGATTGTGATGATACAGATGCAACCATCCACCCGGGTGCCACTGAAATCCCTGATGACACAATTGACCAAGACTGTGACGGCAGCGATTTAGCAGGATCAACAACAACTTTTTCAGATACGAATATTGTTTTAATACATGGGTTGAATAGTGGTTCATCGACATGGGATAAAATGGCTCCAGAAATCGCAAAATACGTAAATCAATCTAACGGCATTAATAAATTTTTCAGCAGCTATGTTGAAATTGCTATCGAACATAGCATTTATGACTATGCTTTTTGCATGGATGGAAGTACTTTTTTTGATCTTCCAGTTCCATGTAATTCTTTAGATGAGATAAACGATCAAGCCAGTTTTAGAAATCTTGGCAATGTGGGCAATCAGGTTTCCAGTTTCACTTATGGACTTGATATGTTAGATTTTTATGTATCAAAAATATTGTGGAAATCAGATAGTGAAAATTCAATTATTGAAGAAGATAGTATTAAAAAACAAAAATTTCATGATAATAGAGTATTTGCAATCAATTTTTCAAACAATAAACAATTGAGCTTTGATGCCCAAGGGCTTGAATTAAAGGCAGCTATTGATGATATAAAAGAAGTAACTGGAGTTTCTAATTTTATTTTAATCGGACACTCCATGGGAGGTTTGGCTGCAAGAGCCTATATCCAAAATAAAAGTTCTCAAAATATTAAGGCATTAATGACGATTGACACACCACATCTGGGAGCATCCTTATCCTTAGGGGGAATATTATATACTTCCAAAGGGCAAAATGCAGGAATGAATCTAGCAACAAACAGTAAAGCAATTACAGAATTAAATTCTGAACCTAAAACAAATTCAAAGTACGATAACATATTAGTTTACCATTTAGGATATTCTGACGATTTGAATGATAACTGGCCTTGGTCAGATTATTTTCCTGAAGGTGTTTATGATTCTGGAGATGGTACAGTAGGAATTGGAACTCAAATGGGGCTTGATCAATTATCACCTTATAGGGTGATATTTTCATCAGAGATAAAAGACTCAAAAGCATATAAAACTTTAGATGGAGCTGTGGAATGGGCGAGGGAAGTTATAGAGGTAGACTCGGCATTAGCGATGCTCCTTCCTGGGGAATGGGGTGAATGGGGTGCACATAGTTCTATCTTAAAAGACGAAAAGGCCATTGATTACATAGTATCTTTACTACCAATATTAAACGGAGATGCTTTTTTGACGATCAAATCTGACCTTTCTTTTATAATTCCTAAAGCATTATTGCGAAGCGTTGGGTCTAATACCCCGTTGCTTGCAACGTTAAAATTGGTTGAATCCTTTGTCGATACCCCGCCCGCTTGCGGCGGGGTAATTCATTAAAATCCCAGGAGTTGTGGGTAAGTTTTAAATATTTCGAAGATCCAGAAGGGAAACTACTCCTTTGGGAATTAGACGATTGGGGAACAACCACATCTGCAGGCACAACAATCACTATAGAATCAGACTATTCATTTAAAATACCGAATGCAATTTTACAACTTAAGACGGGTGATAAAAATTTAGAAGCAAACTTCAAATTCTTCGATAACCAATACGGCAAAGCTCTCTGGGTGCTTGATAGTTACACGGTAAAATAACTTTATCAGACAGGATAACAGCAGGGTCAGAAATGGCCCTGTTTTTTATTGTATTTCCATCCACACAGTCTGAATTCATATTACATTATATGAGCCAAAACCAGCATCATAAGCTATTCTTCCTCATTCCTGTATATAATATATAAAAAACATACCTGCATTTTTTTATCTTCTCAAACGACTATTATAAATACGGTAGTCAAGATTTGCAGGGCGCCTACCCTTATACACTTCTGTCAGCCCGGCTTTTTTTTGTTCTTCAAATGTTTTATTTTTTGGCGGAGAAATTTTGGTAAAATGTTTGGTTCCGTTTTTATCAATCCAGAAATAAATATTTCCAAAAAGAAAAAGACTTAGAAAAAGGACAAGGAAAAAGCGAAAGAAAAGTTTGCTCTTCTTCTACCAAACCAGTTGCATATGCGAATACAGCTATAAAATCTTTTTTCATTTTTTTTGTTTCAGCATAAGGATGTACCGGCTGGTAACGCCCAGAATTTTTTTCTCCTGCATGGCGCTGACTGTAATCGCATTAAACCGTTCCGAAGACAATGGCGCCTGGATGATATGGGTCAATTCCCAACCTGACCGCTCCAATATTTTATAATAATCCGTCAGCAGGATTGCGTTTTGAGCCTCTTCATTTAAAGCAGGACAACTTTGAAAATCCCGCCAGTCAGAATTGATAAAGGCAAGCCTTGTGGTTTTCCTTGTGCTTTGTTTTAAAAAATTAAAAAAATTATTCAGAAATTGTAAATATTCATGACGGGACAGCCGGGAAATGCTGTTTTCCCCATAGCTGGCAGCTTTTTTATTAAAATAGGGGGGATCAAAAATAATCAGGTCAGGTTTTTCCTTCCCCTTCAGGATAGTATCTTCCCAGTTTGTACGTTTCATATCCCAGAAATAGGGTTCAATTTCAGGGCGTTTATCTGTTCGGTCTTCCATATCAAGGCTCCAGCATCTTCTGCCTAAAGCCATGCAGGTATCTGCCGTTACGCCGCCTCCTGCCATGGGATCAAAAATCAAGTCATCAGGATTGGAAAAATAAAAAAGAATGTGTCCGATCATCTGGGCGGGAATACGGCCTGGCCAGTCATCTCCAAACCGGAGATCGCAATCATTAAAGTTCCATAAATCCCAAGTGCGCAACCCCCATCCCAGTTTTTTAAAACGGGTTTGATCATTCTGCCCCTCTAAAGCCAGGGACCACAGCATGGGTTCACTCCACCCATGCTTGGCTGCCACCTGGGGAATGGTTAATCCAAGGGATAAATCGGGAATTGGGGATTTTGCCAATATTGGCATTTCCCCCAAATGGCTCCGGATAATATCTCGGGTTTCCCCCAAACGCCTGGCAATTCTTTCTTGAGGGATTCCTAATCGGTTCATCTGCCAGATTTTTAGATCAAGTTTAATTTGTCGAACCGCTCTTAAATCGGCAATATAATTGTCAATTGCCTGCCGGGATCTGCCAATGAGCCTGCCGATTTCAGATGAGGTTAATCTGGGATTGTTTTGAAAAGCGCGTCTTGCAGTAGATCTGGTTTCATTTTCCGTTAGCTGCTTTGGTCCAATTGCCATTTTAGCGGCATAAAGCAAAGGCTCCATTCCTTCTAAATCTATAATAATTACTTGAATATCTGTTAAACCAGCTTCTTTATGGGCATTCCATCTATGCACGCCATCCAAGATCCGGTATTTGCCTTTTTTTCGGGGATGGATTTGCACTACAATGGGGTCAAATTTAACGTTTTCCCTTAAATTTTCAGCAAAAATGCTGACACGCTTATGATCAATCTTTTCTCTGGGATAGATAGACTCATCAAATATAATATCTGAGGTAGCGACTTTATCGCGAATAGTCATTTTTATTATCCTGAATAAATAAGTTTTTATTGCGAAGCGTTGGGTCTAATACCCCGTTGCTTGCAACGTTAAAATTGGTTGAATCCTTTGTCGATACCCCGCCCGCTTGCGGCGGGGTAATTCATTTTTTTTATGGATATTTTCAGCCCCACGGCCAAAAAAATTTTCAAGAAAACTTTACTTGATCATAATAGTTTTTTCAAGCTATCAAATCATAAAAAACAAGCAATCCTTTTATTCAGGTTATCATCAGAATTCCATATCCAGAAAAGCAAGGATTGAAACCATTCAACCAAATAAAATATCAAAATTAATTTTATATATTTAAAAAAAATTCTTCCAAGTCTCATAACAAAATCTCCAATATAGCATAATGGGACTTTGTTTCTTTTGACTTTACTTTTGGATATATAATTGAATATTTCTTTACACAAACTCGAAACATTGATACTGATTTACAGATCATTTCTTTTATCGTTGCTGGTCAGATAACTTTCCAAATTACATGATACCCAGTTCTGCTCATTAACTTGCTCATCGTTTGGAAATTTCATAAAGAATTTTTGTGAATGTTTATTAATTAAAAGGAGCTTACCATGAAAGTAATTGCAATTAATTCCAGTGCACGGGTTGGAGGGCAGAGCAAAACAGAATTGATTTTGAATCAATTGATTAAAGGGATGAAGGAGGAAGGTGCCGAGGTTGAGGTCGTTAATATTTTCAAAAAGAAGATCAATTATTGTGTCGGATGTTTTACCTGTTGGACTAAAACACCTGGTAACTGTGTGCACCGGGATGATATGAGCAAGGAGATCTTTCCTAAATACATGGCCAGCGATCTTTGTATCATGGCAACGCCTTTGTTTCACTATACAGTAAATGCAAATCTGAAAACCTTTATTGAACGCACTCTGCCCTTTGTACAACCCTTCTTTGAGTTGAAAAACGGTATAACACGACATCCACTGCGCCAGGAGCCGCCTCCAGTGGTTTCGCTCTCTGTTGCCGGTTTTCCCGAGTATTCAGTGTTTGAGCAGTTAAGCGCTTATATGAATTATCTATATGGAAAGAGGCTAAAAGCAGAGATTTATATTCCTGGTGCGGAAAACCTGGCCCGAAAACTCAGCGATCCGATAGTCAAGTCTATCTTAGATGCCGTAACCCAAAGCGGAAGGGAGTTGATCAAAGACAAAACTATATCTGCAGGAACAATGAAAACAATCAATACACCTGCCATAGATATTAAAACCACGTCTGCCCTTGTAAATATTTATTGGCAAACCTGCATTGACGAAGGTGTAACTCCTAAAGAATTTAAAAAGCTTGGACTGGTGCCGCGACCAGACTCCCTGGAATCCTTTTTGGTACTCATGAAAGAAGGGTTTAATCCAGAAAAATCACAAGGATTTAAAGGATGTTACCAATTCGTTTTTTCAGGTGAGCAGGAAGGGGGCTGCTATTTTACGATTAATAATGGTGAAATACATTGCAGCCCGGGATCTGCTGCAGAACCAAATATTACAATCGTCACCCCTTTTGAACTCTGGATGGATATTGTCACAAAAAAAGCAGATGGCCCACAGATGTTTATGGAGCAAAAATATAAGGTTGATGGGGATGTTAATTTTTTGATAAAAATGGGTGAAATTTTTGCTTGAATCTTCCACTGGGTATTGTTATCCAAAGGATAATATTTCGTTTTTCAACAAGAATAATGCGGCGGGTAAGACCACAGATTTTGATGTCAATCTATATGAACCAAAAGCAGTGTCAGAAGCTATCTTTTCGTATTCCATTTGATATAGATCGCATTTTCCGAATCACCAGATATTTTTTTGAAAAATCCAGTTACTCTCCAATATAGAGCATTTTGGCAGATCCTTCCAGTTTCAATTATATTTTCACAAAAGGTGATTTTTGAAATACCTTTACAGGCTTTAAAAAGATTGATACGAATTATTTCATCGGATTTCCGTCTTAGCCAGGCTGAATTTGTTTGATTTAGTACCAGGGAAGAAAATACACTTGATAATTAATAATTAAACCTCAATAGGATATGTATATGGCATTACCAAAACCTCCAGAGGGATGGGATATTAACGAGATTACAAAGTTTTTTGATGCTGCAAAAATAAATGAGTTTGCAACCTTTGCTAATCTCAAGGGTGATGTTCAAAGATTAACAGATATTGATACCCTTTATAGAACTGTAATTGATGGGCTTAATCATTCACATGATTGGTTCGCAGGATTCTTTGTTTTGCGGGCACATTCAAATTATTTGGCATCTTGTCGATTGAGCTGGAGTGGGCAAATTCCTGAGTGTTATGCGTTACTTCGGTCATGTTTAGAAAATGCCTTATATGGATTGTACCTGGCAAGAAACCCCGATTCCCGAGAAACATGGCTTCGTAGGCATGATAGCAACAAGCACAAACAAAAGGTGCGGGATGAGTTTAAAATAGGTGCTATTCTTACTTTAGCTCAGGAAATAAATGAGCAAGAAGGTTCGGTAGCAAGGACCCTATACAATAGAACGATTGATTATGGCGCTCATCCAAATGAATTAGCTTTAATGCAAACTCTCCATATAAAAAAGGGCGAAAAACAAGTACAATTTAAGGTGGCATATTTGGAAGGTAACTCTGATCAATTAGCATTAGCATTAGCATTCGTATTGAAAACTACTGCGCAAATTGGAGTATGTTCATTATCTCTTTTACGGAATATATACAAAGAAAGATATGATATTTTAGGCGTTACAGATGCTTTAGAAAACATCAAGAAGGGACTGTGACGTCCACCACCCGTTCCACGTTGACAGCCGAAACGGCCTGGCTACGAGTGAGCTTTGCGTTAAACTTTATTTCCTGCCAACATTAATCAAAGACATTTCCCCAAATTCAACTCTTTAATATATATAGATAAGATTTTGGAGGATCATGAAAAATCAACTCACAAACTGGATTAAATTAAAAATCCAGCAAACAAAATGCCACCACAGACATGGACTGCTCAACACTGATCACGTGCAGTGCAGCTTGTGTGGTAAGGTTAAATATGACCCTGACTTATCCGCCGACCTGATCGCAGAATATTGGTATAAAAACATAAAAGAATCAGATCCTTACATTCCAATATCATTGCTATATTAATTGTTATTTTCGCTTGATTTATTAAAATAAAATCTGTAATTGTTAAATAGGTATTATGAAGAGGGTTCCTTTCACCTTTATATCTATCTGGTCGAGTATCATTCAAATTTGCAAAATAAATAGGTCAGATAACTTTTTGTTAACCTTATAAAAATAATTAAATCGGGCTCTAAAAAACAATGAATTATAGAGAATGTGCCAAAAATGCTCTAAAAAGGGCAAAAGATTTAATTGATAATGGAAGTGACAATTACCTTAAATACGCATCTCTCGAGTTAAGAATGGCTTTGGAGGCGTTAATATATGATCGTGCTGGTTTGTATGCTAAAGAACTCCCTTGCAATGCTTTAAGTAGTGCCTGACCGAAAACCCCGTGTTTGGGCGAAAAGTTGCCCATATACAAGGCGCAAAAAATCTTGAAACCGGAGTGTACTACTGTACATGAGGATTTCAGGATTTTGCAGCAACGCAGTAG
>Ga0208648_1003325_pt1 | contig 10176 bp, 20 predicted proteins | sample AntAceMetag02UKL_FD_184772 | JGI IMG/M metagenome (GOLD analysis project Ga0208648, IMG submission 184772) | Saline lake microbial communities from Ace Lake, Antarctica - Antarctic Ace Lake Metagenome 02UKL (SPAdes) (version 2) | ecosystem: Environmental > Aquatic > Non-marine Saline and...
CCATCTGATTGTGTATTTCTTTCCAAACCAAGGCTCATATGCTGATTTGATATCGCTTGTTCCATAAGGATTGCCATGCTCTGAGTTATATGAATAGATAACGAACTTATCTGGTGGAAATGGCTTCTCTGGTGTTCCGTATCCGTTTGAGTCTTCTCCCATGCCATCAAACGTTAATCCAATAACATTATTGTGTGAGTCTGTTACGAAGTTATATCCAAATGGCTCTCTGTTGCCTAGCTTCTTTAATCCGATCTTACCTGCAAATGGTCCGGACTTATATATATGATATACTTTTTCTGTAACTGAATTATGAACAAAGATATCGTTTGCAGCGAAGTTGTGGTATACCGGAACTTCCATATCGTATACATCGGCTTTCTTGTCTTTCTCGACCTTCAATACAATATGATTATCCTTGCCACATTGTCCTTTAACTCTTTCCCAATATTTTCTATTACCTTCCATTATCTTATCTTTTACTTTAGATTTAAAAGATTTCTTGATTCCATCTATTCTTCTTTGTCTAACTTCTGGATTAGCCCATGTTTCTTTATTTCTTAAGCTGACTGTTGCTCCTCTTGTCAAACTAGGTTTTCTATTTAATGCCCTATCAGTTCTTTGTTCTTTAGAAAGCTTAGCCCATGCTTTTTTAGAATGTAAGCTTTGGTGAAGATGAGATGATAACATCGCTAGATTATCCGGTGAGTTGTTTAACTTGTTTCCGTCTATATGGTGAATATCAAATCCTTTAGGAATCTTGCAATTATGAACTTGTTCATATACAAAGCGATATTCCTTTTCCCATTTCGCTAGTTTTCCCTTATGACTTCCATTTCTTTTGCCTAAAGTTGTCTTTAATTTAGTATGACATATTCCAGCTTTGTTATTACTGTATTTGCCCTTTACAAAACATAGTGGTTCTATCTTGTCTCCTTCTAAGAGCTTTCCTGCTTGCTTGTATACACCGCTTTTTAATAAGATAGGATGTTCTGGCGTGCATATTAAGGTGTTAGTCTTGCAACCTGCCGCACCTGCCCACCATGCATATGTAATCTTTACTGTCTCTCTATCTGTTCCAGTCTTAACAACCTTCTTAGATTTTACAACTTTGACTTCTTGTGTTTTAGTATCAAAAGCGTATACCAATACTTCCTTGCCTTCTAAATCTTTAATCTTTTTATCTCCAGATGGTGAATGTACAATAGTGTCTCCATGAAGACAAAAGCCGTATTCAATTGCTGTTAGTATATCTAATAAGTCTCTTTCGAAAGTTCCCTTCATATTCTTTAAAGTATAAGTAATAAACTCCGCCATCTCAATAGCCATCTTATCGTTCTCGTCTCCGGCTTTAATAGCCCAAGGTGTTGATAATCTAGCGAACTTCTTAATAGACAAACAAGCTTTTACTTGGTCATCCATCTTCATAGCTTTGTATATCTGTAATCCCTTTTTGCCTACAACCTCATCTGGATTGTATCTTGGAAGCTTTCCTGTTAGATAAGATGTACTCTCGCTTGAGCTAATCTCTTTAGTTAAAAGATTGCTCTTGAGTGGCTCTTTATCTTGGAAGTAAGAAAATGCGTTCTTGAACCATCCTTTAACTGTTTTTACGTTTTCCATAGTCTCTCCAAATCCTCTACTGTATTAATTGTGTCTAAAATGACTGATTCGTTCTTATCGATAGGTATCTTGCACTTCTTGATATCTGCATCTATCTTTCGTGTGCTTTTAAAGTGGCTAAACAAAGCTGAACACAATAGATTGACATCATTAGTTATTAAAGCACTACGTATCTTGTTATAATCTCTTTTCTTGAGACCATAAAGCGTAAACTGCATTACTCTCTTATCACCAGACTTGTTCAACGTAGTTATCCTCCATTACTGCTGCATCTCTTTCGCTTGTTCTTGGTGCATCCATATCTCTACTCTTAGATGATACTGAGCCTTTAACGAATGTTACTCCTTGGTGGTTTCTTATCTTAGTAGCTATGAAGTCATATATCTCTGCATGGAAGTAATGATCCGGCTTACCGAACTCCTCATATACTGCTACTTCGTTTCCCCTAGCATCCTTTTTAACAATTCTCATTGGTGCCATTAGCTGAGTAAAGTAATCTTTAGTCACTTCAGCGTTTCTAGGTAATATGTATCTACGCTTCATGAAGTTAGCTACGACATTATCAGCGGCTTGTGTTCTATTGATCTTTACTAAATCGCCTTCGTCTTCATCTTCGTCTATTCTTAATAGCTCTGTTCTCTTGTCATCTGAGGGTAAGTAATAAGCTAAATAAACTCTACCTGGAAACCTTGCTTGTAGCTCTTTAGCTTTTCTTGTCTCTGGATTAGCATCAATGACACAAGTATCTACACCATACAGATACATTAAATCATCTAGCTCTTCAAAGTCATTAAGAGTGTTTACATATACGCATCTTTGCTTATTGCCTTCTGCTATGCTTATCTTAACATTTAATACTCTTCCAACGTCAACTCCCATTGTGCATCCTGTTACTGGATATGGGATATCATAATTGCCATCTACGCAGCTTCTTATGGCTGTCTTGCTTAATCTATCTCCTTGCGGAGCATAAGGAATTCCTAAGTCACTATTAAAGAACTCTTGTACTTCGTATTGAGCAATTTTCTTACTTGATGTGATTAAATCTTTTATACTGGTTCTTGCACAGAATAGCTTGTTGATGTGATACCCTCTTATCTCTCTTTCAGGGTATTTAGCTATCCATTCTCCATCTTGACATCTGTCTATTGGTTTCTTACACTTCTTGCATACAACTACGCCTAATTCAATATCTATGTTCTCTGGCCAACTAAGCGTTTGGAATGTATTGCAATGTTCGCATTTAATAATCCAATTCATTTGGTCAGATTGAGCGAAGACTTCATCTATCCCTGTTTCTGGATACGTTGGAGTTGATACAGCTCTCTGCCATTTAAGCTCACTATGTCCAAGTCTCTTAGCACCTCTTGCTAATGTACCAGGACTTAACTCATCTAACTCATCATATAACATGCAATCGCTATCTATTGTTTTCAGTTTATGTGGTCTTCTACTACCACGGAAGTATATAAAAGCTCTACCTATTCTCTTTAAGCCGACATTGTCCGTATCATTAACTCTTTCAAGCAAATGAGGAGAACCATCAATAGCCGGTTTTACTCTACCATGAACAAAGTCCCTTAGCTCAGGATCGGCAGGCTCTACTAAGGTTGAATTAAAGCTTTGACAATCAGCTAACCAGAAGGCTGTATTAAGAAGCCACTCGGAAACTCCACAATTCTTACAAGATACACCATTGACAGTATAGGAATGCTCATCGCTTTCAGTCTCTATGTTGTATACATAATCAGATTCATTTGTTTTGTGTATCTCTGAGACTCTTACCGCAAAGTAATTATCCCATTCTACAATATTGCTTTTAGTTGTACGCTCTGGAGCGTCAAACCTTGTCACGTCTTTGAATATCTCATCATAGGCTTTTTGAGCATATCTCCCGCTTACAACAAGATTATATACTTTCTTTCTGTTTGGTCTTGCTGGATAACCTTGGATAGATGCAATTATCCCAAGTGTTTTTAATAAGAACTGCATTCCATATACTAAGTCTTGAGAAATGCTTGTGTATTTATATTGTTTTACTACCTCGCGCTTGATCTGGCAGCCATCTCCTTCAAACGCTCCCCTTATAAATGCCTTTTTATTATTGTCAGTATCTTTGAATAGAAACGCAGGTACTTTTTTGTTAATGCAACCAATTCCGCACAATTCAGCTAGCTCTTTACATAGACCTTTTGATTTTCCTTCAACAACGGTGCAATTATCCGTTCTTACGTTTTTCTTTCTCCAGTCACAATTCTTTATATTCTTATATACGAAATCTATGTATTCAGTCTCATTGATATTAAAGCAAAATCCGAATCTACCACATCCGTCTTTTCTCACATAGCCTTCTGATGCGTATAGTCCAAGCAGCCTACAATAATCTTTTGTATGGTTTGATTTAGTTATATTCATTTTAGGTTTAGGCATAAGCAAGAAATCACCTTTTTGAATATCCTTTACGGCAACTTCTTTAATGTTTTCTGTTTTGAATACATATTTAAAATCGTTTGTGTTACTATATCGATTATGTTTCCTGTTCCTTCGAAATGGGATGATTATCATTTTGTGGTTGCCTGTAGCAAGAGTTTCTTTTAATAGTCCTGGTCTTGTTTTTATAGAATAGATATCGTTTGAGTCCTGTTTTATGATATGTTTAACTCTGGTCAACTTACCGCTTCCTGTGAATACACTGTCTCCTGCAGCCAAATAGCCTATCTTCTTATATCCAGAATCAGTCATTACCATCATGTCCCAAGTAAAGCATTGAGCAGACTTCATTACAACGATGTATGGATGAGTATCTTCGTATATGGCTCTCAGGTAAAGATGACCTTCAAATGAAAAAGGTTTCTCTCTAATCTTCCTGTACGTAAGAGACCATAGCGCCAGATTCTCCAGCATTCTGTCTTTCGATAGCCTCGCATAGAAGTCCGTCGATTTGCTTTTTATCTTTTTTGCTAAGTTTGTCATTTATATCATTGTCCACATGTATTGTTTTTTCTTCGGTTGAATCTATATAGTTTTTCCAGCCAGCAACATTCTTTAAAGTGAATATAGCCATAGTGGCATTTATCTTATCTCCTAAAGCGAGCTTAATAAGACTAGACTGTTGTTTGTCTTTTAGCTTTTTATAGGCATTTAATAATTTATCGCTTCTATCTAATACGCCTGTTATGTAATTGCTTGGTATGTAACGCTTTAGCCCTACTGTGAAGTCTTCTATGAAAGGGATAGGAGTGTCCTTGATGTATGTCTCCATATAAGCAGCAACTTCATCTAGATATTCTTCAGTGTATTTAATACCCTGCGGACCTTTCCTAAGAGGTCTATCTTGGATGACTTTGCTTTTTACTTCTTTTGTGTTTTGTTTATTGTACTGCTTTGGAGATGTATTCATTTACTCGTATCTTGTATTACTGGTTTTAAAGATGTTTGGTGCTTATCTCGTTCCAATAGTAAAGATGTGGTTTCGAGCAAATATATATAATTTTATAAAGAGCTAATTAGCTTGGCAAGGATTTGACGAGACATCAACAGCATTATCTGGTTGGAAACTCGTATAGTCACCTTGCAAACGGTCAACCATTTCTGGAATCCGCTACGACTCATGCGTTACCTATTCCGCCACAAGCTAAATGTTTTACCATACACATTGCTCATTTCAGAGGTTTTGTATGGTAAATGTTAAGAGAGGCAGTTAAGCAAATTCGCTTATCATTCTCCAATGTCCTGTCCCAGGATGACTCTCTTATATTTTAAAGAACATTCATTACTTATTATTTCTTATTATAACACATATATAAGAAAAGTAAACTATTTATTTTATTTATTTTTATTAAGCTGATTCTTTACTTTACCAAAAGCCCCTTTTGATAATTGAGTCTTATGTCTTCTTTTGGTCTTATCGTTTAAATCTGTTTTATATTTCATAACTTTCCTTTCATATAAGTCAAAGCTTCTACAAAGATCACATACTTCTGTATTATGATGTATACACTCTCCTTTGAAACAAACCATACCGGTAAAGTGTCCTAGAGGTCTAGTCTTTTCGCCCATCTATTCTCTATCCTCAATTATGTGAACGGTTTTATCTAGTGAGGTTTCTAATGGTAATACTTCTAAGTGGTGTCCTTGAAATACTATGTCTTTAGAGTTTTCTATATCTCTTACTGTATCGCATTCATAGCAAACCTTGGCTTTCTTTCCAATAGTCTCTAAGAACATTATCCAATGGTGTTGGAAATCTCCGCACTTCTTACATTTCAGGTATAGTGGATTTCGACTCAAGTTTTACCTCCTTATCTTCAGGAAATTCATATCCCCTCACAATCTCCTCAAGTGAATCAACCCTATGCTCTAGTTTTAGCAATGCAATCTTAACTAATATCATTTCTGCTGAATCGTCTGTTTTAATTTCTAGGAATCCTTTTTTCATATCCTCACTCCTCTCAGCCAAAAGCTATCTTGACTAAACAAATTGTTGAAACCATAAAGCACATAACCAATACTGCTATTCCCCATAGTGCAAAATCTTCTGAATTCATATCCTCACTCCTTAGTTAGTCCTTTAATATTTATTGTCTGTTGCTTACCTTCATTTACAAAAGATTTGATTGTATCTCCTCTAAAGAAAAATTCTTTTTGTGTGTAGTTTGTTCCAAAATGTTCATTATACACTTTAGTATCTACTCCAGACCCTATCCATTCAAAGACACATATTGGTGTAAGTATCATCGCCATAACTACAAAAATTATAAATATAAAACAAATAATCGGATTATCTATAATTTCCATCTCACCCCTCCTTAGTTAGTTCATCTTGTTTAGAGATTATTTCTTTAGCGACATCATCAGTCGTAACAGCCCAAGTATTTGGTCGTTGATGTAATTCTGCAACAGCGTTCCTTACCTTTGTGTAATCTAACCGAGTAGCTTGGTAGATTGCGTCAATAGCTTTGCCACTTATCATTAAATCGCTAAATAATATCTCTCTTATCTTATCTTTCACATCCTCGCTCCTTAATCTTAATAACAGAATGTCTTATTCCATGAATATCTATCATTTCTTCTCTGTTGTCTTCTATCCAATTCTCCCACTCATCATAGGCTTGGTTGTAGCCTTCATATCTTGGGTCATCTCCTATCTTATATTCCTTCTTCTCAGGTCTTCTCAAGTCTCACCTCTCAATCGTTTATGTATGGCTTTGGCTGTTCTCTCTAGATAACAATCATCAACACATTCAAGCTCATCATCCATTATCTTTTTAATCTCCTCAACAGTAGGTAGAGAGGCAGTAAAAATCATATCATCTACCATTATTGTTTCAACACTCATCCTTGGGTAACAAACAGGACAATATAAATTTGTTCCTTCTCCTACTAAAAAAGCCTTACAAGTTTTACATTTTTGGTAATCTCCCATATCCTCACTCCTTAGTACTTTTTGCGTAATCTTTCCAAAGCTTATTTATGTATGACTTCTTAATCTTCTCTCCACATAATGAGCAATACTTAAAATATCCAGATAAATGTCCTAATCCGTCTATTTCTTCTGGATGTCTGAATGAATACAATTCTGAACTACTATGCCAATATTCTCCTATAATATGTTCACATGGTTTCTTCATATCCTCACTCCTTAGGGTAAACTGTTATATCTGTTCCACTTGCGTAGTCAACAGCTACTATCTTCTTATCACTTAACCACTTCTCCCAATCATCTTGTTGTTCCTTAGTTAGCAAATTACTTCGTATGTTACTTTTGCCTTTGGATTAATAATCCTCATTACTTCTGCCATCTTTTCTCTAGTGTCTTCTTGGTCAAAGTTAAAAGTTTTATCATCTACTTTAATATTAAATCCATCATATAAATCTTGTATTTCTATCTTCATATCCTCACCCCTCCTTAGTTAGTTCATCTTGTCTTCTAATAATACGGTCAATTAACATTTTAGAAGTTCCATCTATGTTTAAAGAACTTATTGATAATACCTCTAATCTCAAATTCTCCATTTTATTAGAATCTAACCGAGTGGCTTGGTAGATTGCGTTTACAAGCGTATCTCTTATAGCATCTCTAACACCCCACTCTCCTTCTTCATACCAAGATGAGCCTTCAACTATCTCTCTTATCTTATCTTTAGACATTATCACTCCTTAGTCAAATTATTAATAAACTGCTTCATAAAAAACCTGTTCTAATATTTCTTTTGAATGTTGCACCACATCGTCATAAGTAAAGTTCTTAGCTATATATAATATTAATTCATTCAATAATTCCATATTCCTCACTCCTTTGGCATACTTTTAGACCATTCTTTTAATATTTCTCTTTTACTTAACATCTTATCAAATATTTTAATATTATTAACACACTTACTTATTCTGATAAATATTCCTTCATCTTTATTGATGTGGAGTAAGTCATATTTCTCTTTCATATCCTCACTCCTTAGTTAATAAGTAACACAGATTGTTAATACTGCTGCTGCCAACCAATAGATACAATGTCGCCAGTCGCCTTGTAGTCCATAAGGGATTGATGCACATACATCTAGTATTATTAGTATTGTTGGGAATAGTTTTAACATCCTATCCTTTCTTTCGCTATGTTAAAGTAATTCTCAGTCAATTCATCTATTATCTATTGATGTTGTAATGCCTTTAAACTTATTCCACACATAAGAACCATCTTCAAGATGTGGTAGTATATGAATAATTCCCTTCGCAAAATAAATAGAATCCTCTTGGCATAGAGGCCTAAACTTAATAACTAGCTCAGTTCCTTTTGGAATGACTGAAATGTGGTCTAAAATTGCTTCTTCAAACCAATCTTCTTTATCCCAAATCATATCTATAATATCTTTTGATGATGTGTTTAGGATTGTTACACCATTGTGGCTACTTCCACCACCTTTATAAAATGTTTCCCCGTGGTCTATCTGATATGAGCCGTTAACTTTATACAAAACATCATCTTTTTTTAAGTTATCAAACGGTAAATCTTTTAATAATCTCTTTTTCATATCACTCCTCCTTAGTTAGTTTCATATATTTATTAATCTTACTTCTCCAATTCCTGAATCCCATGAAAATAAGAACTAATGTATTTAATTGAATGTCACAAGATTTACAAACATATCTTGTTTTGTTGTTGTCTGCACAGATATTCCACGACTGGTTTCCTTTCTTGCCACATCTAAAACACAGCTTCATATCGTCACTCCTTAGTTAATTCTTGTATCTTCTCATTTATAGCACTTAATACTTCCCATTGATTTTTTGTGTAAGGATTGCTAAAAGGAAACTCTGCTCTGTCAAATATGCCGTTTACAAATATAATTCTGATATATCCGCAGTTGCATAACTCTGGCTCTGAACTTATCCCGTATGTATTAATCTTGTATTGGTAAGTAGTAACGGTGTGTACTGTTTCATCATATAGCCTGTGCATCTCACCCCTCCTTAGTCAGTTCCATCAGTTAACCCCAACCAAATAGCCATTAATTGTTCCGATATTTCTTTATTGTCATTATCTTCTTCGCTAAAAGTCCTATCGTATAATTTAATAGTCGAAACTTCTAGTTCTGGATTTTCTCTTTTAATATCAAAAGTCATTGTAAAATTATGCCACTTCCCATCTTTTGAAGAAGGGATATCATCGTACCCAAAATCTCCTATTTTTAGAAAAGGTTGCTTTATTCTTAAAAAGTTTCTAAGCCAATCTCTTATCTTATCTCTCATATCCTCACTCCTTAGTTAATAGTTCATCTATTATCTATTGATGTTGTAATGCCTTTAAACTTATTCCACACATAAGAACCATCTTCAAGATGTTGTTTGATATATACCGCAATCATCTGGGTTATCTAACATTTGTTCTGTATCTTAGTTAGTTCATCTTCTGTTGTTATGTTATGATTATGATATTGTTTGTTGTGTGCTACTGTTGAGTAAGATAAATCTGCATGGCAGACACCAAACCCAGTTAATGCTCTCTTGTTCGTAACTCTCTTACCAAGCCTAGCTTTTGCATTAGCCGTCTTATTAGGGAAAGATGTCTTTCCGCAGACTGTGCATTTGATAATAGGACTCTGCTCTTTGAAATAACCATATGATTCTGGTGCTTCCCACTTGTGTTTACAATGACTCATCTTTCTCCTCTCGTACCATGTTATCTATCTTAATAACTCTTACAGGAATACCCTTCTTGAAAGTCTTGATGGTAAGTTCACTAGGAAACTCTGCTAGTTTCTTGTTAATTAAGTCTTTTCTGTCTTTATCAACTACTGTTGCCCAGAACTTAAGCCAGTATACTTCTGAATTGTTGTGGCATTCGGCCTTGGACACCTTATCTGTCCACTCCTTAACGTTGGATTCCCTACGCCAGTCAGGGTTATCCTTCTCAAACTTCATTCTCCTGTCCGTTGGCAAGGCCTTAAACTTAGAGACAATCTCAGGCTCATGAGGCAAAGATCGATACTTAATGCCATCTAGAAGCTTGTCTGTAACAAACATCCCTAGTCTGTTGTTTAGTTCTTTTAGATCAAG
>Ga0208648_1003326_pt1 | contig 10175 bp, 7 predicted proteins | sample AntAceMetag02UKL_FD_184772 | JGI IMG/M metagenome (GOLD analysis project Ga0208648, IMG submission 184772) | Saline lake microbial communities from Ace Lake, Antarctica - Antarctic Ace Lake Metagenome 02UKL (SPAdes) (version 2) | ecosystem: Environmental > Aquatic > Non-marine Saline and Alkaline...
GCACTAAATAGGCATATTTTAGATAACGACATACTATATAACAATAACTTACGATGAAATAATGATCAAATATGTCACTTTAAGTCGAAAGATGGGTTAACATAATAAGAATTTCCCTGCTTTCCCATGCATGGAAACTCTGTTGACTAAGCTCGATATTTTTCTTATTGAGGATTGCTTTTTTGGGAATTTTATTTTTTATATAAAGTAAGGTAAAAAAGCATCCTGAAGAATGCAAGCTTTTTCAGCTGCGTTAAGCAGCTGAGTTCAACATGCGTATCTGTGTGTCGAAATTGAGCAAGCTCAACACTCAACACTCAACACTCAACACTCAACACTGCATACGCCGGACCATTATGCCTATTGTCAGTATAAAAAAAAATCTACTTGACTCAAAAGTGAATGCATTGTTTTTAGAAGAAAGTATTTAAGGAGATTTAATAAATATTATGAAAGATTTCTTAAAAAAATATAAAGAGTTATTTATTCAAAAGAGATATAGCAATAATACGCAAAGAATTTATAGTAACTATTTCAAGGATTTTAATTCTTATTTTGAGACAATGAGCTTGATAAATTAACAATGGATAAGCAGACAATATTAATTACCGGTGCAACTGGAAATATAGGTGGTGGTGCCGCAGTAGCACTTGCAAAACGCGGTGCTAAAATTGTATTACTTGGACGTAAACTAAAAACACTCGAAGATAGAGCGGCTTCAATTCGTGCAACTTTAACTGAAAATAGAATTGATTTTGAGGATATTGACATTGCTACTTTAGTTGTTGATTTTACTGATATGGAGTCAGTAAAGAAAGCTGCTGGTGATGCTATGAATAGATTTTCTACAATTGATGGTCTGATACTATCTGTTGGACATTATGTTCAAAATGGACCGAACATTTTACCCAATGGCAATGAGTTAATGTTTGCAACAAGTGTGATTGGTCCATTTCTTTTCACACAATTACTGTCAAAGAAGATAATAGAATCAGGCGGATTAGTACTTCAAGTGATTGCTCCTTTCTATGAAGAAATCAATTGGGATGATATTGAAAGTATCAAAAATCACAAGACAACCATTGCATATAATAGAGCAAAGACTTGCGAACGTGCAATTGCAGGAGAATTAGCTCGACGATATGCAGGAAGAATATCCTCTGTAGCATTTAATCCTTCATTCATTATAGACAAATCTGATCCGGAATTAAAGAAAAGGTGGCCAAAAGGTTTTTTTGGTTTAGTATGGTGGATATTTACGGTACTTTTATCTAAGCCGCCTGCTGTTGCGGGTGAGCCCATTGCAGATATAATACTTTCACATCAAGATCGAGGTGCAATAAATGGAGCTTTATTTAAACTAAATAGACGAATTTATAAACCTGATAGGGCAATGAATGATTTGGTTTTAGGAAAAAGGTTATGGGATGAATTGGTTTTATTAACAGGATTAATGCATGAATGAAGTTTTTAATTCGATTAAAAGATAAATAAGGAAAAGAATAACGAACGCACAACATGTAGTATAAATAAATTGGCAGTCAGTGGTTTGCCTAGGTTCATTCTTTTAATTATGTTTACTGTAACTTGACAAGAATGAAACCCGCAGTCGGCTTCTATTCTTATACAGAACGTTGTGTGTCAGCCAAAGGAGAACAATGCAAATCGAATTATAATGTATCTTCTGGCTGGTAATAATATGCTTAGATATCAATTATGCAATATTCCACCCCATTCTACTACATAAAAGCCATTACGTTGAAACGCGGAAACTACTGGAGCTGGCAGTTTGACGTCTTCATTTTGAGGAATGAAAACAAACCAGAGGCGGAGTAAATTATCCGGTTTGGGGTCGATTGAAATAGGGCAAACTGGATCAATATCATCATTTAAAAGCGGATGAACGGTGTAATATTGAGAATCAGTTAATCTTTCTGTCCAATATTCAATAAAGTCTTTGATCTCTATTTCGTTCAAGTTATACTCCGTCAGAAGTTTACTAAAAAATATTTGTAAGTCAGCTTTTGCCACAAACCAACCCTCTGGCGGTGTATTCACATCAACTTTTGCTTCATAAAACAGGAAGTTATACTGATCATCGATCAATCCTTCCGGTGTGACAGTTACATTCCAGCCATTACCGTATTCAGGTATAGATTTCGTGATCTTTCCATTTGGCTCAATGTGAACATCCACTACACATTCCTGCTCAGGATAAAGGTAAATATTTGGTTTATCAACATGCACATAATCAAGCGTACCATAAGCGGGGTGAATCAGGTTCCTTGCTGCGGGTGGATTAAATAATGATATGCCCAGAGATAGCTGGTATTGCGGATCATCTGCGATATTCCATAAAGACCCTGAAAACAGTCCATAGGGGAAAAAGTATTTGAAATCATAACTTAGAAACAGGTTCAAAGATATGATATCAAATTTATTTGTGTCTTTTTCATATTCTGTTGCTCCCGTGGCTGTTTGATAATCACCATTTATGTATTGAGCAGTTAATCTGAATAGTAGATTATTCATCTTTATATCTTTATCTATACCCAGGTAAAGGGTTTCCATAGTTTCATTCTCATCAGAATTCAGGTTATATATTTTGCCACAATAAAGAGAATATTTATACAAAGAATATCCCAGATTTATATCGAAGTAGAAAGGAAGTGAATTGCTATTATGCGATGCTGAAACAAGATTAGCCGTAGAGAAGAAATTTGCTTTTCGAATATTGCAGCCTATCGCTGAGACATCTGTGGTGCAAATCTTATTCTGGTAAAAAAAATCAGGCCCAGTAGTAAATTCGATATCGTTTGTTAATCTCGATTCAAAATGAATAAAAGGGGAGAATTCAATATCGTTGATTTTCAACGAGTTTTCGGGAAACAGGGTTCCAGAAAGCACAAGTAAGAGTAGGATAATCGGAATTTTACTTTTCATTTTAGACTCCTTGATTTATTAGAAAATCAGGACATGTAGCAATTTTATTCTTCCCTCCTTATGGGTATAATATTTATACACTATAAATACATATTATATGTTTTGTTGTCAATTAAAAAAGGTTATGGAAGTTTTGGAGTACATCGAGAATGTCGATGTGTCGAACCGGTAGGCGAGAAAGGGAAATTTATTTAAACCACTGAATACACAGAATTACACAGAAATAAAAAATATATAAAGCGATACTCTAAATAAATTAATTCTTCTCTTACAATACATTTTTTAGTGTCTTTCAGTGCTTTCCGCCTGCCGCTTATCGAGACGGAGGGACAGAGTCTGGTGCCGTATCTTTAAGCGGAGGATGGTGGTTTATATTTTTTTTCGAGTGGAATATTTATGCGGCTTTCACCGCACACAGTGACATTCTCACTGTACTCCGAAAGTGGCTGATAGGTTCCGCAGCTTATATGGAGTACATCGAGAATGTCGATGTGTCGAACCGGCAGGCGAGAAAGGGGAGTTTTAACTAGGGGTGGGGGGGGGAGTAATTGAAAATTGAAAATTGAAAATGTAAAATTGAAGAGGGGAGAAGTGAGAAGGGGAGAATAATTGAAAAAGTAAAATGTAAAATGTAAAATTAAATGTGTAATGTAATCAGGGAGCGAAGGGGGGAAGAGGGGAAGAGGAGAAGTGGAGAAGGGGAGAAGGGGAGAAGGGGAGAAGTGAGAAGTCCTGAAATAAGAAATAGAACACTGATTACGCTGATTGGGCTGATCATAGAAAACAAATTGATCGTCTCATAGGAAAAATATTGATTGAAATCAAATCAAACCAGTAGGATAACTATGTGGCGCTAATTATTCAATTTTTGACTTTACAAATAATCATCCTTTTGGAATTGCTCAGTTATGAAAAATATAGTAAGATGTAATTATAAGTTATTAGATTGTGGTGAATATGAAAAATTGGAACAGGTTGATGAATTCATTATACGCAGACCTGCACCGCAAGCTAATTGGAAACGTAAGTTAGGTATTGAAATTTGGGAAAACTACAGTGCCAGATATGAACCCAAGCAAGCTAAATGGAGAATTATTACGGATAAAAAGCTACCAGATTTTGTCTTTAACGATATTTCATTTAATCTGAAACTTTCTCCTAACGGTCAGATTGGCATTTTTCCTGAACAGATGGTAAATTGGCTATGGCTGGAAGATATTGTGGAAAATTCTAATAGAGAAATACATATATTAAATGGATTTGCTTACACTGGAGCAGCAACTTTAATTGCCTCTACCCCCACAAATAGTGTAACCCATATTGATGCAGCTTCCAGCAGCGTGAACTGGGCAAAAAAAAATGCAAAACTTTGTGGTAAGGAAAATCTAAGTATTCGCTGGATAATCGATGATATAAGAACCTTTCTAAAAAGGGAACAAAAACGTGGCGTTCGATATGACGGGATAATCCTTGATCCTCCTGCTTTTGGTCGCAGTAAAAAAGGAGGAATCTGGAAGATAAGCAGAGATTTACCGGAACTGATGAAATTTGTGAATGATCTTTTAACAACCTCTCCTGAATTTATTATACTTTCCTGCCACGATAAGAATTTTGATAAACCTGAACTAAAGAAGCAACTTATGCAACTTAAAAATATAAATGGGGAAATTGAAACACTGGATTTAGTTATAAAATCTGAGTACGGCAACGATCTAGCTGCCGGGAAATGTGCCAGGTGGAGAAGAATTTAAGCTGCTTTGTTTAATCTATCTTACATCACACTATAAATCTAAAAATTATAAAACTTACAAGAATTACTTGTTAGTTCAATTTAATTGACAAGAGAAAGCAGTCTTTCGAGAATAGATTTAATGACTTGTGATAATATAAGTCTTCACCAAAATGGAGGTAGCTTGAATGGTTGAGCAAAGTAATACCATTACATATGGTTCATTGACCTTGGTAGGGTTGGCTTTATGATGTTCAATTATGAAGGGTGCTATTGCTATTATTCAACAGTGTTTTGCTTGTAATATTGGGAAATATATTTATTAATTTGTCAGGGAAAATGAATTGAGGAATAAATCATGAGAATTGCACTGATTATTGTTATATTGCTGATGCTGTCATCTCTTTTTGCGGCTGAATCAGCCCAACCATTATATTTTATTGATAATGAAATATATGAGTATGGTGCTGTGTTAATACAGGATTCTACTATTTATGCTTTTGGAAATAACAAGGATGATCTTTTTCTCTATGAATTTGATCAGCAACTTGATCTGCAGTCCAAAGTGAAAATAAGCAAAAAATTATGGGTTTCTGAATTTTTCCCTTATCAGGATGGCTTTTTGACCATTAACAGGTCAAACAGCAAATTTACTTATATAAATAAGCAGGGAGAAATATTAGATCAACTAACCATTCTTGGCCCAGACCGTTTCCGTTTTGAGAAAGATGGTCAAAAACATGTTATCACAAGGAAACAAGACAGGTTATCCCTTTATACAATAGGCAATGAACTTTCCAGAACAGAAGAAAGACTTATCTTAGAAACGGAATTGGATAGCAGAGATCCTTGTGATAGCTGGGAGATATATTTTGATAAAACAGACATCTACATCTTTTATAAGAATAAGAAAGGCATTATGAGATATTCTTTTAAAGATGATTGGGTCTTTTATCACCAGGAAATGATAATAAATATATATGAAGAAAGATATTATGAAATGAAAATTGAAAAAAACAGGGTAATTCTTAGCAAGCCAAGAAGTGATAAGTGTATTATTTATGATTTTGAAGGTTATATAACTTACGAAGGAAGTAAAGAAGGTGCAGAGCTACAAAAGGAAATTGTATTCACTAATTCAGAATTAAGAGATGCTCTATCAATAGTTTCTCCTAATGGTGAGTTTAATTTTGAACTGTTTACGGATTTTTGCTTTAAAACCGAAGGCTACGCTCTTATTGATAACCAGAAAATCGTCCTGGCTGGATCCAAATCCTATTTCCCTGATTGGGAGATGTTTAATGAGTCTTTGATAATGGTGCTCGATAGCAGTAAATCGGAATTGTATCTGCAACAGAGCAGAGCAGCTGACAGTCTTGAAGCTGCTTATATTGATAATGACCCTGCCCGTCTTACTGAGTTATTTTCAAACTGGCAGATGAAGAATTCTCCTGAAACCAGGCTTGATGGTGAAGATTACGAAAGAGAAGCATATCTGCTTTTTTCACAAGTATATCCCAAATTGTATAAATATCGTAAAAAGCAGGGCAGCAAGTATCATTCAATAGAAGGTGAAATAGAAATCATATTGACCAATAAAATAAGAATTGTGCCAGACCGTTATTCTTCAATTGCTGGCACAATAAAACCAAGTTATAGAATCAATGATAAGATAGTGTTAACAGATTTTCATCCAGAGCCTCATATTAAAAAAGAGATCATTTTCCTCGATAAACAGATCACAAAGGATTTGCTAGTTTATCTGTCCAGATCGGGAATAGATGACGAAGATTTGATAAATAGAATGAGTTTTATTAAAAAATACATAAGTATAGAAGGATTCTCATGGTCAGGAAAACCAGATATATACAGCCAGCCACAAATCGTTTCAATAATCTTTGAGTCAGACTTCACCAGAGCATTAGTATCATACAAAAAAGCTCACATTCACAGATCATTTTTTTGCAATAAGAAAAAAGGCAAGTGGAAAAAAGAAAAAGATACATCTTTCAGAGTCTATTAGAATTATAGAAATCCTTGATCCTCCTGCTTTTGGTCGCAGTAAAAAAGGAGGAATCTGGAAGATAAGCAGAGATTTACCGGAATTGATGAAATCTGTGCATGATCTTTTAACTAATTCTCCTGAATTTATTATACTTTCCTGCCACGATAAAGATTTTGATAAACCTGAACTAAAGAAGCAACTGAGGCAACTTGAAAATATAAAAAATGGAGAGATAGAAATACTCGATTTAGTAATAAAATCTGAAAACGGCAACGATCTAGCTGCCGGGAAATGTGCCAGAAGGAGAAAAATTTAAGCAATCTTACAACAAACTATATGGACACAATGGACTTTATGGACAATATAGCGAATGCAATCAAAGAAAACAATATGCTATTCGTAGTTTAAACTTTCAATGGGATTTGCTTTAGCACTTTTGATAACTGTATAACTGATTGTGATAAAGGAGATAAGAAGAGTGAGTATTCCTGCTGCAAAGAAGACAGTGATATTAACGGTAACTTTATATGGGAAAGTAGAAAGCCATTTTTCAATAATAAAATAACTTATCGGCCAGGCTATCAAGTTGGCAATGATGACGATTTTAAGAAACTCAAACGCAATCATATTGATAATATTAGTAATTGAAGCCCCAAGAACCTTTCGGATTCCAATCTCTTTTCTACGTTGTTCTGTAGTGTAAAAGGTCAAACCTAAAAGCCCTAAACAGGCGATCAAGATAGCCAGGATAGAGAACGTGGAAATTACTTTATATGACCTTTCTTCATCTTTGTACATGGAATCTATCTGATCATCCAGGAATGAATATTCAAAAGGATAAACAAGATAGAATTTTTCCCAGACAGCCTTGATCTCATTTATTGTAGCAGGAACATCATTCTTACTTATCTTGATGGATATTTCATGAAATAGATATGGCCAATACATAAAAAGAAGTGGAGAAACCTCATCATGCAGTGAATTGAAATGAAAATCCTGAACAACTCCAACTATCTCTGGAGAAAATCTATCTACACCAGCACTCAATCCGATAGTATAATTATTTCCCAGAGCTTCTTCCGGTGATGCAAAGCCCAGCTTCTTTACAGTAGTTTCATTTACCAGGGTTTTTGTGTAAAAATCTACTTCACCAAGTTCTGATAATGTTCTTCCAGCCAAAAGATTAATTCCATAAAAATCGAGAAATTCGTGGTCTATCATACGTACAGAAACTCTAAATTCTTCATCTTCATGTGCCTTATCGGGTGTGAGATTTGTTCCAAAACCGTGACCCATGACAGGCACCCCAAGGCTTGTAGAAGTTTTGATAACACCGGGGATCATATTAAGTTCTGCTTTAATGGTTTCTGAGTTGTAAGACATTCTTTCTGGAGTTTTCAACACGATCACTTCATCCTGATCGAAGCCCATATCAAAATTCCGCATAAATCTGGTCTGCTGATTAATGATTATCGTAAAAATGATCAAGATAATGGAAATGGAATATTGCAGTAAAACAAGAATTTTTCGCAGGAAAGAAGAACCGCTTTTACTGCTGTGCATTATCCCCTTGATCACTTGAACAGGTTGGAAATGTGTGAGTACAAAAGCCGGGTACAATCCTGCCAGAATACCTATTGTTATAACAGCCAGGAAGATGGTTGACATAATACTTATATTACTGAAAGCAGTATATATCACCTCCGCTCCGATAAGCCTGTTAAATGAAGGGGCAAATAGTTCCAGGATCAATAGTGCACACGCCAGTGAGATCAGAGTGATCAAAATTGATTCGCCCAGAAATTGCCTTATGAGCTGCTGTTTTACAGCGCCAAAAACTTTGCGAACACCGATTTCCTTTGCTCGTTTCACTGCTCTTGCTGTAGTTAGATTTACAAAGTTTATGCAGGCTAAGATCAAGATGAAAAGAGCAATGGCACCTAAAATTAACAGATATGTGATGGAGCTGTTTGGATTGATCTCATCTCCCATATTGGAAAAAAGATGGATGGAATTTACCGGCTGCAGAATAAAACTATTGAAAACTCCATCAACTTCTTTCATTTCTTTATTCAAGAATGGTGATATCTTTTCTCCAAATTCAGCAGGATCGGTCGCGGGATCTAACATGACGTATGTGTAAGAACCAAAAGATGCTCCCCAACTATCTAAATACATACGTACAGGCAGGTCAATCAAAGTACTATAGGTGGCTACCATATTAAAAGTGAAATGAGAATTGCCTGGAACATCATCGATAACTCCAGTAATTTTCAGCTCAATACTATTATTTAAACTCAGACTCTTGCCGATCGGATCACTGGAACCAAAATATTTTTCAGCTATTGAATTTGTGATAACAATCGAGTTCTTCTCTAACAGAGCAGTTTCGGCACTACCCCGACTGAAAGAATAAGAAAATATATCAAAAAAGCTATTATCAGCAAAGATCATATCTTCCTCATAAAATTTCTTGTCTTCTGAAATGATAAGCTCTCTATCGGTAAAATAAACGCGCGATATAGACTGGATCTCGGGATATTTTTGATTTATTGTCGGTGCAAGCAAAGCTGGCGTTTGGGCCCTTTTGGAGGTTCCCTGAGGTGATTCCTCAGAAATATAAATTCTATATATGTGATCACCATTAACATGGAAATCATCGTAATGCAGATCCTGCCAGATGTATAAGCCAACCAGAATGCAGGCTGCCAAACCCAGAGCTAACCCAAATATATTGATAACTGAATATGCTTTCTCTTTTATGATGCTTCGATAAGCAATTGTAAAATAATTTTTGAACATCAATTCCTCCCGACAATTTATTTACTGTATTTAATGCAATTACTGTGCCAATTGATTAGTGTTTATGCTATATGAAATTAACTAAAACCATCGTAAGTCAGTATGTTCGCAGACGTACAGCCGGTGTTCGCCAGCGGACAGGTTTATGCTTTGCTTATAAGCCCTATATGCCTTATAAGCAAAATATTAATCTTGAATTATCTGCGTAAATCTGCTCAATCCGCACAATCTGCGTTCTATAAAGTGGGGTGATTTTGGACAAAAAAATGGCGGGAGTGACGGGACTTCCCGATTACTATCGGGACGACGACCATATTTTAACTATTAGACTTATTGATCAGGCTTTCTATGTACTTCCGTGATTTCATTCTTTTGATGTAATACTCGCGTTTAAGGGCTTCCGATTTTGAATTGAAAGTCTCAAGATAAACCACTTTCCAAGGAATACCTGATTTAGTTGAACGTGAATTTCCTGCATTATGCCTTTCTAACCTAAGTTTCAGATCAGAGCAACTACCAATGTAGTATCTATCACGAGTTATTGAATAAAGTATATATGTATAATAAACCATTAAGATTATTGTGTAGGCTAGCTGACTTCCTCCCGATTAAAATCGGGGGGACGACCTTCAACCCACGCTATAGGCAAAAAAATGGCGGGAGTGACGGGACTTCCCGATTACTATCGGGACGACC
>Ga0208648_1003327_pt1 | contig 10174 bp, 1 predicted proteins | sample AntAceMetag02UKL_FD_184772 | JGI IMG/M metagenome (GOLD analysis project Ga0208648, IMG submission 184772) | Saline lake microbial communities from Ace Lake, Antarctica - Antarctic Ace Lake Metagenome 02UKL (SPAdes) (version 2) | ecosystem: Environmental > Aquatic > Non-marine Saline and Alkaline...
GGAGAAGGCACGTGGACTTATAACCCATCAACGGGCGTTGTAAGCTTCGATCCCGAGGCAGGCTTCACGGCTAATCCTACCCCGATAGATTATACCCTAACGGAGAACTCGACCGGTTTAAGCGATAATGCTACCATTACGGTTGATTACACCCCGGTACCGCCCATAGCGAATAATGATGAGAGTTTGGGCAACTTGCCTGGCATCCCCGTCATTGTAGATATTTTAACCAATGATACTTTGGCCGATGGCACACCTGCCACCCCGTTGAACAGCTATGTTGATTTGAATGACACAATCGCCGGCAACCAGACGGAGTATGTAGTAGCTAATGAAGGGACATGGGTTTACGACACGATAACGGGAGATTTAACCTTTACCCCGTTGCCGATCTTTACGGGCGATCCCACGGACATCATTTATACCTTGATAGACCAGTCTTCGGACCAGAGTGCAACGGCGATAGTAAATGTAGAATACGATGTATGCGCGACGATGAGTGCGGGATCTGCTGATGCGTTATGCTTAACCTTAGGCGATACTTACACCATAAATGGTGCAAGTGCATCCGACTTTACCTCATTAGTATGGACAACAGATGGAACAGGGACCTTCGCGGACAATGCGATACCTAAGGCCGTCTATACCCCCTCAGAGAGTGACATCGAAGATGGACAGGTTATTTTGACGATGACCGTTTATGGCGGGCCGGCATGTCCGGTACTTGTGGATGAGATGGTGTTGACCCTGTGGCAGGCTGCCACGGCTTATGCAGGCCGCGACACGACGATTTGTGTCAACGCACCTTACTTTATCGATGATGCCCATGCCACGAACTTCGCCACGACCCAGTGGACGATAGAATCAGGCGACGGCACGTTAAGCGGGGAAACCAGCTTGGCACCGACCTACACTCCGGAACATAACCATACAGGCGATGTAACCTTGAGATTGACAGCCACACCAGTAGGTACTTGTGACCCGGTAACTGATGACCTGGTCATCACTTACGCACCTTGTGCCATTTACGCCAATGATGACATTGATACGGGCAACACCCCAGGTGATGCCACTACGATGAACATCCTGGCCAATGACACCTTGTTTGATGGTACGGTTGTATCAGCAGGCGGTGTAAGTGTAGCATTGATACCTCCGGTTGGCGGCACGCTGAACGTTGATGGTACGGTAAGCGTACCCGGGGAAGGCACTTGGGAATATAGCGCAAACGGAGAATTAACCTTCACCCCCGAAGCGGGCTTTACTAGCGATCCCACGCCGATCACTTACGAGCTTACGCAAACCAGCACCGGCTTGACCGATACAGCGCAAGTGACCTTTGGTTATGACGAAAGCAATCCGATAGCAGAGAATGACACGAACGCTGTTCCTGGCACCGTTGGTGATAATGTAAGCCTGGACATATTGGTTAACGACCTGTTGTCCGACGGAACAACACCAGCAACACCTGACAACACGAGTGTAGTATTGTTGGATTCATTAGGCAATGCTACGGTCACGGGGAATATTTATGTAGTAGAAGGAGAAGGCACGTGGACTTATAACCCATCAACGGGCGTTGTAAGCTTCGATCCCGAGGCAGGCTTCACGGCTGATCCTACCCCAATAGAATATACCTTAACGGAGAACTCGACGGGCTTAAGCGATAACGCTACGATCACGATAGACTACACGCAAGAAGCACCTATAGCTAATAATGATGCAAGCACAGGCAACTTACCAGGCACACCTGCGGTAATCGACATTTTAACCAATGATACTTTGGCCGATGGCACACCAGCCACCCCGGCGAACAGTTATGTTGACTTAGATCCGTTAACAGCAGGCAACCAGACCGAGTTGGTAGTAGCCGATGAAGGCACGTGGGTTTACGACACGATAACGGGAGATTTAACCTTTACCCCGTTGCCGATCTTTACGGGCGATCCCACGGACATCATTTATACCTTGATAGACCAGTCTTCGGACCAGAGTGCAACGGCGATAGTAAATGTAGAATACGATGTATGCGCGACGATGAGTGCGGGATCTGCTGATGCGTTATGCTTAACCTTAGGCGATACTTACACCATAAATGGTGCAAGTGCATCCGACTTTACCTCATTAGTATGGACAACAGATGGAACAGGGACCTTCGCGGACAATGCGATACCTAAGGCCGTCTATACCCCCTCAGAGAGTGACATCGAAGATGGACAGGTTATTTTGACGATGACCGTTTATGGCGGGCCGGCATGTCCGGTACTTGTGGATGAGATGGTGTTGACCCTGTGGCAGGCTGCCACGGCTTATGCAGGTATCAATGCTACCATCTGCGAAAGCGATTCTTACACGCTTTCCGCTGCAACAGCTTCCAATTATGCTAGTCTCTTGTGGGAAACCACCGGAACAGGAACCTTTAATAATTCAGGTGCTTTAAATCCGACCTATTATCCTTCAGACGATGATGTTCAGGCAGGAGATGTTACACTTACGCTATCTGCAAATCCGATAGGTAATTGTGTAAAGGCAGAATCAGAAATATTGCTCTCACTTGTTGCTGCTCCTACTGCGGATGCTGGACTTGATGCCACAATGTGTAGTGCAGATAATTATCATCAGCTAAATGGTGACGTGCAAAATGCCCAAGCGTTTGTTTGGAAGTCATCAGGTTCCGGAAATTTTGGAAATCCTGGTTTGGAATCTACCAAATATTATCCCAGTGAGGCAGATGTTGTGGATGGACAAGTTAACCTTTGGTTGCTAGCTTATGGGGAAACCCCATGTGGTATGGCAAGTGATTTCATGGTCCTTTCAATTTCACAACCAGCTATTGTAGATGCCGGTCCGGACGAAACCATCTGTGAAGGTGAAACCTGGAACCTCTGTTGTTCTACAGCTGATAATTATGACTCATTATTATGGTCAACGTCAGGAACAGGAACATTTGATGATCCCGGGGCATTACATCCAAATTATACCCCGAGTGATTGGGATATAAACCATGGTACCATTGAGCTTACGCTTACAGCATATTCTCAGGATCCTTGTTCAGATGCATCTGATTCCAGAAATTTGAGTATTACACCACAAGTTATGGCTGATGCCGGAATGGATCAAACTGTTTCTCAGGCTTCAGTTACGATGGATGCTAATAATCCTTATCCAGGAGTTGGACGCTGGACCCAGACCTATGGGCCAAACATTGCAAATATTGTTGATTCGACTTCATATGATTCTGATATTGATGGATTGATTAGTGGTACTTATGCATTTAGATGGACAATAAGCAATCCTCCTTGTGGAGAAAGTTGGGATGAAATGACAGTAACTTTGGGAGAATCTGCAGATATGGCCATTACAAAAACTGTTACACCTGAATCGGTTGTGGCTGGTCAGAACATTACTTACACCTTGCAGGTTGTGAACAACGGCCCTGACCTTGCGCAAGATGTTATGGTTACGGATGTTTTACCTGCTCAACTTACTTTGGTGAGTGCAGTTTCTACAACCGGAAGTTGGAGTGCTCCAACCTGGAACGTTGGCCCGATGAATTTTGGCGCGCTTGAAACAATGACCATTGTTGCCATGGTGGATAGTGATTTCACCGGAATTCTAACCAACTTTGCATCGGTTTCATCAACTACACCTGATCCAATACCTGAGAATAATGTGGATTCAGCATCTACTATAGTTCATATTCCACCTCTTGCTGTGAATGATTCCTCAATCGGGAATTATCCGGGAACAGATGCTACACTTAATATTCTCGTTAACGATGAGTTGAGTGATGGATCTACCCCTGTTGCAGCCGATGTGATTGTTGACCTTGATCCGGTTAATCCGGGAGTTCAGCATGAACTGATAGTTGTGGGTGAAGGTACCTGGACATATAATCCTGTGAATGGTGTGTTGACATTCAGCCCTGAAGTAGGCTTTGAGGATGATCCTACACCGATAACTTACACGATTACCGAAATAGAGACCGGATTGCTGTCCAATGTTGCAGATGTATATGTAACCTATCTGTGTTTCTCACTTAATGTGCAGGCATTCCTCGAAGGATCATTTGATGAAAACACTGGTATGATGTATAATTACATCAACGCGGGAGGATTACTTCCTGGGGAGGATCCATTACCACCGGTAACGCCAACTCCGGCAGGACAACCTTACAACACTTCTCCATGGAATTATGATGGCATTTCAGGAACTTATTATGGCGATCCTTCAGTGAATCCTGATGCAACCAAGCCTTATCCGGATGATGTTGTGGATTGGGTGCTTGTTTCGGTAAGGCAAGGCGATTCATTGAAATCAAGTGAGATATTCAGATGTGTAGGATTGATTTATACTGATGGCCAAATTGAACTTGAGTGCCATTGCTTTAGAACTACTGGCATCGACAAGTATTACATTCTTGTTGAACACCGAAACCACATGCCTGTAATGAGTGAAGCTGTACATTTGAATGGCGGAACTGAGTTGGGATACGATTTCAGGTACAGCGATTCATGGAAGTTGGGAACACCGATTCCACAAGAGGTTGGCCAAAAACAAATAGGCAGTAATTGGGTAATGCTTGGTGGCAATGGCGATCAACAGGTCAATAATTCAAGTCCATTCGATATTAATAGTATCGACTACAATATTTGGACACAGGATAACGGTAAAGTATTCCAATATTTGAGAGGTGATTACGATATGAACCTCGACTGCAACTCTTTGGACGATGAGTTGTGGATTAACAACAATGGTAAAATAAACTTTATTCCACGGTAAAAATTAAAATCATAATATCATGAAAACCAGAGCAATTTTAATATTGATATCATTTATTTGGCTTGGATTGCCTGCCCAGCAAATAGATCTGAATATTCAGGCCTCATCCGGTGATTGTTTGTTGCAAAGTGATTGCGAGAGCAATACGGTATGCTTTGATCTAAGCATCGAAGTTGATGAGCCCAATTGGGAACTCAGATCATATAATATTTGGGTACATTATCCTTCTCCGCCTTCTTTTAGCTACAACAGCGACAATGCTTGTTTTGCTCAAAATAGTGGGGATACCGATAATAACCAAAACGGGCAATACAGAGTTGGTGGAGCAGATGGCAGCTTACTATTGGAACCTGGGATCCCATCATCGTTTCACAGTATATGTTTTGAATATACTGATGGAAATTCGATACAGGATTCCTTGATCGGAGTAGGTGGTGTAGCAATGGTTTATGGTTTTCCATTCGAAACTACCGTGACAATGAGAAATACTGCCACAGGTGAAAATGCAGGGTTTAGTATTTCATCCTTCAACAATACTACAATTAAGATTGATAACAAGCAGGTTTTTGATTTTGAGTCAGGCTGGAGCGGCGTTTCTGCCTGGATGGAACCCGATCAAACCGATATTGAATTTCTTATGTCACCGGTTGTGGACGAACTTGTGCTAATGTACAACCTTACCGAGGGTATTTATTCCCCGGTACATAATATCAATACTATAAACAACTGGAATTACAAATCCGGCTATATCATGAAGGTAAATGATGATGTTTCGTTAAATATGTGTGGTGCAGAACCTGAAAATAAAGACATCAACCTTATGGCTGGCTGGAATGTAATTCCGGTTTTAAGTAAACAAAATGTACCCATTGAATTGGTTTTTGATGAGATGGGCGACAATCTGGTGATCGTAAAAGAAATCGCGGGCTATCAGATTTATTATCCCGAGTTCTCGATAAATTCACTCAGTAGCCTTGAGCCAGGGAAAGCCTATTTTGTAAGAGTACTCGAAAGCTGTACCATCACATTCCCCGGGCAGGTAGATAATAGCCCATCAAGCAATCAAGAGTATTGTTTTGATTTGATTTCCCCATGGGATCAAATTCACAATACCCCCGAATCGCATGTGTATTGCTTTAACAGTGATGTTGCTATAGATCTTAATACCGGTGATATGATTGGGGCTTTCGATCAAAACGGAAATTGTACAGGAATGATGGAAATTCTTGATACCAAGAATGCCTTCACAGTTTCAGTTTTTGGGGATGATAATACTACTGAAGCCAAAGATGGAATGATTAATTCGGAGTTGTGTGCATTTACTTTGTATAAAATTGCAACTGGTGAAGTATTCAACATTGATCTTGCTTTTGCGGATAACTCGCCCAACCATGAGAATTTTGTTTCCAATGGAATTTCAATTGTAAAAGATATTTTAATAAGTACTACCGGTACAGAAATAAATAACTACCTCTCCGGTGTGGATTTGCAGATTTTTCCAAATCCTACCCATGGTGAAACGAATATTAAGTTATCAGGAGATGTACGCATTGATGGTGACTTGATATTGACAGATTCAAGAGGTCAATTGATATACCGTGATAAACACTTTCATAATGGTGGGGTTACTTTTCATAAATTTGATTTTTCAAAATATAGTCCAGGGGCATATTACCTGCGGCTGATTTCCGAAAACTATCTCAACATTCAAAAAATTGTAGTGAAATAATATAATATTTAAATAATAGATTTATGAAAAAAGTAATTTTACTCATCGTTGTATTAGTAATGTACAACTTTATTGCAGATGCACAGACAGTATTTGTAGACATTCAGGAGTCAGACGGTGGCTGCGGGCTCGAAACAGATTGTGAAGCAGAATTTAGTTGTTTTGATTTAACCGTTACCATTAATGAACCGAATTGGAAACTTGCCTCCTACAATATTTGGACACAATATCCTGCACCTCCGGTTATGAGTTATTTGTATGATAATGCCTGCCTAACAACCAACGGCGGGGATACAGATGACAATCCAAACGGGCAATACCGGGTTGCCGGCATCAATGGGATAAACGTATTGCCGGCAAACACCCCCACAATATTCCACTCCATATGCTATGATTTTGAAGATGCAGATATTATTGTGGATTCAGTTATTGCATCCGGGGGGACATTACCTTTGTATGGAGTCCCGTTTTTTTCAACAATGACACTGGTAAATTCCGTTACCGGAACTACTTCGGGCTTAACTATCCCTCAACAATATTTTCTTGATTTGAATGATAGCACCCTCAGTTGTTTAACACCAGATATTACTATTGAAAAGAACCTTGTGGGTAATGCAGACAATGATGCATCAGGTACAATTTCAGTTGGTGACGTATTAACGTATATCGTGAAAGCCAAAAATGTAGGGAGCGTAACGCTAAATAATGTGCTGGTGAGCGATACTATGTTAAGCCCTCCAAGTTCAGTTTGTGTTGCGCTTGCTGCTGGAGATTCCTGCATGCTTACAGGAACATATGTTGTTACTCAGGGCGATGTTGATGCTGGGCAAATAGTTAATACAGGAGCAGTTTCTTCAGATGAAATTGGTCCTTTTGAAGTTCAGGTTATCACTCCTGTACCAAACACACCGGGAATAAACATCGTAAAAACACTCTTAACTGATGTTACCGGAGGTATTTCACCCGGTGATGTGCTCAACTATTCAGTTAAAGTAGAGAATACCGGTGATATTACTTTACATAATGTGGTAGTGAGCGATCCAAAATTAGCGCCTGACTCAATTACATGCGCATCCGTGGGTGTTGGAGGGTTTTGTACCTTATCAGGGTTCTATATGGTAACCCAGGCTGATGTAAATGCCGGCGAAATTGTAAATACTGCCACGGGTAATTCGGACGAAACCAACGAAGTGACTGACCAGATAATAACATACATTCCTCAAAACCCGAAAATTTCCATTGAAAAATTATTGATTACTGATGTTTCGGGAGGTATCGAAGTGGGTGATTTCTTGCTATACTTCATCGAAGTTACCAATTCGGGAAACCTGACTTTACACAATTTAACCATCAGCGACCCATTGCTTATTCCAAACTTTAAAACGCATGCTGCGCTTGCCCCGGATGGTAGTTTTTCTTTAACCGGATATTATATTGTAAAACAATCGGATGTGGATGCCGGGCAAATTGTGAATACTGCCACTGGAGATTCTGATGAAACCGGATCTGAAACTAGTCAGGTATTTACACCTATTGCGCGAAATCCAGAAACTGCAACAGTAAAAACCTTGCTTACCGATATTTCGGGGGGCGTTGCCGAGGGCGATGTTTTAGAATACCAGGTTGTTGTTACCAACACTGGCAATACTACCTTGCATAATGTGAGTGTTAGCGATGCTATGCTCACCCCGGATTTGGCAAACTGTGATAGCCTTGTTCCTGATGATTTTTGTACTTTAACGGGAACATACACCCTAAGTCAGGCCGATGTGGATGCCGGAGAGATTGAAAATATAGGTATCGGCGATTCGGATGAAACCCTTCCCGATCCTGATACCCTCAACACACCTTTGCAACAAAACCCTACACTGTTGGTAGTGAAATCTACTCCCGACAGCACATATTTCGAAATTGGCCAGACCATTCATTATAGCATCGAGGTTACCAATACGGGGAATGTTACCATAAGTAATATTACCCTCGCCGATCTGGAAGCAGACCCGGGTTCCATCTCATGTTCAGCCATCGAGCTTTTGCCTGGCGAATCCCTTACCTGTACAGCAATTCATACCATCGATCAGGATGATATGTTTGCAGGTGAAGTTTCCAATATTGCTACTGCTAACGGTAATGACCCGCTGGGAAATCCTGTATCTCAAACGAGTAATACAGTTGTGGTAAGTATCCAGGTTATCATTGCCAACGACGATACTGGAATTCCGGTCAATGGGCTCACTGGCGGCGATGCAGGCATCAATGTATTGGACAACGACTTGTTGAACGGTGTATTGGTAGTTCCAGGCGAAGTGACCATTACATCGACCCCAACCGGACCATTGACAGTCAATACCGATGGAACAGTAACGGTTGCCGCAGGCACCCCTGCGGGCACTTACTATATTGATTACACCATTTGTGAGGATCTGAATCTTGCGAACTGTTCGACAGCAACTGTGACTGTAGCGGTTACGCCACCGGAGATTTTAGCCGAAGATGATAGTTACGGCCCGGTGAACGGATATACAGGCAATACCAATGTAGGCAATGCTTTGACGAATGATTCCTATAACGGCAGCATCCCAGCGAGCGTTGATGATGTAGATATTACCGTACTAACACCTGCGGCCCCGATCAACGGAGGTCCTGTACCAGTACTTGATATCACTACGGGCATCGTAAGTGTACCTGCTCAGACCCCTGCGGGGACTTACACAATTGGATACGAAATCTGTGACGAAATCAACCTTACCCTGCCCAACTGCGACCCGGCCACGATCACAGTAGTAGTAGTTCCTGCAACTATCCTTGCGGTAGGTGACCAGGCTGGCCCTGTCAACGGAGCTACGGGCGGCGATGCCGGCATCAATGTATTGGACAACGACTTGTTGAACGGTGTATTGGTAGTTCCAGGCGAAGTGACCATAACATCGACCCCAACCGGGCCATTGACAGTCAATACCGATGGAACAGTAACGGTTGCCCCAGGAACACCTGTGGGCACTTACAGTATAGATTACATGATCTGTGAGGACCTGAACCCGTTGAATTGTTCAACAGCTACCGTAGAGGTAGAAGTTACGGCACCAGAAATTTTAGCAGAAGATGATAGCTATGGTCCGGTGAACGGCTATACAGGCAATACCAATTTAGGTAATGCCCTGGCCAACGATTCCTATAACGGCACGGTCCCGGCGAGCGTAGATGATGTAGATATTACAGTACTAAGCCCTGCGACCCCGATCAACGGAGGTCCTGTACCATTACTTGATATCACTACGGGCACCGTAAGTGTACCTGCTCAGGCCCCTGCGGGGACTTACACAATTGGATACGAAATCTGTGACGAAATCAACCTTACCCTGCCCAACTGCGATCCGGCCACGATCACAGTAGTAGTAGTTCCTGCAACTATCCATGCGGTAGGTGACCAGGCTGGTCCTGTCAACGGAGCTACGGGCGGCGATGCAGGCATCAATGTATTGGACAACGACTTGTTGAACGGTGTATTGGTAGTTCCAGGCGAAGTGACCATTACTTCGACAGCGACCCCGGAATTAACGGTGAATCCGGATGGCACAGTAACAGTTACCGCAGGCACCCCTGTGGGCACTTACACTATTGATTACACGATATGTGAGATATTGAACCCGCTGAATTGTTCAA
>Ga0208648_1003329_pt1 | contig 10167 bp, 6 predicted proteins | sample AntAceMetag02UKL_FD_184772 | JGI IMG/M metagenome (GOLD analysis project Ga0208648, IMG submission 184772) | Saline lake microbial communities from Ace Lake, Antarctica - Antarctic Ace Lake Metagenome 02UKL (SPAdes) (version 2) | ecosystem: Environmental > Aquatic > Non-marine Saline and Alkaline...
TTAATCGACAGATAGCGCAATTCCTCTTCCGGTAAATTGAGAAGATCGTCTTCATTGAGTTGGCTTAAGTCCTGATTACTGAGTTGCATGTGCTAGATAGTAAGGGGTATTGATTCGTTTTACAATGCTCTTAAAGTGAGATTGTCAATTTCTTTGTGTTTTTAGCTAGGGTCTCTGAATATTTACGAAATAATTATAAAAAATAGTGTCTCTGCATTCTAGGCACGAAAGAAACAAAACACACCTAAATACGTATGATGCGGGATTTTAGCAAAATTATTTAAGGATAAAAATAGCTTAGCCGCAACCACTGTATGCGCACCAGCGATTCTACCTGGCTATAAAGACATTGTCGCCGCCCAAATCAAACTGCACTCTGCAGGGCATAGGATCGCATAAACCCTTATTAAACATAAAGCGCCTGATGGTTTGTTGTTGTTCACTGCTAAAAATAATAGCTATATCTTTATAATAAGTATGCATATTATTACGTTTAAAATAGTTGTTAAAGTTTTCCGCTAATGCTTTGGCGGCTTTATCATAGACGACTGCGGTATGTAATCTGCCTTTAAACGCCAGTTCAGTAGAGGCATCCTGATATATTGCATTGGTCAGTTCTTGTTGATCCGGACCGAATGCCAGCACTTGCTCATTTACTCTTACAGTGGATAACTCAATGGCTACAGGCATGGATAAATAGAGTCCTGGCGCTTGAATATACAAAGTCTCATGATCTAATGTTTGAGTGAGCTCTGCTAATTTTACATAATATTTATAATTAGCTAGCAACGATAGAGACACCAGTGTATCACCTACTGGAAAACCAAATAAATGCTTGTACTCATGCCGGTTTAACGTCTCGTCGGTGGTTAGTTTTGCGATAACGTATTCGTCTGCCCCCTCAAGTGAAATGAATTGACTAAAGCTGTTAGTAATTTCGGTACGGTTAAAAATGGAAAACGAGCCATTTTGGAATGACCATGTTACCCATACTATAAAAACAACAACAGTTAAAACTAGCAATGTTTTAAGTATTTGTAATAGGCTTTTTAACATGCTCTTTGATCACTCAGTATTCAATAGATAGTTACAAGCATTTTAAAATAATACTTTGCACTCTTATAAATAATTACCTCCCCCCTTCAAACCGATAGCCATCAAAGTAAACAAATGTGGTGCAATTATTTATTCCATTGCATTACCTTAATCAACTCTGTCAAGAACCATTCTCGATTAATTAACCTCACTAAAGCACCTTTTCCAGTATTGACTATAGAGAATACAAAAATGCACGCAATTGATTTAATTCTATGGCATCTAAACTATTCAGCTTTTCAATAGTATGCAATTCTTTTATCGCGGGCCCATCATGCAGATACGCAGCCTCTATGACATCACACGCTCTGCCATCGTGTAATAAAAAATCACAGCCTGAAATGACGTCTTCAGGCTGTGATATATCAAGCGGAGCTTTAGTATTGTGGTTAGAGTCTGTCACAAAGCGATTGAACCTCAGTCCTTTTAAAGCTGGTGTTCTAATATATTGTACATAAGCCTTGTATTCATCTTTGACCGTACCATCATCATGTCGAATTTTTACCTTTGCTGGTACCTGAAGCACTTGAGACAAGTATTCCGTAAGTTGTCCATAAGCTTCAGCCATATCATCATAACGAATATTCTCCTTTTCTAGCGCATTGCCCAGTTGAGACAAGTATCCCATAATCGGCTCATAAGCCTCGCTCTCTTCCTTTGGTGCCCTGGCCACTTGAGACAAGTATCCCATATCGTGTAGCAGTAAATCGGTACCCAAATAAGAAATAAAAGGATAATCAGTTTGACCGCCTGATTGTATTCTTAATCTTTCCAGATGTTCTCTTTCTTCATCGGGTAACATATTGTCATCTTTTACAAACGCGACTTTATCAATGACATGACAGCTATTACATTCAAGATCTTTGAAAACCTCTTCACCTTCTTGCACTTCTACGCTGGAAACCTGATATTCTGAGCGATTTGGAATACCTATCCAGCGTTGATAGGTTGCCATATCTTTAATCTCCTGCTCTGTAATATCAGAGTTGGCTGCTTGTTTTATGCAATGCGCATCTGCAGGTCCACAAACATTTTTGTTATAGCGTACCAAATGTTTGGAATTAGCAGGTGGAGAACTATGTAATTCATTATAACTTTCCGTAGAAGTCATATTCATTTCAACATTAGCTGCATTGGCAATCTGGTCTTCCAGAGAAGCACGGTCTCCTATCCAGCCCCATCGGCTAAGGTAACAATCCTCGCTAGAAGCGCTCAAAACGCCCGAACTACAATCACGAAAATTCGTGATACCACCACCCCGTGTGCCTGGTACCAGAATGTAATTGCCGGGGTAACCAGTAAGCTTATTCTGAGCCTCTTGTGTATCAATGATCACCTGATCAGAAATCATTTCTATCATCGGTGTGTTACCCAGACGTCGGCCTAATAAATGCATAAATCCAACTTCAGGTTCATCATCGCTCATAGCTTTTAAAATAGCTGGCCCAGAAACATCTATACAATTATTGGGCCAGATATCGCCTGGAATATTATCTGGTTTAGTAAGAATTCCACCTACTTGCATGCACACTATGTCGGTACCTATATCAATACTATTAATCTCAACTCTTTGGGGGGGGTATTTATCACGACCAAAGTCATCAACCACGACTTCGTAGCCATCTCCCTTCTTAATGTCGACATATTCCATTGAGTATGTTGGTTTGTTGTTTTTCTGATTAACATGAAAACTGTCACCATAAAAATTCATGACCTTATTAGTATAATAGCCATCGGAGCGATCGGTTCCCAGATCAAACAGTACCATTTTCATCGACGGTAACTCTTTGTTTGAATAGGTATAGTCACGGTGTATTTCGAACGCCTTGTCTTGCATACCATTATCTACATGAATCTGAGGCAATTTTCCATTTGGCATCAGCGGAACACCGCTTCCATTTCTGATATGGCAGGCATCACAGGTGTTGCCATGAAAAGGAGCCGTTGCGTTCGCCGCTTGAAAGCCCGCTGGAAAATCGACATGGCCGAGAGCACCTTCAAACTCAGTACCATCAATAGCATGCTTCCCATTCTCTAGGACTTTTTCTGCTGAATTGTACAAGATGTTGGAGCGGTATTCATTGTGCCACAATGTTCTTCCCCGTATGCCGCGTATAAAATGATCCGGCGTCTGGTTCATGTGATTACTCATAAAAAAAGCGTGCCAGAAGTCATCTGTATAGCTCTTGGTTTTAAGCGTCTGATCTGCTGGATTTACCATAGGTAAATATTGGGTATAAATGCTGGCGTTATACACCTTGTCATACAAAGACATGCCATCATTTAAATTTTTAAATGAGACTGGAAGATGTTGTTCCGGCACACCCGCATATAAAAATAAAGTTCTGCCATATTGATTGGCATTTATGCCAGGCAGAGCTTTAGTAATGTCTTCGACAGCTGCGATGATCTGTTCACGACTCAACGAGTTCTTTTCCGCTTCCGTTTCGCCATAGAGATATCTCCATTGCAGATAATAACCATTGGTATGTATTTCAAAATTTAACACGCAGTCTTCTAATCGTTCAATATCATCCTTATTTCCCTGTCGTGCCCCAAGATAAATTTCTTTGGTGCATTTTTTTGGTAACACATAATGTGTTCCTTTAAACAATGATCCTAGTGGATTACCAGCTTTATCTATAAATGCCTTTTGGAATCTTTCCAGTTCGTAAAAACCAATAAAGGGGTTGGTGTCTATGTCTTTGGTCAGATCGATATGCGAACTAACTTTAGGCCAGGGATACCGTCCATCATCAACATAGGATTTTATTGACGTATTAAATTGACTATCAAGGCTAGCAGTTTTCGCTTCCACTTCTTTGGTACAGTCATCTATTGGATCTGATCCACAATCCGTAACCGTTATTTCAGGATCTTTTGTTATCCAGTCGACTTTACCCAGATACATATCGCAATAATTATTATCACTAGCACAGAATTTTTTGAGATTGCCTATTGAATCTTCATTTTTAGGGTCAAACACAGCTGGTGCATCCCATAACCACCCCCCTGTGCTGGTTGCAATCAATTGAGTCGTAAAATAATCTTCATAGCAAACAGAATCTGCTACGAAGTCTGCTTTTTGTGCACAAAAGTGACCAGTATACCAAGGCCGCCAAGGAGCAAAGACGGTCGCTTCGTTTATGACATAAGCAAGACTTGGTACATTAGTTTTGGTATCTGTATCTTCGTAAGGAAGGTTACGCATTAAATCCGCCTGGAATCCATTAAGATTATCAGTAAGTGTGTTAAGTCGTTGAATTCTGACTTTTACTTGTACACAGTCCGAACAGCTCTTGTCTGTTGGCGCTTCACCTTGCTGGTAAAGGGTGTCTGTGCGATGCATTGCCATAATATTAAGCACACCATAGCGTAGCATGCAACGCGGCTCATCTATTTCATTGTTTGTTTTAATTTCACATAGACCGGGTTGTAGTGCTACATAGGGCAATACAAAAGGTGTGTCAATGAGGTTACTGTCTTTGGTGCTGAGCTTCTGGTGCCAGGGCAAATCTGTATACCACTCACTAAAAAGCTCATCCCCTGTTGCTGGTATGGGTTTAACATAGAGCGATGTACAGTCCTCATCCACATTATACTGGAGAGGCGTATGTGTGCTTGGTAGAAACGATCCTGCACATTGGCCGGTAATGGATTTACCTTTGACAAGAAGAGCACTTCTGCCATTCCATCGCTCCCTGCCCAGAAAGAGTTCCCCAGATTTGTCATATTGGCACTGAATAGACTGCTTATTAAGAATAGCGTCAGGATCGCTACACAATACAGGGTTGTTTACATAATCTTGTTCTGTAAAATGGATTATGACACCGCCATTATCACAAGATTGTTTCACTTGAAACCAGTTACCGCTTGCCGAATTATTGTCCAGGGTAAAAGATTTAGCGCATTTACCTGCAATTGTGATCTTGTCGTCGCCTTTTGAGAGAGTGGCATTTCCATCCCAATTCACTCTATGTATAACAATGTCATTTGAACCATTTTCAAAATCACAGGTAAATGGCGATTTATCTGATTCGACCTTGTTATTACCAGTGATACAGCTTACGCTCCCCCCCTCGTCACCAGGATTGAAAAATAATAAGACATTATCAATAGCGGCATTCGCCGTTTGAAAGTAGATACAAAACACCGGTATTAATAGACGTATCATAATAATAACCTTATTTAAGACGGTAAAAATGTAAAGAGCCAATCGAAAAAGATTATATATTACTCTCCGATATCAGCTTTTTCCCTTTTTAACACAATAGTTTATAAAAAGGTAGTGCACGCGCTATTTATTCCGCAAGAATAAACTGAATTGCGAAAATAAACCATGACCACTAATTCTATTCCCTCTAACTCACTTAAACTCACGGTGTCTGACTAAGAAGTTCCACTGCTAATTTAAGTACCGGAAAGACTGCTTGCATATCAATTGCGGATTGTTCATTATTTAATGCGAAGCTAATAACAAACAAGCGTCCATCGTTACGTTGCAACAACCAGTTACCTGCCAGAACACCGAATTCCGACCCACCCTTGAATCCAACATAAATCCATTGCTCTCTATCAATATCAAGCTTGTCTTCCAGGCTCATTATTTCAGTAACCGGCCGCATATTTTCAGTCTTCGCTTTACTATACAACGACATCAGCACATGACACATATCAAAACGATTAGCGAACCATTCAATGGTATTAATATGGAGAGGTGCGGATTGTTCACCGTTTTGTACAAAATAGCTTTCAAGCTCTTGATAACCCCGCTGCTCATTATCCAAAACTAGCCGTTTATTTGCAGTAGATTTTGCCAGATAAGCCGCAAGCTCAGCATCACTATAAAGAAATTTCAAAGCGGCAAATTCTCGGGTTGCCAATAACGGAATATTCAGCGCAGGGTCATGATGTCCCGTTAGTTGCATACGTTGCTCTACATTTTCACGTCCGAGCAGATATAACAAATGATCTGTAGCGGTATTATCACTGCGCTGAATCATCTGTTCTGCATAGTAACGAACTGTATACTGCGTATTATCAGGAACAAAAAGTAAAGCACCTCCAGGAATTGATTTATACTCAGGCTGGATAGCTAACAAAGTATCCCAGGAAAGATAAGCTTCTCCACCTCTTGAAGCGTTTTCTACAGGGATATTTTGAGTCGCAATTTGATGTGCCAGTTCAGCCAGTATGTAAAGTTTGAAGCTTGAGCCTACGGCTAATGATTGTTCAGCATCAATTGCGTGTATCGTCGTGCAGTCTTGTTCAACAATTTCTCCGGCGAGAAAGGATCTTTTTTCAGCCAAGACCATGAATTTTTGATCAAATGTTTGCCAGGATTGTAGGGAATCATCAATCTGCCTAGGTGAAGCAGAACAGCTCAAAATAGAGACTGCTGCCCAGAATAGAGTAATTAACTTCCGCAAGCTATAAAAATTGCTTTGCTTATTTAACAGCTGTTTTTTTATCATTTTAAAGGCCCGATTCATTAAATCTGCGCTTTGCAGTTACGCAAAAGCATAAAGTTTATGAGCATCATGTTAGCTGATTACAAATGACGCTCTGCCATACTTTCTGCAACGTCATACCGGCAGGGATGACGTGCAAATGCAAGCTTTGTATTAACTTCAGTGTGGCTGAGGATTATGGATAACCAGATGAAGTTATACGCTTTATACTGTTAAAGACAACTCCCAGCCTCTATTAGTTAAACCTTAAGCAATGCCTAGCCCGTGTATTAAGCAAGATACCAAATTATAAAATGGGTGTAGACTATCGCATAAAATACCTACACTTCTCGACAGGCTGCTTTCTAACGACTAATTATTGCTGATAAAAAAGCGTAAAGTAATACGCAAAGTATAAGCACAAGACATGAACAGGATAAAATGCAAAAACATACTATAGATACACGAATTTCACCCGAAGTACATTTGGCAGTTTTGTCTCGGACTGAAGTCAATAAATTATTAGACACCAGCCAGGGAGGCTTGTATCAACTACTCCGTAATTGTGCATTGGCGGTGTTGAACTGTGGCTGTGATTCTGATGATGGCAAGGAATTACTGGAGCGATACAGTGACTTTTCGATTAAGGTTATTCAGGAAGAGCGAGGCATTAAACTGGATCTGATAGGTGCACCGGCAATCGCTTTTGTCGATGGCGAAATGATTAAAGGTATCCGTGAACATTTGTTTGCCGTATTGCGTGATATTGTTTACGTTAGCAATGAGATAAATGATAACCCAAAATTCGATATGCAAAGTTCGGAAGGCGTTACCAATTCAGTTTTTCATATATTACGTAATGCGAGTATCATTCATCAGGGTACCGAACCAAAGCTAGTTGTGTGCTGGGGCGGACATTCCATTTCACGCGAAGAATATCTTTATACCAAGCAAGTAGGCTATGAAATTGGCTTACGCGGGATGAATATCTGTACCGGTTGTGGGCCAGGTGCAATGAAGGGGCCAATGAAAGGTGCCACTATCGGCCACGCAAAGCAACGCATTAATCATGGACATTATATCGGTATCACCGAACCGGGCATTATCGCCGCAGAGTCACCCAACCCCATCGTTAATGATCTGGTGATTTTGCCGGATATCGAAAAGCGTCTGGAAGCGTTCGTACGTACTGGACACGGCATCGTTGTGTTTCCTGGAGGCGCTGGTACAGCCGAGGAAATCCTTTACTTGCTTGGCATTCTGTTGCATCCGGATAACGCAGAAATACCTTTTCCGCTGATTTTCACCGGGCCTGAGTCAGCCGCTGATTACTTTAGGCAAATCAATGCGTTTGTGGGAGATACTTTAGGTTTTGAGGCGCAGCAACGTTACAAGATTATTATCAATGATACAGCTAGAGTAGCACGGGAAATGAAACTTGGCATCCGTCAGGTGCGTGAATTCCGTAAAAGCAAAGCCGACGCTTATTACTTTAACTGGGGCTTGAAAATCGCCTCCGAATTCCAGCAAACGTTTACGCCCACGCATGAAAATATGGCGGGACTAGAATTACATAAAAATCAGGAGAAGCACCAGTTAGCGGCGAATTTACGCCGGGTATTTTCTGGCATAGTATCTGGTAATGTCAAAGACGAAGGAATCCGCGCTATTGAGAAATATGGGCATTTTGAAATCAGTGGTGATAAAGAAATCATGCAGCCGGTTGACAACTTACTTGCAGCTTTTGTCAGTCAACAACGCATGAAACTGCCTGGTACGGCGTACGTGCCTTGTTATAAGATTGTGTCATAAGAGGCATAGGTATGTATTCATATCCAGATCACAAAACAGCTTCTTAATAAAGAGACTTAATATCAATCTGTGTAATTTCTCATTACCCACTGGTAGCCGCAGATCGAATAAAGGTGGAGTATTGCTTTCCCGCAGCAATTGATCTTCAAGAAAATGCAAAAATGAAACTCCATGCTTTAAACAGATCTTGTTTTAACCGGCAAAAGTATCTTGATACCTTTGCCCTGCCTCTCTGCGTGTACTGCCACTTATTTTTCGTTTTTTAAGATAAAGGCTGACAGGATTTAATTGATATTGCTCTACGGACGGCTTATCTGTTTATCTGAATAAGCCGCCCGTTCCCTCACATGAACAAAATGGGTACAATTTGAAAAAGTAAGCTTGTCGTATTTTGCTTAGATACCCCAAGGCTACTAAACAACCATCAAAAAAGCTGGGTAGTTGTTTATTCAGTGATTTTTAATAACCAGCCCTTTTCTGCAGGGCATTTTTTGTAATTCACTTTGACATGAATTCGTGCTGCTGTATTTACTAAGGAATCAGGTAAATTTCCTTTAAACCATAAAAGTTCACCTTTGCTTTCAACAGACATTTCGACCGGAATTTTTTTTGCGGTAACTTCTACATATTTTGCATCTTCAATACCTTCCACTTGAAAGGAAATTTCTGATTTCGGGCTTACACTTGATAGATGTTCAGGTTTCACATGCTTGATTATGGTGTTTTTACAAGCACTTTTTCCACTTTTATTAACGCTACTTCCATGATCACCATGCCCACCCGCAGCAATCACGTTTGCAGAAATTAAACATAAAACTGTACTTAGTGTTGATATCAAAATAGATTTTTTCATAGCCTGATCCTTTTTTATTATTAATTTGTTAATTATAAGCATTATGAAAAAAAATACAAAACTAGAGGCTGTTGCCGTTTCACATAGGTAACCATAAAAAAGCACATGCTAGAGCCACCGTTCCTTCAAAATTGCGTTTCAATTTGTCATACCGTGTAGCAATAGCTCTGAAATGTTTAAGCCGTGCAAAAACATTTTCAACCAGATGACGATATTTATACAAACACCAATCTATATCATCATTTTCGTTTATTGAATTCTTTGTTCTGGGGGTGACAGAAATTGCACTTTTATCATTAATTGGGGTGCGTAAGTCCTCGCTGTCATACCTTCTGTCTGCAATAATATAATCAGCCTTAGGTAATTCTGCGGCTAATTTTGGAGCTTTTTTGCAGTCATGAACTTCACCGCCTGTTACTAATAAATGGACTGTAAGGCCACAGGAATCAACAGACATATGAATTTTGGTTGTATTTCTTGCGATGATTTCCGGATAGCATTTTCTTGTCCAAATGCAGTACCATTGCTATGCCGATCTGCTTTTACAATACTTCCATCAATAAACGCCCATTCCAAATCCGGCTCAACAACGAAGGCGGACAGGAAGCGAAGTAGCTTTAGCGAATGTGTGGTGTTCGCCTCCGCCCCCCTGTAGCCATAGAGCTGTGTGTTTTGTTGAAATCTGAACGATAGCGAAGCTGGAGACAAAATACAAGGCATTCCGAAACAGCGTCAAGTCATATGTGGTAGTACTGCAAAGCCAGTATCGAGCTTGCGATGGTATGGCGAAGCAGTACGGACAGGCGGGCCGCTGCAGGCATAGACGTCACGCGGGGAGTCGCTATTTTTGCGAAAGCTTGTTTTGGGCATCCCAGCCCAAGCAAGCGGCAAAAACTTAACGCGACCACTTATGCCTCCGGCGGCTCCGATTCGTCCTCGTCACCTCGTCCCGACCCA
>Ga0208648_1003330_pt1 | contig 10162 bp, 17 predicted proteins | sample AntAceMetag02UKL_FD_184772 | JGI IMG/M metagenome (GOLD analysis project Ga0208648, IMG submission 184772) | Saline lake microbial communities from Ace Lake, Antarctica - Antarctic Ace Lake Metagenome 02UKL (SPAdes) (version 2) | ecosystem: Environmental > Aquatic > Non-marine Saline and...
ATGCAGAACCGATACAAAATATTTCTAGTATTAGTTTAAGCGATACAAATAACGCGATAACTTTAAATTCAGTAAGTAACACGGGAAATTTAATTTTTAGGGCTAGAACTGGAGAAAGTAGTTATACTTTTACTACTTTTTTTAGTAATAACGATCGTTCAGGAAAACAATATTTTGTTTATACTTCAAGCGACGGCGTAAATTGGACTTTTAACGATTCACTAACTTTTGGGGCAACTAATTCAACACCAATACAAAAAATTTGGAATGATGGATCAAGGAATTTTGATTATTCTTTTTCTAATACTTTAAGCCAAGACGTTTGGGTTTATTATAAACTTGTTTATTCAGAAATTCCCAAGTTTTGGGGGGCTATTGGAGGAAGTGTTGATTGGATTAATGTTAATCCGTCGCAAGTAGTTTCGGAAAGTAGCGGGAAACATTTTTATGATTTATTCCAAAATTCTTCGCCAACAAAAATAAATAGTTATACAAAAGAACAATACCCAGATTTAACAAGTGCAGATTTAACCACGGGCTTTTATTTACAATTTAACGCTTATGCGGAAACTCCCATCGAGTTAAAAGTTGGTTATAAAGTTGGATCAAGCGTCGCAACGGAAACAGTTTATTTAACTACTGGTTGGAATAGATACAGCGTTTTAATAGATTCGAACGATAACGAAGCACATTTATTAATTAAAAGTGATTCGACTACATCGGCAAGAGTATATATAAGTGATTATGCCCTTATTCCAGCTTCTTATTTTGCTCAAAGACTAGAAATTGGGAATATTAGTTTATTAGTTAGGGGCGGGGTTAGTTACCAAACATTAACGGAATTAGCGCCATTTAATGTGCAAACAAGTTTTTATGACAGGGAAGAAAACCTTTCTAAACTTTATTACCAAATTATTTTAGACGGGAATGTAATTAAGACGTATCAATATAATTTAAACGATGGCGGTTTAGATGTTGGAGAAACGACTACTTTTAATGATATGTTAGACGGGGTTATTGATTATTCAGGAAAAGGTAATACTGGGTTACTTCAAGCGCCATTAAAAGATATTACGATTAAAGCGATTCTTGTTAATTCTAGTGATCAAAATGTTTCAGAACAATTTAAGACTTTAAAGTTTTTACAATACCCTTATTTTGGAAATGATTTTTCAATGATAGTTACTCCAATTTCGACAAAAGTTAGCGATCCGGTTTCTTTCTCACTATCAATTGTTCAGAAAGAACCTAAAGCGTTAATTGGTTTTGATGTTTATGTTTCAACTTCTCAAAGTATCGGCGACGCGGTTTATTCTACTACTATATACAAAGACGAATTAAATTGTTCAAGTTATTTAGTGTGCAATAAAAATATTACTTTAGACGAGTTTGCTTATCCCACCGCAGATAACTATTTTATTATTGTTGAAGCTTTATTGACTACGGAGTCGCAAGATCACGATTCGGTTTTAACTCGCGTGGCTATTTCGAACGTTACAACGTATTATGCTTTTAAAACGGCTAGATTATTACAGTTATTCGAAAGAACAGATTTAAATTATAAAAATAGCGAAAATATTCCTTTAGTGTTACAGCTTCAAAATGATGCTTTAGAAAATCTTCAAAGTAGTTATGTCGTTTATTTATCAATAGATATTAATGACGGCACAGCTTTGACAACAGTAGATCTTAATTTTATGCCACAAAAATTTATTTATGACGAAGTTACAGGGTATAATTATTATTTATGGAATGGTTTATTTTATGACGGAACAGGGGCTTTAATTCCCGACGGCAATTATGTTAAACCCCGTGCAGTAGTTATTCCAGTTACAGAAAAAACAGGTTTTGCTCAAGCTTTCGGTTTAGTTAATAAATGTAAAAGTTATAATGCGCTTTTTGATCCGGCTACTTTGTTAATGAATTGGTTAGGTTTTGATGTAGATGTTGGCGGGTGTGATGTAGTTAGTGAAGAATATGTTTTATGGACTAGCGACGACGCGGTTCAATTACAAATGGATAACGACAAGGTTTTAAGTGCGAAACAAAACCAAAGTGTTTGGTGTTTCAGAACAGAGGATTATACTTATAATGTAGAACTGGGCGACGAATTTGTTTGTGGTGTTTTATATAGAAAAGACGAAGAACAGATCGACGGGTTCAAGGTTTATCTTGGAAATAGTTATTCGAATTATGCCTTGACTGGAAATGAAGCACAATATATTTCTTTTGATATTGGACAAACGGAAGTTATGTTTAACGATATTGGTTTGATTAAAAAGTCTTTAGAGTTACAACAAAATACTACTATTAATACTTGGGGAGAATTAATTGGCGCGGGGCTAAATAATTTGTTACCTTATGCACAGCCAGTAGTAGATTTTGCACAGAACTTTATTATTTTTAATGCAGGGGCGGACATAAATGTTTCGAGTTCTTTTGATCCGACTCTTGTTAGTGGAATGTTCTTTTTCAAGGTTAAGGGTTTAAGTGTTATTAATAAATACGATTACCTGGAGAGTTATCCCGAACTGGAAGAATTGCCGACAGAATATTTTAGAAGATTTTTGAATAGTAAAGGTGTTTATTATCCAGTTAAAAAGGCAACAATTAGTATTTATACAAAAGATACAGCGCCATTCAAGGTTTTTAAAATAGATTCTCCATTGGTTATTGACGAAGCGCCTAGCAAATTACAAAAGGGACAAGACGAAAATTCTCCAAACAAAGTTATTCCTAGTGCTTTAAAATTCGATTTTATTATTGATATGTTCTCGGCTAATAAGACAAAAGGAGTGCGGGTTTATGTGCCGGTTATTTTTACTTATGTAGTGCCACCACAATTTAGTTTAGCTGGAATATTCGGGTTTTTCGAGGACTTTTCAAGAGATCCTTTAGGAACTATCGCTAATAATTGGTTCATATTATTTATGGTTATAATATTAATTCTTGTTACTTCTTTAATTTATGCGAATTTTAAGGGCGGGGGCAACGTAATTATTAACAACGGCAACAAGGGGGCTTAAAAATGGGGTTACCAATAGTTAGTGAGTTAGTTTCGGTAATTTTAAGTAACCCGATTTTTGCGTGGTTTTTATTATTGTTTGTTCTTGGGACAGATACTTTTTTAAGTGGGTTATTGTTTCCCGATGGGGCGGGAGTAATTGGTTATATTGTTACAACAGTTATCCAAAGTATGGGGATTCCTTTTGTTATAACTTCTTTTATGATTTTAATAATTTCGGCTTTTACTCCGTTAATTGGTTATGCAATTAAACGAAGTGCAAAACATTAAACTTATATAGTAGTTTGTTCTTTATTGTTATAGTATGAATAAAAGCGTTTTTGCGCTAATAATAATAGTGCTATTTGTATCAGCTAACGTTTCAGCTATTACGATTCAAGATTTACAAAACACTACGACACAGAATGCGGAAATTTTAGCCCAACAGAACGCAGAATTAACTGCGAAAATGGTTAATATTGAAAGTCGTTTATCGGATTTACCAACAAAAGAAGATATACTGCAAAGTTTAGAAGCGCATTTAAACGTAACAAATCAAATAATGGATAACTTCCGATCTAATTTAATAATTTATATTATTGTTATTAATCTTTGTTCTCTTGGAGTAGCGTTTGGATTTTATTTTTATTATAAAGGAAAGGGGCGTATTTAGATGGGAGAACAAGATTTACCCGCGCCAAAACCGGAACAAAAAAAAGGTTTTTTTGGAAGTTTAAGTTTATTCCAAAAAGCATTAATCTTTTTATTCGTAATAATATTGTTAATGGTTGTAGTCGGTATCGCGTTAGGCGGGATAAAAGACTTTTACCAATTCTTTTTTTATTTAAGTGTATTTGTTGCGGTTTGTGTTGCGGGGTATATTGTTATTAAAGCAAGTGGGCTTGTTTTTTCTTCACAGTATTTTTCGCCTAGACAAGATTTGAAAACAAAGTTTCTAAATATGGCAGTAGATTATAAGCCGGACAACGTGAATAATCTTTATTTTACTGGGGACGTTGGAAAGAAAAGAGTTTTAGTTGGAAAGATCGTCGGGTTACTGGGTTTGCCTTATTATACTGGGGAAATTAAAAGGGACAAAGCCGGAAAAGTAATGTTTTCGACTAGCAAGGATTTTAGAGGGCAAAAGATCCCTATTTATACAGATATTAAGATCGCGGACGGTGGGGACACTCTTTTTATAGCAAAGAAAGGTTTTATTTTTACTAAAAAACATTTAATAAGGGCTAATAAACAGTATCATTCTAGTCTAAACGGGGACGTTGAGATTTATGATATTAACCCTGTGCCTTATGGTTCGTTTGAATATCCGTATAAACAGATGCAAGAAACTACTACGCAAGTAATGGTTCAGAACCAGTTAGAAACTATCCTAGCAACTCACGAACACCAACACGACTTAATTTCGCAGAGTGTGGATTCAGCAATTTACTTTAATCCAGTTTATAGATATGGTTTAAAGGCGGGGGCGGAGATCCCCGAAGAATAAAAGAGTTGATTAAATGACTAAACAATTTTGTTGTAAGTGTGGTTCAAACAATATTTTAATTTGTAGAACCTTAAATAATGAAATTATTTATATTCTTTGTCGGACTTGTAAATTTGAAGATATAAGGAATAAAGATTTGTGGGGCGAAATGCAAGATTTTTACGATAAACATAAAGGTGTGAAAAAATGACTCTTGGACTTGATAGCTTACAATATTCGCGGGAGTATCCCGAAAAGGTTTTTGCAGTTAGCGAGGACGGGAGTTTTATTAATAAAATGGACGCAAATAAAACCAAACTAAAAAATACTCAATATTGGATAAATCAATATAGAAAAGTCGGGGTTGTAATGTTAGTTAGTAGTTTAATTTTAATCTCAATGTTATTATTTGAAACAAAAATAGTTGAAGTTATTTGGGAAACTGGTTTAAACATAATAGGGGGCTTATTATGAGTAATGAGATTGTAATAGATTATTCCGAAGTAGAAAGCGATTATATCGACGTTGATGAGTTAGTTAAAAATCCTTCTCAATTTTTGATCCTAGATCTTAAAACTGTTATTAATTGTCGTAGATGCCGGAAACGTTTAACTATCCGAAAAAGCGAGAAAAACATTACTCTTTTGTGTGGGTGTGGTTGCCGGATTTTATATCCAAAGAATAAAGATGGAAACATTGTTTCTAACTGGATACCGGAAGAAGATTATAAGGGGTTAGACAATGGACGATCCGAACAATAACTGGCTAGACCGGACTAGACAAACTTACCACCAAACTTATAATTACATTAAGTTAAACCAGAAGTTTTTTGATAACCCTTTGGGCAAAATGTTATTCGAGGTTCGAAGTTTTGCTGATTGTTTTGAGGGAACAGAAAAAGAACTCGAAATTTTAGAACAGATTTATAAAGATCCAATAAAATATTTATCTACAAAATACCCTAAATTATTTCATAAGAAACAATTAAAGCGTTTTAATATGGGAACTCAATTACCTTTAATTGAATGGATTTTTTTTCGGGACTCGCATTATAAAACGCCTTTAAAGAAAGAGTATCGGATAGACGAAAGTTATTCCGGGGGTGGATCGCGTTACATTACGTTTGGGGATATTATTTCGATAAGAGGGGATATTGAAAAAGAAATTTCTAAAACATTTAATAAGATAGTTAAGGCGAATAATTTTGCTTTGGAAAATCCTTTTATGAATTTCCCAAAAGGCGAGGAATTTAATTTAAACGAATTTGGCGGGGCGAAATAAATGGATTTGGATAAATTAGAAGAAAGGTTATTAAAGATTCAAGCGCCGTTAAAAAAGACAACTAAAAAGTTAATGGGTTTTCAAAAGAGTTTAATTAAGGGAATAATTCTTTATGGGATAATCATGTTTGTTTTTATAACTGTTTATCAGAGATTCGGGTTTGAATATACTGTTATTGCGTTAGGTGTTTCAATGATCACGGCGGGTTTAAGAAATATGTTGAAGGTGTAATAAATGGATTTTGCGCCTTTTTTAGATTTTATATTTAGCTTTTTCGGAATTTTGTTTAAAGTGTTGGGGCAAATATTGACATTATTTATTCAATCTTCCGAAAAAGCTATTAAACAAGTAATGGCAATATTAGGAAAAGGCGGGAGATTATGATTAATGGATCGCCTTTAAGTGAATATGCGCGGAGTATAGACGAAGCAATGCCAAACGCTACATATATGGAATTATGGAACTTGGCTTTAGAAACTTATAAAAAAAATCCTTATTTTTTTACTCAAATACTTTTAAGCGACTTTAGGTATAGGGCTAACCACCAAAAGAACATCGTTGCGAGTGTAGAAAGTCCGCAGGGAACAGGAAAAAGTTTGTTCAGTATTGCTATGTGTTTATGGATTGGAAAGCTTTTTGATAATGCTTTTATTTTGGATCGGGATATTTTTATTAATCCGTCAGAGTTAGACAGAGATTTAAGGCACGGTAATAATCGAAGAAGAACTTATTTGTATGACGAACAGCCACAAAAAACCGTCGGGATTGGTTCTTATTCTACTCAAATAAGTTTAAAAGATTATTCCGAGATTTGCAGACACACACAAAACAATTTAGTTTATTGTTCTCCTGAAGTTTTGGAACACGCGCATTATTTTATTTTTACTCAAATATTCGAGGATATTAAAAGAGTTAAAAATAAAGCGTGTGAAAAGTGCGAAGTTTATTCTAAATGCCAAAAAACTTTTTATAAAACTCTTTGTGAAATTCCTTTTAATAAACGGGACGGTTATCCAATAGAGTTTAGTTTTATGTTATTGACTAGGCGTATTAATGAAGAAAGAAAACGTTTTATTCCACGCGGGGTTGTTACGCTTCCAATGGTTTCGCCGGAGATAGCGAAAGAGTATCAAGTTATTAAATCATTTAATATTAAACAGTTTGAAAGGGAAATTTCTTCTTCTTGGAAAAAAGAGATAGAAGAAATTAATAATTTTTCTGAAACTTTTTATAAAGATTTAATGTTAAAAGATTCTAAAGGTAAGTGGAAACCTAAACCTAAATTGTTAATGAAAACGTATTTTTATGATTATTTCGGAAAGAACCGTTATGTAGATGAGCAAGTTAATATGTTTGTTTTAAGGATCAAGGATTATGTTTCTAACGAGTGCGAAAAGCTTAATGTTGAGAACGAAAAGCTTAAAGTTGAGAACGAAAAGCTTAATAATGTGGAAGTGGTATTATAGTTATGGCTTTAAAGAGATCTAAAAGCGTAAATGCGTATCAAATTTCTAACTTAAGGATAACCCCGACACAGGCAATTAAGTATCACAGAACCGAAGCGAATAAGAGTTTAAAAGGAAATGATTATTCGGGTTATCGTTATCATTCTTTACAGGTGGCTAAGATTAATTCAGGGATTGTTATTAATCGTATGCGTGGGACTAAACCGGCTTATCCTAAACAAAAGGGACAATTTAGTTTAGGGTTAGTTATTTTAATAGCGGTTATTTTTGGCGGTTTCTTTTTCTTGTTAATGGCTTTAAATGAATTTGTCGGTGGATCTCAAGTTAATTTATTCCAGTATATCGGGACTCCGGTTATTTGGGGTATTGGGGTTATAGCAATAGCGAGTATTATTGCTTTTTTTGTTAATCAACAGTTTCACATCTTTGGCACAAACTAAAGGTTTAAATACTTCTTACAGCGTATATTATATCATATTTCAATGCTTAACCCGTCAGCGAAAGGGGGAAAAACTTAATTTGATTTTTCCCTCTTTTTTAAGCATCGAATAGGGGGGGAAATAAATGGAAAGAGATTATAACGCGGAATATGAAAAGGAAGAAAAGTATTGCGCAGAAAAAAAAGAAGTTAAATATCCTAATTCTACATGCTATGGAATTTCGAACCGAACAGATGATGGTTACTATGTTTTGTTTGCGGATTACGATAAAATCTATTTGCACGTTCTTTTAAAGGAATTAAAAAATATTTGGGATAAGCATAAAGATTATTTAAGTAACTTTGCTATTTTGGAAAGCACTCCTAGTATTTTAACGAAGAACGGGACGCTAGGATCGTATCACGCGGTAAGTTTTGCTAAATTGCCGTATCAAAAAATGCAAGAAATATTAAGTTATATGTCCGTCGATACAGATTTCTTTAAATTACCTAAAGCAACGGCTTACCGGACTAACACGTTAAGAATTAGCCCAAAGTTTAAATGGGAAAAGGAATTTGATTCGGAAACTGGGGATCATGTCGGGAACTCTATTGTTTTGAAAGAAGAACCGAAGTTTATTACGTGGTTTCCCGAAGAAGATCACGAGCCAAAGTCAGATTTAAGCAAGGCGCATTTATTAGCTTATAAGAAGCATATTGTTACTTTTAGGGAGTGCAATTATTTTAGTAATTACTCTAAGGATAAATTAACTAAGATTGAGGTTAAAAAGTATAATTCTTTCGGGGTGTAGTTGTGTGTGAATTTGGAAAATCTAACAGGGGGTTATTAAATGGGTGCGGTAAAAAGGGAAATGCTAAGCGGAAAAAAGCAAGAGGCGAGTTATAATCGTTTTTTTGTTAATGCTTTTACACAGCAAGATTTAGACGATTTAGTTGAAGAAGGCGGGGCTTCTAATAAAGAGAACTTTAAGGAACTTTCAAAAGAGAATGTTAAGGAAAAGGGTTACTGGGACGCGATGTTTAATAACGATTTTGTTGGACGGGACGGAGTGAAAAGAAAATCTAAGTATAATCGTCTTGGGGACGCTATTTTTGATAAATATATTAAGTCTTTGGATTCGGGGAAAGTTAAATTTATTGAGTATGAAAGGCAGGGGAAAGAGAAAAAGTTTTTTATTGTTAGAAAAACTGTTTCGAAAGGGGAACGATTAGAGTTTGGGGGTAAAATTTTTAAGGGCGGTATGTTTTTACCGAAGGATTTTAAACTGGGGAAGTGAAAAAAGAAATGAAGTGTTTTTTTTGTAAAAATAAAGTTAGTGTTTCATGTTTGATTAGTGGTGCAAGATATTATTTTTGTAGACAATGCTGGGATATAAAAGGTAGAAATGTTGATAAAATGAGAGAAATAATAAAGGGGAAGGGGGTGTTTTGAATGGGGGAAATGAATTATAAGTATGGTTGTAAAAAGTGCGGACGTTATGTTGAGGTTTCTTGTAAAGCTGGAATTTTAGACGGGGGTTCTTTTGACGATAATGATATCGTTGATCAGCTTAACAAAATTTGTATATGTAAAAAATAAAGGGGGCGTATGTTATACTATACTATAAGTATTGTAAGTTGTATAGTATAATATACAATAATAATAAAATAGGGGGTGTATAATATGGCAGTAGAATTTGGAGAATTTAAAAATAACAAAACGATCAGTTTGGTTTCGGAAAGCGACGACAAAGAAAATGGAAAGTTTCCTTTTACTTTTGGAGTTAATAAGGCAAAGTTAATTATTGAAAACTTTGAAGATATTAAAAAGTTTGTAGAAGAAAATTCAAAAGAATAAAATAATTATTCTTAACCGATTGAATGGCGGGGAGTGGTCGAACGCACTGTGTTTATGACACAGAATCCCTGCAGGATCGCGGGTTCGAGTCCCGCCCACCGCGCATTACATTAATGTTCTATATACTTGATAAACTAAATAATATATATACTTATTCATTTAGCCATTTTACAATGGCTTCTTCGATAGCTTTGCTTATTGAACCTTTTTTTAATATCAATGTCATTTTACCACCTTTATATCGTAACCGGCTTGTTTCAATTCGTTAAGAACCCACTTAAAACAATTTTTAGCGCCTTGTTCGTTAGAACAAATTATAGAAATTATTTTTCCTTTTCGGACTATGCAAGTAACGTTTTTAATTTTTATTTAGATCAACTCCCTTAATTTTTTTATTATTTGGTTATTTATTTCCATTTCTTTTGTTTTGTCTTCTCTCATTCTAATATCAAATTTTGTGTCGTCATTGAATAGTTTTATTGTTTTTAAACATTCCCTATTTCTACTTAATAGAGTTAGTATTAATTCGTTTCTTTCTTCTGCGTTTAATTCTATTTGCATATTATCACTTGTCCCTTTCTTCATAAATACTTTTTAAGGAGATGTAGTAACTCCGTAAAGACTCATTGTTTTTGAGTATCTTTTTTTT
>Ga0208648_1003333_pt1 | contig 10160 bp, 3 predicted proteins | sample AntAceMetag02UKL_FD_184772 | JGI IMG/M metagenome (GOLD analysis project Ga0208648, IMG submission 184772) | Saline lake microbial communities from Ace Lake, Antarctica - Antarctic Ace Lake Metagenome 02UKL (SPAdes) (version 2) | ecosystem: Environmental > Aquatic > Non-marine Saline and Alkaline...
AAAAAACTCTCAAACCAGAGGTTTAAGTTACTTACTTCAACAATAAACATTTCTTCGTGGCGATGGTTTTATCGTCCATTATTAATTTGTAGAAATAAACACTTGAGCTTACAGGTTGGTTGTTTTCATCTCTTCCATCCCAAACAATTGAAGATTGAATATTTAATATTGAATATTGTCTAATTTTTTGACCTTTGATATTGTAGATTACCAATTCGGTGTCTTCAGTGTTTTCGGTGTTTAATGAAAAAGTAATTGTGGTTGTCGGGTTGAAGGGATTGGGGTAATTGAAAAGATTGATTTCATTTATGAGAATAATCTCATTTTTATAAGATTCCAATAAACCATCTAAAGTAATTACTGCAAAACCACTTCTACTATTACCTGTAAGTAGATAGTCTTCAACTAATATCATCTTAATAATTTGCCTGCAGCCTTGATAATTATTTACTAAAACGGGAACAGCGGGAGTTGAAATGTCATAGATAAACAGCTCATTCCAACTTGCGTCAGCAATTATCAGGTCATTACCATCTATTATAGCTGGAGCAGTAAATTCAGAATCTTCGTGAGGTTGAATAGAAGTGATAAACATAATGGAAGCAGGATTTGTTATATCCAACAAGATAACTTCACTTTCATAGGAAACATAAAGAATATTATCACTTATTTTCATCCCACCCACAAATCCGTCTAGAGGATAAAATTCAACCAACTCCGGATTTTGAGGATCTGAAAGATCAATAATTTTGATTCCTTGCTGATAGATTGCATAATATACATACCCGTTTTTTGCTTCTACTGCTGTTTTCATTCCGATATCATTATATTCGCTAATTTCTGATATCTCAAATGGATTAACGATTGAATAGAATTGAATTTCAGAATAATCGAAATCAATAAGAATATCTTCCATAGTCGATAATATATTATCACCTGCATTTGAATCAAATGTTTCCAGTAATTCAGGTTCAAGAGGATTGGATAAATCATAAGAATAGATATTAAGCCAATCTTTTGCAAACAAAACATCATTCCATAATGTAAAACTATAAATATCATCTTCAGCATTGGGAAACTGAAGATATGTTGGTTCTTCCAAGTCCGAAAGATCAACTATGCCAGCCATTTCATTGTGATCATAACTAATATACACAGCATTCACATATAAATCCATATCTGCTGGAACGGATAGCAAATTACAACTGCCAATGCATTTTTCTTCTAAGGGATCAGAAAAATCTAATATATGCATTCCTTCCCATCTTGTAACATCAAAAGCGATACCATCAGAAACTATAAAACCTTCAATAATTGCCCAGCTATCATACATTCCTAATGGAGAAAGTTCAAAATCATCATTGATTTGAAACACATCGATTCCTGAACCACGCGAATATAGTATATTTTCTTCTACGACAAGTGGTCTGCCAACTCCTTCGTTAGATGACAACTCTACAGGATTCAAAGGATTGCTGATATCGAATATGTTGATAAAGTTTAGCTCTGCATTAATGTACAACTGCTCTTCATTTATGATAAAATATTCTGTATATGATGGGAGTTGTTCGACTATCGTGATATTATTGAGGTCTTCAATATTTAATATAAACATTGGACCTTCGAAATGCTGAACATAAGCAGCAGGCCAGACAACATCAATAAGAACCGGGATAAATATTTCCTCATAATGAGCTTCAATTATTGGTGATTGCGGATTGGATATATCTACAAAATATATACCTCCCTGACAACAAGCAGCATATAACATATCATTTCTTACTGAAAGAGATACACACCAATCAATCACAGGAATCATAGAAAGATGAATAGGATTTTCAGGATTTGAAACATCGAAAATATCAATACGACCACCACCACCTATATAAGCAATATCATCCTGAACAACAATATCCTGAGCTTGGGAATACATATATGTCATGGAAATCAGTTCCGGGTTTTCAGGATCGCTTACATTTAATATACTCATTTTATCCAACTCTAAGAAATATAAATGATCTTCAACTAATTCTCCATCAACTGAGATATATTCAGCAGGATAGTGCCCGATTTTATGAAAAACTGCTTCCATATTAGAAAACCAGATAAAAAGACTAAAAAAGATAACAATAATTTTTTTCATTTTTTCCTCACTATTTAATTAACAAACATTTCTTCATTGCAATAGATTTACCATCCACTCTCAACTGATAGAAATAAATTCCACTTCCAACAAATTTGTTATTTTCATCTGTTCCATCCCAGATAATTGAAGATTGTCCTTCGACTCCGCTCAGGATGACATGAAATGTTTTGATTTTTTGTCCTTTGATATTATAAATAATTATCTCTGCGTTCTTAGCGTCCTCTGCGGTGAATCTTATAGTAGTTTCAGGATTGAACGGATTGGGATAGTTTTGATAAAGATTACATAACACAGGCTCAATAAAAAACTCATCTTCAACAGAAACATATATCCAGCCAATAGCATTCGGACCACCATAAGCTCCCATATCATTAGTAATAGTTCCCATTGCAGGATATAAAGCATAACCAGGATTACTTGGGTCTTCCGGATCATAATATAACTGATTAGGATTACCTGCATCGATGCAGGGAGAATCTTCCTGTAATGAGTAAGGAAGTTCTCCTGTTCCGACAAATAACGGGGCTTCATCTACATTGCCTATTCCATTCCAACCATCTTGAATATCAGAATATGTTACAGTAATCGGAGAGTTTGTAACATCGATTTGATGAGGAGAATTATCCCAGAGAATACAATTTACTAGTTGAATATCGGTATCGGAATAAAAATTACTGTATATTCCGCCACCATTACTAACCCCTGAGTTGCCTGTTATGGTAACATTTTTTATATTCAAGGTTATATCTTCTCCGCAAGAAACCCCACCACCATTACCAGAAGCAGAGTTTCCAGCTATAATTACATTTTCTAAATCCATAATGGAATTTTTTCCGCAACCAATACCAGAACCAGAGTTACCTTCTATTAGAACATTTTGAATAATTGCATACCCGTGACTGCAAGCAATTCCGGCACCAGCATCGTTGTCCACAATAACAGCATTCCGTAGAATCATATCGGAATAATAGCAGCTTAGTGCACTACCTCCTGCTCCCGAGTTATTTGTAATACTTACATTATCTATATTCGCTTCTGAGTAATGATTTATGTATATACCAGGAGACCAAATTGCCGAGTTTCCATCAATATTGCTGTCCAGTATCATAAGAGATGAATATGAAGTACAGTAAATACATCCACCTCTGTAGGAAGCGTGGTTATTGATAAAGTTTACGTTTTGCAAAGAAAGGGATGACCTAATACAACAAATTCCACCTCCCTTATAGGCACTATTATTTGCTATTGTTACATTTACGAAGTTTGGCGCAGAATATTCAATACAATAAACGCCACCACCCCATAACTGATTACCATTCACAATAGTCATGTTCGCGATAGAAAAATTAATATCACTTGAACAGCTTAAGATTCCAAAGAGATCATCTCCGCTCAAAATAGTATATTCCTGCTCCTCTCCAATTAATGAAACATTACTTTTGCAATTAATCGGCAATTTTTCGTCGGTTTGGGATGGAGAATATGTTCCATTTGAGAGATATAATGTCTTTGTATTGATGCTATCGGCTAGAATCTTCATGAGGGCAAAAGTAATTGTTTTCAAAGGTTCATCTGCCGAGAAGCCACTATTTTCATTAGAACCAGTTGGGCTCACATATAAATCTTGAGAAACAGGTTCAATTTTAAAATTAAGGATATCGAAAGTAAAGTTCTCGATTGGAGAAGCAAAATAGTTATCCGGTTGAGATACCGTGAAAGTATCTACGAAAACATTTAAAGGGTCTTGAGAGCACAAGTCATTTCCGTTTGTCCCGGCGTAATTTTGAAAAATATTACAACGCACACTATTACTAAAAATTGGAACAGAGCTTCCCATACAATTTATTCCTCCTCCGGATTTAGAAGAGGAATTTCCAATTATAGTTACGTTTTCTAAGGCTGGATTACAATAAGTAATGCAATACATTCCACCACCATCTTTTGTAGCAATATTGTTTTTTATCTGTACATTATTCAGACTTGGACTGGAATGATTGATACAATAAATGCCGCCGCCTTGTTCAGATGCAGAATTGTCTTCAATTATTACATTTTCTAATATTGGATTGGAGTGTACACAACAGTAAATTCCTCCCCCATTGTAGGATGACAAATTGTTGGTTATAGTTGCGTTTGATAAATCTGGACTCGAATTGTAACAGTATATACCACCACCTGCATGTTCTGCAGAATTGGCGGTAATCAGGATGTTTTCTAAACCAGGATTGGAATGATAACAATATACTCCGCCGCCGAAATCAGCAAAACCATTTCTGATTGTAAGGTTTTGCAATAGAGCATCAGTTACATAATGAAAACTTACAACATTACTTGCATTTTCAGCATCTAAAAAAGTGTCATCTTCTTCATTTCCTGCTAATGATACATGATTACTCCATTCGATCGGGTAAGTCTCTCCATTAGTTGCAAAACTATATATTCCCGGTAAAAGATGAATTGTATTATGATTAAGGCTGTCTGCATAGATCTTTGATAATGCACATCGAATAGTTTTCAATGGTTCATCTACGGAAATTCCTGAATTTGTATCATCACCATCTATAGAAACATAAAGATCCGCATTTATAAGGGGATTTCCAATTTCATGCAGAATATCAAAAGTGAAATGGTCTATTGGTGAAGCGTAATAATCGGTTGGTGTTAGTACAGTGAATGTATCGACTATGACTTCACAATCATAAGCAAAAATATCTGCACCAAAGCCTCTGGTATTTACAATATTATTCGAGTAGATATTACATCTGTTTGTCGGATCAAAACTCAAGGAAGAAAGATCACTACTGCAGATACCACCTCCATAAAATGCAGTATTATCTCTAATCGTCACATTTTCCAGTGCTATATCGCAATAGTGACTATTGCAAATACCTCCTCCAGCTTCGGTTGCTATATTATTGAAAATTAAAGAATTATTAATAGTTAAATTGCAATATTCCAGAGAGTTGATTCCACCTCCGGCACGATCAGCTTCATTGGCAGAAATAGTCACATTAATGAGAATAGGATTGCATTGTTTACAAAAGAATATACCACCTCCATCGCGTTCAGCAGAATTATTAAATATTAGAGTATTTTCTATCCAAGGATTACCTGCCTCGAAGAACATTCCGCCACCCATTATAAAAGAGGTGTTATTGGTAATTATCAAATCCAGATATCTTGCGCTGGAACCCAAAGATCTGATCCCACCTCCTTCAAATCCAGTTCCATTAGTAATGGTGAAGCCGCATAAAACTGCTGTCGAATCAATTATTCCGTAATATGTTACAACATTATCATTCTGGTTTCCATCAATTATTGTTTGGGAGATATAAGATGTATCTTGTGTTGTTAAGAATAACGAAGCAAGAGTGATGTTTTTTTCATCTATTAGAATATTTTCTAAGTAAGAACCAGGTTGAACCAATACGGTGTCACCATTTACAGCAACGTCTATTCCTACTTGAATCGTTGGTTGCTCGTCAGGGATGTTGATGATTAAAGCTGATAATAAAATTGGAATCAAAAGAAAAACAAGTAAAAACATTTTTTTCATAAAACCTCCTAAAGAATAAGATTTACATTGTCTCATTTATCACTATCATAAAAAAGCTTTCAAACCAGAAGTATGAGTTACTTACTTCAACAATAAACATTTTTTCGTATCTACAATTTTATCATCAACTTTTAAGCTATAGAAATAAATTCCACTTCCAACGGGTTGGTTGTTTTCATCTCTTCCATCCCAAACGACTGAGTGCTGACCTGAAAGAAGCTGATTGCTGATGAGCTGTTTCACCTTCTGACCTTTGATGTTGTAGGCTGAAAGATTAATTTTGCTATTTTCTTGGATTGAAAACAAAATTGATGTTGATGGATTGAAGGGGTTGGGAAAATTTTGTAGTAAAAAGATTTCAGAAGTTTGAACAATTACATTGTCATCTATATCAACAGCTGGCCAACCGATTGCATTAGGTCCACCATAAGCACCCATATCATTTATAATAGTTCCCATTGCAGGATACAAAGCATAACCAGGATTAGTTGGATCTTCCGGGTCATAATAGATTGAGTCGGGATTCCCTGCATCAATGCAGGGAGAAGCGGAACTTAAATGATAAAGTGTGTCTGCGAATAACGGGTTTGTATTTATGTTACCTTCCAACCAATATAATGTTCCAGTGTTATTTGTAACAATACCGTTTTCTCCACCTTGAATATCCGAATATGTTATTGTAATTGTGCTTGGATAGCCGTATTCACTAAAATTTACTTGTTCCGGAATATTGTTCCACATAATACAATTTATTAAATAAGGATCGGCAAGATGATTACAATAAATTCCACCACCGTGATTAGCAGCTGAATTATTTGCTATTGTCACATTCTCAAGATTCGGGTCGGAATAATGATAGCAATAAATTCCACCACCTTTAGGTGCAGAATTATCTATTATTGAAACATTTTCTAAAATCGGATTGGAATATAAGCAGTTAATCCCACCTCCGCCATAATCAGCAGAATTACCTGTTATATAAACATTCTCCAGACTCGGATCAGAATGATAACAATAAATCCCACCACCGTTATGAGAAGAATTGTTTGTTATTGTGACATTGTTCAAATACGGATTGGAATTATCATAACAGCAAATCCCTCCTCCACCTCCATTTCCTGTATTTGAATTATCTGTAATAATAACATTCACCAAACTTGGATTGGAATATTCATAACAGTAAATACCTCCTCCATACATAGAAGCTGAATTATCAATTATAGTTATATTTTCCAAAATAGGACTGGAATAATTAGCACAGTAAATACCACCACCTCTATCAGTTGAACCATTTCTTATAATAATATTCTTTATTTCAGCATCAGTTACATAATTAAATCTCATAACTCCGGATTCATTATTGGCATCTAATATCGTCTGTTCTTCTAAACTACCCTCTAAAGATACATAGTTACTCCATTCTACAGGAAATGTTTCTCCGGTTGTTTCGGAGCTATATATTCCGGGTGAAAGATAAATTGTATTTTGGTTTAGACTATCTGAATATATCTTTGATAATGCATATTTGATAGTTTTTAAAGGATCATCTGCAGTCGTTCCTGTATTGGAATCATCACCATTAACCGATACATAAAGGTCGGAATTTATCAAAGTATCCTGAATTGAATGTAAAATATCAAAAGTAAAATTATCAATTGGAGATAAATAATAGTCAGTTGGTGTTGATACAGAAAAAGTATCCACAACAACATTTATAGTATCACAATCATTATTGAAAATATCAGCTCCGCAACCTCTATTGTTTTCAACATTATTCAGATATATGCTACTTCTGTTTTCTGAATTGAAATTCAGTCCGGAATAATTTCTACAGTAAACTCCTCCTCCGTTTGTAGCTGTATTATTTGTTATAGAAACATTTGCCAAATCGGGAGTAGAATGATGATTACAAAATATTCCACCTCCATTTTGGGAAGCACTATTACCCGTGATTGTAACATTTTCCAAACTCGGGTTGGAATTAGAAAGATTAATCCCACCTCCTCCATAATCAGCAGAATTACTTGTTATGGTAATATTCTCCAAACTCATATTGGAATTAAGGAAACATATCCCGCCCCCGATTTCTGAAGCAGAATTACCTGCTACGGTAATATTTTCTAAACTCATGTTCGTATTATAGAAATAAAACCCACCTCCATTAGTAGCAGAATTACCTGTAATAGTAATATTTTCCAAACTCAAAATCGAATTGGAACAATAAATCCCGCCCCCATCATCGGAAGCAGAATTATTTGTTATTATAACATTCACCAAACTTGGATAAGAATTTTCGATACAGCAAATTCCACCACCATTTTCAGGAGCAGAATTACCCGTAATAGTAACATTTTCGATGCATGGATCGGCATTAGAAATGTAAATACCACAATTACCATTTCTTATTGTAACATCCCTTATATTTGCTTCTGTCACAAATCCAAATCTTAAGATATCGTGTGAATTTTCTGCATCCAAAAATGTATCTTCTTGATTGTTACCCTGTAATGAAACATAATTGCCCACAGGTAATGGAAATTGTTCTCCATTTGTGGATGGGCTATAAATTCCTGGTAGAATATAAATTGTATGTTGATTTAAACTATCAGCATAAATAATTGTTAAGGCATATCTTATTGTTCTTAACGGATCATTCGCTGTTAATCCGCTATTTGTATCATCACCATCCGGTGAAACATAAAGATCAGCATTTATCTGCTGATTAATATAGTTCAATATGTCAAAAGTAAAATTGTCAATTGGGGAAGCATAATGATCGGTTGGTGTTAATACAGTGAAAGTATCTACAATTACATCAATAACATCACAATTATCAGCAAAAATATCCAAACCATAACCTCTGCTGTTTGTGATAATGTTAGAATAAAGATTGCACCTGTTTTCCAGATTGAAATTCAGATTAGATTCCGAACAGTAAATCCCGCCACCATGGTCTGGAGCAGAATTTCCTACTATTGAAACATTCTCCATATTCAAATTGGAATTTTCAACACAATAAATTCCACCACCATCTGAACTTTCATAGGAAACGCTATTTCCACTTATAATTATATTAACTAAAATCGGATTAGAATTTGAACAATAAATCCCTCCACCGCTATTAGACCAAAAGGATCCTTCAGCATTATTATCACTTATAATAACATTTGTTAAAATCGGATTGGAATTAGAAATAAGATAAATACCACCACCTTGATGATAAGAATAATTTCCAGTTATAGTTACATTCTCTAAAATTGGACTGGAACCTCCGCAGTAAATACCGCCGCCACAGTCCATTCCATCATTTTCGGTGATAGTTACATTTTCTAAAGTCGGATTGGAATTAGAAGAGCAACAAATCCCACCACCATAATGAGCATAGTTTCCATTAATGACTACATCTTCTAAACTTGGGCTGGAATTGTTATTACAATAAATCCCACCACCCCTACCTGTTGATGAATCATTATAATTTCCGGTGATAGTAACATCTACTAAAGAAGGATTGGATTCGGTGCAGTAAATACCGGCACCATAAGTATCATAACCTTCTACATTGTTTCCACTGATTGTAACATTTGCCAGAATCGGATTGGAATTAGAACAATAAATCCCGCCACCATAAGCTTGGGCACCATAATGTGCAATGTTACTACTGATAGTAACATTTTCTAAACTCGGATTGGAATTGGAAGTGCAGGAAATACCACCTCCATAAGTGGTCCACTCACCAATAACATAATTTCCTGTTATTGTAACATTTATTAGACTCGGACTGGAATTAGAGAAGTGAATACCACCACCGTGAGATTCCGCATAATTTTTTGTAATTAAGCAATCCCTTATCAGAATATCAGATGAATTATTACAATATATTGCTCCACCATATTTCTCATTTCCCTCTCCTGTTGCTTTTCCAAGCCTTAATTCACAATAAACAACCCTTGAACTGTCCTGTCCGTTTGAATTTGTATTCCAAAATCTTAAACTATGCCAACCTATTTCTGCATCTTGTGCTATAAAAACAATTGAATCAGTTGCAGTTCCTTCCGCTAATATTCTTCCATAAATATTGAATTTGTAATGACCGGAAAAAATTACCTGAATTCCAGGTTCGATAGTTAATTCATCTCCTTGCTGGATAGAAATTTCACCATCAATAATATATGGACTGCCATCAATTGTCCAGACTCCATTTACATTCCCCGCAGGGATGTGAGTATCTGCAAGAGAAAAAGCGAAAACAAATAGTAAACTGAAAATAATTGTTATTCTTTTCATAATGTCCTCCTAAAAGACCATAGTTTAAATGTTTCATTTATCATTATCTTAAAAAAACTCTCAAACCAGAGGTTTAAGTTACTTACTTCAACAATAAACATTTCTTCGTGGCGATGGTTTTATCGTCCATTATTAATTTGTAGAAATAAACACTTGAGCTTACAGGTTGGTTGT
>Ga0208648_1003334_pt1 | contig 10155 bp, 6 predicted proteins | sample AntAceMetag02UKL_FD_184772 | JGI IMG/M metagenome (GOLD analysis project Ga0208648, IMG submission 184772) | Saline lake microbial communities from Ace Lake, Antarctica - Antarctic Ace Lake Metagenome 02UKL (SPAdes) (version 2) | ecosystem: Environmental > Aquatic > Non-marine Saline and Alkaline...
CTTTTGTTACAAATGGCCAATGTATAACTTGATCATATTCTTTTTGAGAAAGGACAATTGTTTTGTGGTTTAGAAGGATAGTTTTCCAACTTAACATTTTAATAAGTAGTTTTTGCCAAAATACTCTGTCTTCGTTAAAGGCCCAACCGTGGGCTGTAAAAATAATCTTTTCTATACCTACCAATCTACCGATAAAAGCACCTAGACCACCAATTTTTGTGCTATTTAAATGTATTATATCTGGTTTCTCACTTTTAAGTATTTTGAAGAGTGACCAGGCTGCTTTTAATTCTTTGAAAAAACTAATGTCTCTTTCTAGGTTTCCAATTGGGATAGTTTTTATTCCTGCATTTTTTAATTTTTTAGTTAATTCTCCTACTGGTTCACCATGAACTACTTTTACCTCAAAATCATTTAGACTTGTGGCTAAGTCAAAAACATATTTTTGGGCACCTCCCCAGTTAGCTTTAGTGATTATGAATAGTATTTTTCTAGGTGTCATTGAAGAAATAATACCATAAAAATAGGAAAAGTATAAAAGTAAGGTTGTTTGAAAACTTACTGTTTTTTAGGTATAATTGATAACAATGAAAAAAGATGAAGGTTTAGAAAACGATATAAGTACTGAAGAAAAAGGGCATCTCCACTTAATCACCCAGACAATTCGAAGGATCTCTGAAATCTTTTCTGAGATGGGTTTTGAGGTAGTTAGTGGCCCAGAAATAGAAGATGAATATCATAATTTTGATGCTTTGAATGTGCCTAAAAATCATCCTGCTAGAGATATGCAAGATACCTTTTGGTTAAAACCTCTTCCTTCCAGTGAACATACAGATAATCTAAAAAAACTTTTACGAACTCATACTTCACCCGTGCAGGTTCGTTACATGGAAAATAATAAACCTCCTTTTGCTATTGTAGTGCCTGGTAAGGTTTTTAGAAATGAAGCTACCGATGTAACCCATGACGCTCAATTTCATCAATGTGAAGGTTTAGTTGTTGGTGAGAATATTACCTTAGCAAATTTAAAAGGAACTCTTGAAACTTTTTTCAAAAAATTGTTTGGAGAAGATGTAATTATTCGTCTTCGCCCTGGATATTTTCCTTTTGTGGAACCTGGTGTGGAAGTAGATATGATTTGTTTCCGTTGCAAAGGAAAAGGTTGTTCATCTTGTTCTCATAGTGGTTGGATTGAAATTTTAGGGGCAGGAATGGTTCATCCTAACGTTTTAAACAGTTGTGGAATTGATAGTAGAAAGTATCAAGGTTTTGCCTTTGGTATAGGTGTGGATAGAATTATTATGTTGAGACACGGTTTGGATGATATTAGAAGACTTTATTCTGGAGATTTAAAATTAGTTAATCAATTTTAATTATAGTTATGCAGTTTTCATATAAATGGTTACAAGAATATTTTGAAGACCCTAATCCTGAGGACGGGCAAGGGAGTTTGCCCGAAATTAAAGATTTGGTAGAGACTTTAACTTTTCATGCTTTTGAAATAGAAGGAGCTGAAGATGATTCAATTGATATTGATGTTTTACCTAATCGTTCACATGATTGCTTTTGTTATGAAGGGATTGCTAAAGAAATTTCAGTTTTAACAGGTCTTAAATTAAAAGAAAAAGATTATCAGTATGGCACTGAAAAAGGTTTACTATCTTCTGACAGCATATCTCTTGTTGTGGAAGACTCTGTTTTAATTCCACGAGCTACTAAAAGATTAGTGAAAGATGTTGAAGTTGGACCCTCACCAGATTGGTTAAAAGAAAAGCTAGAATCAATTGGTCAAAAATCAATTAATAATATTGTTGATATTACCAATTATGTAATGTGGGAAACAGGACAGCCAGTGCATGCTTTTGATTTTGACAAAATTGCAGGAGATGACATTAAAGAATTTAATATAAGAACAGCTCAGTCAGGAGAAAAGATTACCACTCTGGACGGTGGGGAATTTGTATTAGATGAAACCATGGTCGTTATTAGTGATAAAGAAAAAGCCTTAGATATTGCGGGGACTAAAGGAGGAATAGTTTCAGGAATAGATGAAAATACTAAGAATGTTGTCTTGTCAGTCTGTAATTTTAATCAAGTTAATATAAGGAAGACTTCTAAAAAATTAGGTTTAAGGACTGACGCTTCGGTTCGTTTTGAAAATGGAATTTCACCAGATAAAGTGGGAGAAGCCATGGAAAGGCTAACTAAATTAGTTGTGGATTTAGCAAAGGGAAAAGCTTCAGAAGATGTTTTAGATGTTTATCCTAGAAAGGTTAATTTATATAAAGTTGGTGTGTCTGTGGGAGAGGTAAATAGGCGATTAGGATTGAATTTTACTGATAGTGAAATTGAGAATATTTTGAAAAAACTGAATTTTGAATTTGAAAAAGTAAAACCAATTGATAGGGTTTTGGAATTAGCTCCAACTTTAGAAGGTAAACTCTATCGTCATGGATCTAGTGTTTCTTTTGATGCTCCTAATGAATTTGATTGTTCATCTTTTACAGCTTATCTATTTACTCAAGCTGGTTTAGCTATTCCAAGGATTTCCATTGATCAATATTTTTTCAGTGAAAAAGTTACGGAGAAGGATTTACAACCAGGAGATTTGATTTTTTCAAATACAGGTAAAGGAAATATATTTTATGAGTCCATTGAGTTTTTGAAAGGTAGCAAAGAAGAGAAAGGGGTTGATCACGTTGGTCTATATTTAGGTCCTGCCTTAGTGACAGGCAGAGATGGGAAAATAATTTTTGCTTCTCGTTATAACGAAAATAAGGGAGTGATGACAGTTAATTTAGAAAACAATAAGTTGTTTAAAAATATAATTGGTTATGGAAGAATCTCTGATAATTCAGAAAGATATGTGGTAACAATTCCCCATGAAAGATTAGATTTGCGAATTAAAGAAGATTTGATTGAAGAGGTTGGTCGAATTTATGGTTATAAAAATATCAAGTCAGCTGTAGTCGAAAAAGTTTTTGAACCAAAAATAGATAAAACTTTTTATTATATTAATAAAATTAAGAATATTTTAAATAAAGTTGGTTTTGATGAGGTTCAAACCTATGTATTTGGTGATAAAGGAGAAGTGGAAGTTCAAAAGCCGTTGGCTTCTAATTTAGGGAAATTAAGAACTAATTTAAGTGACGGAATTCAAAAATCGTTAGAATTAAATTTAAAGGGTGCTCCGGTTCTAGGTTTAGATGAAATTAAGATTTTTGAGATTGGTAAAGTTTTTCCATCTCTGGAAGGTGAATATACAGCTTTAACTTTAGGTGTTTCTGTGATCAAAAAGAAAAAGAGGGAAGTTGTTGAAAATGAAATTTTAGTATCAGCTTTGACAAAAATTTCTGAGGCTTTAGGTGTAGAAATACCAGAGGTAAAAAATAGTGTTTTTGAGATTAATTTAGATAAATTGATAGAGCAATTACCAGAACCAAAATCATACGAAGATGTTTTAGATTTAGATTCAGAAGAAATAGTAGTTTTCAAAAAGATATCTTCATATCCTTTCATGTTGAGGGATATTGCTGTATTTGTTCCAAATGAAAATAGTGCAGAGGATATTTTAGCTGTAGTTAAAGAAAATGCTGGAGAGCTTTTGGTTCAAACAAAATTGTTTGATACCTATTCTCCTGAAGGTGAAGAAAAAACTTCCTATGCTTTTAATCTAGTTTTTCAATCTCAAGACAAAACCCTGACTGATGAAGAAATAAATAAGATAATGGAAAAGATTACTTTAGAGATTCAAGCTAAAAACTGGCAGGTTAGATAAATAAACTTAAATTTAGTATATTTCTTCTTCAACTTCAAAAAAATAATTTTCACCGTATCAAAAATACGCCTCAAATTATTTTTTCTTGTTTCCTTGAACTATACTTAAATTTAAATTTATTTTTATGATTATGTTAATACTTATTTTTGTATAATCCGAATGATGGAATTATATGCTTGCTTCATATAAAACAGGCAGTATTGTATAGGAATCTCCCAAAATTAAAGAAATAAAAAATATTTTTCATAAATAAAATTTGATTTATTTATATGATTATGTACAATATAACTATAAGTAAAATGTACAAAATATGAATATTTTATCTACAACGAATTTTAGAAAGAACTTACCATCTTCATTAAAAGATGTTGTTTCGGGTAAAAATTTGATTGTTGGAAGGAGAAACAAACCTGAAATTCTTATCATTAAATATCCCGAAAATTTAAACAAAAAAGTTTCGAAGATTACTAACTTTAATGCTAATTCTTCTTCTTTTATTTTCTTGAAAAATGAGCCAGATATTTATTCAGTTAATGATTTAAAAGTGGTGTATGTATAAAAAATTTAAGATTATATTAACCCCTTTTCCTTTTACTGATTTATCAGCTTCAAAAGTTAGACCAGCTGTTATTGTTTCAGATAAAGCTTTAGGTGATGATATTGTAGTTTCTTTTATTTCTTCTGATTATAGGAAAAAATCTGCTTTAGATTTAAAAATAGAAAAGACTCCAAAAAACGGGTTAAAGAAAAATTCTATTATAAAAATTTCCAAATTAGCTACTTTAGATAAAAAAATAATTTTAGGTGAGTTAGGTGGGGTAGATAGTGGTTTAGAGAAAAAAATAGATAATAATTTAAAAAAAGTTTTTGGTTTGTAAAGATTGAATGAAATTAAAAGTTCCTTATTATTCTCAATACGAAGACATAAAAGATGAAGTCTGGCAGGACAGAACTTGTGGTTTAGTGTGTCTAAAAATGGTTTTAGATTTTCATAAAGTTAAAACACCTGAGACAAACGAGTTTTTGAAAATTGCCTTAGATAAAGAAGCTTTTGGTGAGAGTGGTTGGGTACATGAAAAACTTTTAGGGTTGGCTAAAGATTATGGAATGGAAGCTTTCAGGAAAGAAAGTATGGAAGATGAACAAGAGCTAAAAGATTTTTTAGATAAAGGTAATCCTGTCATTGTTTCCATAAAAGCTAGGAAATTTTCTGTAGAATTTGAAGGTAAATTTCACCAAGTTGTTTTAATTGGTTATGATGAAAATGGTTTCTATTATCATGATTCTGATTATCGAAATGGGGAAGGAAAAGAGCTTTTTGTATCCAAGGATAAGTTTAGGGAATATTGGCGTAAAATGGCTATTTTTATTTTTTGACCTGTGGAATATAATTCTATTTTATAGGGTAAATTTCAGCAAAAACAGGGGAAAACTAGGTAGTAATCAGGGTTCGAATTTGCTATAATATAAGTGTATTAATGGCCATGATTGGTCATTTAATTTTAAAAAATATGGCTAAAGAAAAAGAGAAAAAAGTTAAAAAAAATGGGGAATATAGTGCTAAAGATATTTCTGTTTTAGAGGGTTTAGAGCCGGTTAGAAGAAGGCCTGGAATGTATATTGGAACAACTGGGACTGACGGTCTGCATCACTTAATTTGGGAGATTTTTGATAACTCTAGGGATGAAGCCATGGGTGGTTTTGCTGATACTGTGGAAGTGGCATTGTTACCAAATAATCGAATAAGAGTAGTTGATAACGGAAGAGGTATCCCAATAGATATTCATAAAAAAACCAAGGTATCCGCTTTGGAGACGATTATGACAACTTTGCATGCCGGTGGTAAATTCGGTGGAGAAGGATATAAAATATCTGGTGGTCTTCACGGAGTGGGTGCTTCTGTAGTAAATGCTCTTTCTATTTATACTAAAGTAGAAATTCATCGTGATGGTGGTAAGTATGTTCAGGAATATAGTCAGGGCAAGAAAAAAGCAAATGTAAAAAAAATTAGTCCTTCAAAATTGAATGGTTCTATCATAACTTTTGAACCTGATATAGAAATTTTCAAGGAAATTAGTTTTAATTATGATGTAGTTTTGAAACATTTGAGACAACAGGCTTATCTTGTAAAAGGGATGAAAGTGATTGTGATTGATGCACGTGAATATGAAGGTGAAATAGATGAAAACGCTTTCTATCTTAAAGATTTAAAATTAGAAGCACCATCCAATACATTTTATTTTGAAGGTGGTTTATTGTCGTTGATTAAGTTTTATAATCAATACCAAAAAACAGTTCACAAAAATATTTTTTATGTGGAAAAAGATATCAACGATAAAGGAGAGGGTGTTGAAGTATCTTTACAATACACCGATGATATTTCTGCTCGAATTGTAACTTTTGCTAATAATATTCCAACTATAGAAGGTGGTATGCACTTGACTGGTTTTAAATCAACTTTAACTAGGACTTTAAATAATTATGCTAGAAAGAGTAATTTTCTAAAAGAAAAAGATGAGAATTTCACCGGTGATGATGTATTAGAGGGGATTACTGCTGTGGTATCCATAAAGTTAGCCGATGTTCAGTTTGAAGGTCAAACTAAAGCTAAATTGGGAAGTGTGGAGGCTAGAGGAATGGTTGAGACAGTGTTTGGTGAGAGTTTTTCTGCCTTTTTAGAGGAGAAACCTGATGATGCTAAGCAGATTATAAATAAGGTAATGTTAGCCTTGAGAGCCCGTAAAGCAGCTCGAGCAGCCAAGGATAGTGTATTAAGGAAAGGTGCTCTAGAAGGAATGACTTTACCGGGTAAATTAGCTGATTGTCAATCTAAAAGTGCTGAAGAATCAGAACTGTTCATTGTGGAGGGAGACTCCGCCGGAGGTTGTTTTTCTGGAGATACAAAAGTTGCCTTATTAGACGGAAGGAATATCCCTTTTAGGGAGTTAGTGAAAGAAGATGAAAAGGGTAAGAAAAATTATTGTTATACTATAGGAAAAAATGGAAATATTAAGACAGCTTTAATTGAAAATCCTCGTATAACAAAAAAGAGTACTGAGGTTATAAAAGTTATTTTAGATAATGATGAAGAAATTATTTGTACCCCAGATCATCGGTTTATGTTAAGAGATGGAAAATATAAAGAAGCAAAAGATTTAATAAAAGTTGATTCCTTAATGCCTTTACGAAGACAATTATCAAGATTAGGCAAAAGAATAACAATTGAGGGCTATGAATTGGTTTTTGATTTAGCTGAGAACAGGTGGATTTTTACTCATTTGTTATCTGATAAATATAATCTCCAAAAAGATCTTTATTCTAAAAATATTAATGAGCACGTCCATCATTTAGATTTTAATAAGTTAAATAATAATCCGGATAATCTTAAAAGATTGAGTAAGGAAAAACACTTAATTTGTCATACTAAACATTTGGAAAAAACTCTTCATACAAAAGAGGCTAAGGCTAAAGCTAAACGAGCCCACCAGACTTTGTCTTTTAGAAAAAAAATGAGTCAGATAATGTCTACACCGGAGATGAAAACTCTTTTGAGTAAACGAGCAAAAAAACAATGGCAAAATGATGAATACAAGGAGTTTATGAAAAACAAGTTTAGAGAGTTTTACCAGAATAATTCTGAATACAGAGAGTCTAATAAGGAAATGTTAAATTTGGTCCAGGAACAATATTGGGGGGGAGAGGGTAATAGAATGAAGCAATCTAAACGAGTGACAGAATTTTTTGAGAAAAATCCAGAAAGAAAAGATTATTTATCTAGTTTGGCAAAGAACCAGTGGTCTGATGAAGGTTTGTTAAAATGGAGATCAAATGAGACAAAACAACAATGGACTGACGAATTTAGAACTAAACGAAAAGAGGCTTATAATAAAACTTATTTAAGAAAGGCCTTGAGTGTTTTGAAAACCGTTTATGAAAAAAATGGGGTTGTTAACTTAACTTCGTATGAGCAATCAAGACAGGAGAAGAACGACAGGAGTATTATTCGGTACGATACTATTTGCAAAAGGTTCTTCGATAATAATGAAAGAGATTTAGTGGAAGCTGTTAAAAATTTTAATCACAAAATTAAAAAAATTGTCAAATTAACAAAAAAGATAGATGTGTATGATTTAGAAGTAAGCGAAACACATAATTTTGCATTAGCGGGTGGAGTTTTTGTTCACAATAGTGCAAAACAGGGTAGAGATAGACGCACTCAAGCTATTTTACCTCTACGTGGAAAAATTTTAAATGTAGAAAGGGCTCGTTTGGACAGAATGTTGGGATCTCAAGAAATAAAAAATCTTGTAATTGCTTTAGGTACTGCCATTGGTGACACTTTTGATATTGAAAAATTAAGATACCATAAAGTGATTATTGCAACAGATGCCGATGTTGATGGTGACCATATTAAAACGTTACTTTTAACTCTTTTTTATCGTTATTTCAAACCTATAATTGAGGGAGGATATCTTTTTGCCGCTAAAGCCCCATTGTATAAAGTAACCCAAGGGAAAAAACTAAAGTATGTTTATTCAGATGATGAAAAGGACGAGTACGTTGCAGAGCTAGGTGGTGTTAAAGTGGAAGCTGAAGAAACAGATGAAGAAGAAAAAGAAGAGGGGGAAGGAGAAAATGAGGAAGAGAAAGGCGAGAGAGAAACTAAAGATAAAGAAAAAAGAAAGCAAAAAATATCTATTCAAAGGTATAAAGGTTTGGGAGAAATGAATCCAGATGAGTTGTTTGAGACAACCATGGATTCTAAAAACAGGATTTTAAAGAGGATCTTCATAGAAGATGCTCAAGCAGCTGATAGAACTTTTGATATCTTAATGGGTTCACAGGTAGCACCAAGAAAATCTTTTATTCAATCTAATGCTAAAATTGCACAGATTGATTTAAATGCTTAAAATTTAAGATAAAAAATAAGAACCTGTGAATTGTAAAACAATTCACAGGTTCTTTTTGTTTTTTTAGGATGTTGAACGTCCTTAAAACAAAGGTTGAGGATTAAAGGTTTGTCATGGCTTTGATTACTGCAAACTGCATTGAAACCGGGCAAGTGTCATACAACCTTCGGGCTTCTTCCGGCGTAGTCAGTTGAGGAATAGCTTTTTTTATAAGTTTTTTCCATTTCTCAACTACTGCAAACTGCATTGAAACCGGGCAATTGTTATACAACTCCCGGGCTTCTTCCGGCGTAGTCAGTTGAGGAATGGCTAATTCTTCCCATTTCTCAATTACTGCCGACTCCATTGAAGCCGGACAAGTGCCATACAACCTTTGGGCTTCTTCCGGCGTAGTCAGTTGAGGAATGGTTTTCTTTACAAGTTTTTCCCATTTCTCAATTACTGCCGACTGCATTGAAACCGGGCAAGTGCCATACAACTTCCGAGCATCTTCAGGAGTTGTCAGTTGAGGAATAGCTTCTTTTACAAGTTCTTTCCATTTCTCAATTACTGCCGATCTTGTTGAATCTGGGCAATTGTTATACAACCTTCGGGCTTCTTCCGGTGTAGTCAGTTGAGGAATGGCTAATTCTTTCCATTTCTCAATTACTGCCGACTGCATTGAAACCAGGCAATTGTTATACAACCTTCGGGCTTCTTCCGGTGTGGTCAGTTGAGAAATGGTTTTCTTTACAAGTTTTTCCCATTTCTCAATTACTGCCGACTGCATTGAAGCCGGGCAAGTGTCATAATACAACCTTTGGGCTTCTTCCGGCGTAGTCAGCTGAGGAATGGCTTTTTTTATAAGTTTTTTCCATTTCTCAACTACTGCAAACTGCATTGAAACCAGGCAATTGTTATACAACTCCCGAGCATCTTCAGGAGTTGTCAGTTGAGGAATAGCTTCTTTTACAAGTTCTTTCCATTTCTCAATTACTGCCGACTGCATTGAAACCAGGCAATTGCTATACAACTTCCGAGCTTCTTCCGATGTGGTCAGTTGAGAAATGGTTTTCTTTACAAGTTTTTCCCATTTCTCAATTACTGCCGACTGCATTGAAACCGGGCAAGTGCCATACAACTCCCGAGCTTCTTCCGGCGTAGTCAGCTGAGGAATGGCTAATTCTTCCCATTTCTCAATTACTGCCGACTGCATTGAAACCGGGCAAGTGTCATACAACCTTCGGGCTTCTTCCGGCGTAGTCAGTTGAGGAATGGCTAATTCTTTCCATTTCTCAATTACTGCCGATTCCATTGATTCAGGGCAATTGCTATACAACTTCCGAGCTTCTTCAGGAGTGGTCAGTTGAGGAATGGCTAATTCTTCCCATTTCTCAATTACTGCCGACTCCATTGAAGCCGGACAAGTGCCATACAACCTTTGGGCTTCTTCCGGCGTAGTCAGTTGAGGAATGGTTTTCTTTACAA
>Ga0208648_1003338_pt1 | contig 10150 bp, 11 predicted proteins | sample AntAceMetag02UKL_FD_184772 | JGI IMG/M metagenome (GOLD analysis project Ga0208648, IMG submission 184772) | Saline lake microbial communities from Ace Lake, Antarctica - Antarctic Ace Lake Metagenome 02UKL (SPAdes) (version 2) | ecosystem: Environmental > Aquatic > Non-marine Saline and...
CCCCCTCCTCCCGCGCCGCAGGCGCGGGAGGAGGGGGTGGGTTATGAGATACAGTAAATTAGTTGCCAGTCATATCTCCACCGACGCAAGGTCGGTGGGGGATAGAAAATAATTAAACTAAAGAGTTTGGCAAATAGCTTGTCGCGTTATCGAGAAAGAAGATGAAAATCACGAAGATATTATTGGCAGTCTTACTGGCGTTACTGGCCGGTTGCGGCGGAAGTAATCTGCAATCGGTTGGCGGTGATAGCCTGCTGGTTGGGGTATGCCCGAATTACCCCCCGATTATATTCAAAGAAGATGGCCGGATAGTAGGACTGGAGGCGGATATGGCTCGGGGGATAGGCCGGGAATTGAATAAGCCGGTTGAATTCATCGAGCTTGACTGGGCAGATCTGATCCCGGCCCTGATCGCCGGACGGATAGATGTGATAATGACCGGGATGTCGGTCACCAATGAGCGTTTCCGGGAGATACATTTTCTTCCTAATTATATGCGGATCGGGCAGATGGCCCTGATCCGCGAGGCCGACCTCGGGTATTTCGCTCACCCGAGTTCTCTATACCAGATAATCGCCCGGGCGGGTTTCGAATCGGGCACGACGGGAGAGAACTTCGTGAGTAAAAAGATGCCCCGATCAGTCCCTGTTCCCTTGAGTAGCCCGGCTGAAGGATATGAAGCGCTCATCTCGGACCGGATTGATGTCTTTATCCATGATGGTCCGACCATCTGGCGGGGCGCCGAGGAGAATAGGGATCAGGGGTTGATGGGACTATACCGGCCGCTGACGAAAGAGTATCTCGCCTGGGCGATTCGCCGCGGGGATCAGGCTCTCTATAGATCTCTATCTTCTATTCTTGAGAAGTGGAAGGAGAGCGGCTATTTAGAGATGCTAATAAACCGCTGGATCAGGGTGAGGATTGAAGTTGAGCGATAATTCCTCGAAATGGGATTATGACCCATTCGGGGCGATTATTTAATTCGTAGTTGAGCTCATAGATAGTCTTGTCCATCAGGAAAAAATCCAGCAACCGATTCAGGGTTTCCTCCTTGGTCGGGAGCAGATCAACCGATCCCATTGCTATGGTATCGAGATAAGAACTCAGGAAAATATCGCTTACGGTATGGTACCAGTCTTCCGCCCGGGCGAAGAGTTCGGCGGCCACTTCCGGTCCCGGCTTCCGGCCGAGAAAGATAGCTCCATAAGCCGCGTAATGAAACGAACGGATCATTCCGGCCACGTCAATCAGGGGCGACCTTTTTCCTCTCCTCTCGTCCCCGCTCCGGGCGGGCTCGCCTTCGAAGTCTATTATCACGAAATCATTTCCGGTACAGAGAATCTGCCCCAGATGGTAATCCCCATGGATTCTGATCTTCAGCCCTAATGAATGTTGATTGATTGTCTGACGTAGGTGGTCGATAAGTGAAGATTTCCCATCCCGAAGTATTCTTGCTTCATGCCGGATCTCCGGCGGAAGGTTTTTCTCCATCTTTTCCAGAATCCGGAAGGTCCGCTCCAGCAGCGATAACGATGATCGGAGATGCTCTTCTCGATCGTCGGGTGAATATGGTTCGGCCGCGAAAGCCGGTATTCCTTCTTCCGAAGCTAAGGCCTGATGGAGTTGGGCGGTTCTTTTTCCCAGAAGTTTCACTTCCCCCAGGTATTTTTCTCCGATCCACTTGCGGCGGTCCGGAGAGGTGATGCTCGTAGTGCAGGACTTTTCCGCCGAAGGCGGATCAGCCTCTGGCTGAAGTCCTGCTTTCGTTGGGCAGGGATGAAGCCCTGCACTACGAACGTTTGCCTGATAAGCATCGATTCCTTGGTTTGCCGAATACTTACCTGTGGGAGAGGGGAGTTTATCGGAAGCCTCTTGAATGCCTTGAGCGAAGCAATACCGGGCGGCTTTGAGGAAGTGGGTCCAGGCGTCGTCGATATGTTCGACATATGACTGCAGTAGGGCGAGCGTCGCGGGGGGCGACCCGGCGGTCCGCTGTTCGATCAGTCCGGCGAACGGAGGGATGTGGGAAAATCCGGCAACTTCTGTTAAAAACCGGATCATCTCGACTTCGGGATTGATACCATCGATCAGCCGACGATAGATCTTGAGAATATAATCCTTCCCATAAATGATAGAAGTATTGCTCTGTTCTTTCCCCAGGAGTCTCGGTTCGGGAATAGGAGTGGTGCCATCGATCCAACCCCGGCCGGATTTCCCCGCTATCCGCCGGATATTTTTCCGTTTCATAAGGTGACCATTCTTCCGGCCGATGAATCGCAAACAATCCTCCATGAAAGCCGGATCCCCGGTCGCGTCATAAATGATGCCTTCTCTCGGCCCGATCCGAACCCGGACTGTAACGGGCAAAGATGAAACAAATTCTGATGATTGGTTCGAATCGGTAAAACGGAATGTGAGGGGAAGGAGATAGCGCTCTACGGGGCCATCTTCATAAGAGACAGCTATCGTCAGGAAACAGGTTTTATCTTGTTCCCCCACCAGGAATCCTCTGTGGACCACACGGGTCCCGGAAATCACTTGTGCTTTTCCTCCAAACCAACGGCAATTTTTCAGGAAAGCGGGAAGGAGTGCTTCGAATTTCTTTCGGTAAGGTTTTTTCAGGACGGAATCCCAGTCTGTGCCTTCGGGGAGACAAATTTTTTGTGTTTTAGAGTTCATTTTATAATTGTTAAAATTTTTCCGGGTTTCTCTGAACCAAATTATGATAGTCTTTATTTGAAACTAATTTACTGTTTTGGAATTTTCAGCCATAGGCTGATGCGCCTATGGCGCACAATAAATGTAGTTAAAAATGTAGCCGCCCCGCCGGCGGCGGGGCGTTTATTGCGCACCTTAAAAGGTGCGGCTACAAAAAGGTAGCGCTAAGCGCTAAGTTCCCTATATTGGAATTTTAATAATCTAAATTTTATAAAGTAAAATTAAGATTATTTCGATTATAAATTAAGAAATATATTTTCTATAGCAGCAATTTAACAATGTTAGTCATTTTTCAAAACTAAGTTAGAGCGAAGCGCTAACTTATATCAAAACAGGTCATGACCGTCATCAAATAAGGGGAATAACCTTGAAGATTTTAGTCTTAAACTGTGGAAGCTCCTCCGTAAAATTTCAGGTAATCGAAATATCCGGAGCGGATATTGCCGGAGAGAATGAGGTTTATGCCCGGGGTCTGGTTGAGAAAGTGGGGAAGGATGACGCCATTATTAATTATACCCCGTCCGGAAAAGAAAAGATAAAGATTGTTGAACCGGTCAAGGACCATAAGGAAGCGATCGAGAAGATTATCGCTCTCCTGCTGGACAAAAAAGTTGGAGTTCTCTCCGGGATGGATGAGATCGAAGCGGTCGGACATCGGATGGTGCATGGAGGAGAAGAGTTCGCATCCTCGGTATTGATCGATGAGAATGTGCTGGAGAGGATGGAGGAGTGTACCGCTCTCGCACCTCTTCATAACCCTGCCAATCTTAAGGGATATGAGGCCAGTAGAGAGGTCCTGCCCAATGTTCGACATGTCGGAGTATTCGATACGGCTTTTCACCAGACAATGCCACCCTCATCTTATCTCTACGCCATTCCTCTGGAATATTACCGGAGGTATAAGATTCGGCGGTTTGGATTTCATGGGACCAGCCACCGGTATGTATTTTACCGTTATTGCAAACTGGCCGGGAAGGACCCGGCCCGGACCGATGCGATTACCTGCCATCTGGGCAACGGCGCCTCGATCGCGGCGATCAAAGATGGCAAAAGTCTGGATACCTCGATGGGATTTACTCCGCTGGAAGGCCTGGTTATGGGGACCCGGAGTGGTGATCTCGATCCGGCGATTCATCAGTTTGTTATAAATAAAGAGGGGAGTGATATAGATGAGTTTACTCGTATCTTGAACAAGGAGAGCGGGATGCTCGGCTTAACCGAAAAGTTTAATGACCTCAGGGAGATAATAGAGGCAGCCCGTGAAGGAGATGAACTTTGCCGGACGGCAATTGAGGTGTATTGCTACAGGTTAAAGAAGTATATCGGCGCCTATCTGGCGGCGCTTAATGGAGCAGATGTTATTATATTTACCGGTGGTGCCGGAGAGAACTCCGACCTGGTACGTGAGAAATCCTCCGGATCACTTGATTTTCTCGGGATTGAACTTGATCGGGAGAAGAATCTTGAAATGAACGGTAAAGAAGGGAAGATATCGCGGGACAGTTCTAAAGTGGAGGTTTATGTTATCCCTACCAATGAAGAACTGGTAATTGCCTGGGATACCTATAGGTGTGTGGAAGATAGTGATATATAAGATTTGTTGATACTTTTGTTCGTATTGATTAATTGCGAATCTCCTTTAAAAATTCCAAATTCCAAATCACAAATAAATTACAATGACCCAAATTCAAAATCTCAAAGATGCTTGGGCCCGAGCGTTTAGATGTAGAGCATCCCACTCCATGATAGTATTTCAACTCCCTCTGCCTGCCCGGCAGCAAGCAAGGAAGTTGGGTATGGCAGTTTGGAATTTCGGGTATTGTTATTTGGAATTTTATAAGTGTACTCACACAAAATTACTGAGAACCATATTTTTTAACCAGATAGTATGAATCAAAACCAGCCAACTCACTCGAAAGAGGTTGTTGAAATAATGGAGTTCCTGGAGGATACCGCCCGGGATAAGATTGATCGTATCAGTACTGATGGACGGGTTGGAGTGATCTTCGCGGAGATAAAAGATCATGATGGGAAAAAGTCCGATGAACCAGGATTCCGGCCCCGGATTGAGCAGATCCTCTATCTGGCCCGGAGCGGGGAGGCGGATAATTATTATGAATTCGGCGTTATTCAGATGGCTCTGACTGTACGATCATGGGATATATGGGAGGGTCTTTGGCGGGCTAAACATCCCGATCAGGGGGATAAGTGGGATGTCGGAATAGATCATAGCCTGATGGAAATCTGGAGAGAAAAGGTTCGCCAGCTCTTCATCGATCATAATCAGCAGCATGTTTTATCCATGTCAATGAGGGAATATAAAAAGAGACTGGCCGAAGGTAATTTAAATATAAATATATCCGGTCAGATAGCGGATTTTTTTTATAAAGCATTTCACGAAGGATAATTTTATAAATTGCTGCTTTGTAATTTTTTTTCTCTCTCTCCCGAAATACTTCGGGATCCCGGTTTGTTGAATTGTTATTATCGGGACCGAAATAATTCGTGTTCATGAGTTATTCAATATAAACATTGGAACAAAAGCACTCGTAGCGTCGACCTTCAGGTCGCCATTAATGGCAGCCTGAAGGCTGCCGCTACGATGTTTCGCTAAAGGCGCTAATTATAGTATGAGCGAGCAGCTGTTATTAAGTAACATCCGCAACGTCCTGGCCCGGCTGGAAGAGACGATCATCTTTGAACTGATTGAGCGGGCCCAGTTCAAGCGAAATGATATTATCTACCAGACCGAGGCTTTTGGATCTGTGCTTGGCGGCGAGAGCCTGGTCGGATTTCACCTGTTGGAGATTGAGAAGGTCCATGCCCGCATCCGGCGTTATACCAGTCCGGATGAACATCCATTTTTTGCCGATTTACCAGAACCGGTACTTCCAGCCCTTTATTACGCGGATAATCCTCTCCAGCCCAATTCCATCAATATTAACAACCTGATTCGTGATATCTATGAAACGGAGATTATTCCGTATATCTGCCTGGAAGGTGATGATAAACAGTATGGTTCCAGTTCTATGTGTGATGTGACCTGTCTTCAAGCTCTCTCCAAGCGGATTCATTACGGCAAGTTTGTTGCCGAGAGCAAATTCCGGAGCAATCCGACGGGTTGTCGTAGACTTTGTGCCGCCGGAGATCAGGCTGGTTTGATGGAGGAGATCACTGACCCGGAGGTTGAGGACCGGGTTCTGGAGAGAGTCGCGTTTAAGGCGGAGACCTATTGCCGCGAATTATCGATGGAAGGGGCTGGACCCAAGATTGATCCCGGGATCATCGTTGATATCTACCGGCAATGGATTATCCCCCTGAATAAGGAAGTTCAGGTAGAGTACATTCTTAATTGTTTTTCGACCTCAGGATGATAAAGCTGAAAACCGGAATATGGTGATTCCCCGCAGCGAACTATGTTTAACCTATAATCGGCAGTTGAATGAAAGGGATTTGTTTAAATATTATTTTTGTTGGAATTTTATCAATTAGTGGGTGTGCTTCCACACTCAAGGATTCCGCCTCTAAGGGTGATCTGTTGGAGGTGAATGAGCTCATCTCCTCCGGAAAAGATGTGAACGCGAAGGACGATGAGGGCTGGACCCCCATCTACTACGCATTGAAGAACGATCATCCCTCGGTGGTCGAGGCATTAATTGCCGCCGGCGCCGATCTTAATCTCCGGGATGTCTACGGGCAGACTCCTCTATCCCTGGCGGTTGTCTATAGCAGTCTTCCCGTGACGGAACTGCTGATCGCGGCTGGGGCCGACATGGATACCGCAGATACTATTGGCCGGACCCCGTTACACAATGCCGCGATTAAAGGTCGTCCGGAGATGGTGACTCTTCTGGTCTGGTGTGGGGCGGATGTCAATCTCAGAAATCAGGTTGGATGGACACCTCTAGATGTAGCAGTGCGGCATGATCGGACAGAGGTTATAGGGCCACTCCTCTCCGGCGGTGCGATCGGTTATTCATATGAAGTGCGGCAGAGATTCCTGGAGGCGGAACGTGAGGAGATTCTTTCGGAAGTCCCGGTTTCTGAGCTGGATAGCGTGTTGAAAAATGATTACGATTCTTTCAATCAGCAGACGACCCTCTCGCTGACCTATACTATAGAGACTCTTCAGGGGGAACTTCCCTATCGGGAGTACCGCTCGATTTTGAATGGCTTCTCGGATACTCCTGAGCAGTTTTATCAAGCTGGAAAGTTGGGGTGGTTAATAGGTCCCTGGCAATCAGTATCTCTAAGTACAAACGGGGAGATTTACCCTGAAACCCGGCTGGCCTGTACCATTCAAAGTATTGGCTTTTATTTCTTTTCCAACTCTCCTGCCCAGATTAAGATTGGTAATGAAATTAAAGAGAGCATCCGGATTGAGACTTCCAGTTCCGCGGAAGAGGAACTGGTGACGACCGGTGGAGTATTCCTGCTCACGAGACAATTAGTGACCCAGATCAGATCCGCTTCCGTAATAACGATCAGGATCCGTTTTGAGAATAAGCCATCCCTAACCTGGGAAGTTCCCGCGAGAGTGCTTCGTGACTGGAAGAAGTTCTTTGATGAAGCCGATAAGCTCTTTCTATAGATATTAAGTATTTCCTGTTATTATATTTAGGTCGAAATAATATATGTTACATGGTTTAACTATTGGAGTTTGAATCTTTATTAAAAAATCTTGGAGGCAGAGATGAAGTATCTTTTTATTCTATTGGCCGGGCTGATCTTATTCTTGTCTTTTAATGGTTTCGCAGAGGAACCCGGAGAAGGGCTTGCCGATGAGAGTACCGTCGGGGAGATTCGCTTTCTCTTTGATTCAAAATCGCCGCCATTTGCTTTTAAAGAGGGTGATGAACTTAAAGGCTTTGATATTGAACTGGGTGAAGCGATCGGGAGGGCATTGGGGAGGAAGGTAAGATGGATCGATGTGCCGTTTGATATGCGTAATTACGCTAATATCCTGGAGGCTGATGGAGCTGACGCGGCTCTGGCAGCGATTACGATTACCAAAATCAGGAAATATTATGTTGATTTCACGCGCCCCTACTTTTCTACCTCCCTGGCAGTAGCAGCCCGCCCGGATATTGAGTGGGATCAGCGGTCATTTGCCCGGGGATTGGAAGGGAAGATTGTAGGGGTTATGAAAGGGACCACCGCCGAGGACTGGGTTCGCCGCAACTTAAAGGCTTCTATCAAGACCTATCCCTCGCCCCTAAGCCTGGTTCGGGCGTTGAAGGAAGGGGGCAATCTGGCATTTGCTGTCTTGATAGACGACGCTATCCTGAACTATCTCAGGTCGCAGGGAATGACTGATTTTAAGATTGTTGAGAAAGGTCTCATCCAGGAGGATTATGGAATAGCGGTCAGCAACGGCGCCTCCGATGTTCTTTCCGTCCTTAACGCCGCTCTGCAACAGATTGAACTCAACGGAGAATACGATAGGATCTATGGTAGCTGGTTCAGCAAGAAAGAAACCGAGCAGGATACAGAGTAGAAATAAGCCTTGATATCAGTTTATTGATAGCTTATCTTTATTATATAATTTTGAAGTAGGAAAATTAGCCTCAAGAGCATTTAAGAAATTGAGAAGAGGAATTGTCGGGTTAAGTATATCCCGGTTAAATTTTTCTTAGTGACTTAGTGGCAAAAAAAGGAGAAAGAATATGAAAAGAAAGGTTCCGACAAAACTGCGGAAAGAAGTTTATAATATATCCACCGAGTGGCTGGAAGGCTTGATTCAGGCGGATGATAACGCGCCGCCGATGAAGCCAATGTATTCCGTGCTCACCAACAAGGCGGGCAAAAAGAATACCGTACTGATCCGCCCGATCACGGAGAAAGAGATCGATCCGGTTCTCGAGTTTCTCAAGCTGACTCTGGATGCCGAGTACGATTATTATGATATCGTCGGCGCCCGGGTCTTCGCGGAACTGCTGGCGATCAAGCGGAAGAGAATGAAGGATGAGTATTTTTTCCTTGGCCTCAATAATGGCAAGCTGGTTGGTATAGCCAATGGTCGGCTGATGGACGACGAGATAAATATCAGTCTTCACACACTTACCTTTGAGCGCCAGGTCAACGCGGGTGGCGTCCTCTTCTATTCGAAGTGCTGGTATTGTTTCGAGGTTTGTGGGCAGGATGAGTTCTGGGCTACCTTTGAGAGTCATAATGGCTGGGTATTGGCCGGATTACGGATGGCTCTGCCTTCCTACCCCTGGCCGGACATGCAGCACGAACTGGGCGGAGCCAAGATATTCTACCTGACCCGGGATCTCTGGGAATCGACCATCAAGGAAGAATATCTCAAGAATGTATCCCGCTCATTCTTCAAGCCGGCTTCGAAAGAGCTGATCAAGAAGAACGAGAAATTGATCATCCCCAAGAAGCTGGAAATTTAATCCGGTACCGCGAAAAAAGAAAGGGAGCCCCGGGAAAATCCCGGGGCTCCTTTTTTTGTGTCCGGAGGCTATACCGCAAACTTACGCTAATTTTTTCAAGAGCCAGGCCATATTCTCGCCCAATACTTTCATGGTATTCATTCCTTCCGCGTCATCCTTGACCTCTTCCTTATTTAATCCGAAACCCATATTCCAATATACCGATCCGGGAACAATGACTTGATTGATTAGAAAGAATTTATTAATCGCGTCGAAGACATTTGCCGCTCCGGCTCTTCGAACCGCGACCACCGCTGCACCGACCTTACGTTTAAGCGAATAACCGTTCGCGATCGCGACGAGCCCCGCCCGATCAATCAATGCTTTAACTTCAGCGCTGACATTTGAAAAGTATGTCGGTGATCCGATTATAATTCCATCCGCCTCGATCATCTTCTGAAAATATTCATTTAAAATGTCATCTTTTCTGGCGACGCAGGTATTATCCCGTGCCTCGAAACATTTCATGCAGCCCAGGCAGCCCCTGATATCTTTTCCACCCAGCTGGAAGCACTCAGTTTCTATTCCAGCATTGTTTAACTCATCAAAGACCCGATTGATAAGCATGGCGGTATTTCCGTTTCTTCTCGGTGACCCGTTAAACGCGACAACTTTCATTTCGTTTCCTCCATGACTATTATTTGGAATTTGTTATTTGGAGTGATTCTCAGTCACTTTGTGTTGGTTATACGTATAATTTCACCACAAAGGCACTAATAAACAATCAATAAATAAGAAAACATCAGAGAATATGAAGCGACGCAGTTATTGAACCTTTAATTATTTTCTTTGTGTCTTAGTGTCTTTTTGACAAAAAGTTGCGAAGCTAAATTCTGCCATGTAAGTATGCCAGCCTCTCATTCTCCGGCAGCTTCTCAATGGCGTAGCGTAACATGGTCCGCGGCATCTTTTTGTAGTGTTTATCCAGAAATTCTTCTTCGGCATTCCGGTCTCGATTGCCCACTTCGCGGAGCATCCACCCCACTGCTGTG
>Ga0208648_1003339_pt1 | contig 10148 bp, 10 predicted proteins | sample AntAceMetag02UKL_FD_184772 | JGI IMG/M metagenome (GOLD analysis project Ga0208648, IMG submission 184772) | Saline lake microbial communities from Ace Lake, Antarctica - Antarctic Ace Lake Metagenome 02UKL (SPAdes) (version 2) | ecosystem: Environmental > Aquatic > Non-marine Saline and...
TGTTCATTTTGAGCGTGGTTGTACCTTTGATAGTCTTAATTCATAAATCCTTGCCTGACTGATCGTCCGACAGCATTTTAATCAACATTTTTTATCTATTTTTGAATCAGGCAATTCCAGAATTTCCGTGCTTTCTTCTGAGGGCAGCTCCTGCACAGTTCGTAGTTTCCGTTCCATCACTCGAGTTCGGACTCCGGTCTGATCTATGGTGTTAGAGGCCGCATTTAATTGCCTTTTTACCGTTTTTAGAACATGGCCGAATTTTCCGAATTCCGTCTTGACTGCGGCAAGGACTTTCCAAACCTCACTGGATCGCTTCTCAATGGCCAATGTACGAAAACCAATACGTAAACTGTTCAGGATTGCCGAAAGTGTAGTTGGCCCGGCAACAACAATACGGTAATCCTGCTGAATCTTTTCGACCTGGCCCGGTTGACGAAGAACTTCCGCGTAAAGTCCCTCCGTGGGCAGAAACATAATTGCAAAATCAGTGGTGGCCGGAGGGTTGAGATATTTATCCCGAATTTCTTTTGCAGAGCTGTGAACCGACCGGAGGAGGGCCGCAGTGGCTTTTTGCACAGCATCCCCGTCAGCAATATCGGCGGCCTCCACAAGCTTCAGATAGTCCTCCTGAGGAAACTTTGAGTCGATGGGCATCCAGACGCAAGATTCCGGGTTATCGTCTTGACCGGGCAAACGAATGGCATACTCCACACGTTCCTGGGAATCCCCCCGGGTACATACATTTTTGTCATATTGATCCGGGGTTAAGATTTGCTCCAAAAGTGCACCCAGTTGGACTTCTCCCCAGGTACCCCGCGCTTTAACGTTGGTGAGAACCCTCTTCAGATCACCGACCCCTGTTGCCAGATTCTGCATTTCTCCCAGGCCGTGCTGGACGGCCTCAAGGCGTTCGCTGACAAGTTTAAAAGATTGTCCAAGCCGTTTTTCAAGCGTAGTTTGCAGTTTCTCGTCAACCGTCTCCCGCATCTGATCGAGTTTTTTCTCATTACTTTCCTGAAGATGCTTTAATTGTGTGTCAATCGTAGTTCGCAGTTTTTCGATTCCCGTCCGGTTGGATTCCGTAAGTTCCTGGATGAGTCTGGCGATTGAGTTGAGTTGATCGTTTTGTGATTTGCTCATTTCACCGATCGTCCTGACCATTGTGTCCAGGGAAAACTTCTGACCCGCAGAGACTTCTTCTCTAAGATCTTTCGCAGCTTTTGCTGATTCTTCACGACCCAATCGAAGTTCCTTGCGAGCTGTCTCTTCGACTCCCGAGCTTGCATTTTTTTTTAATTTTATCAGGATAACAATTAACAATAATGTGCTGATTGCCAGCAAAATAAAACAACAAAATATGAGTAAATCCGTCACAATATCAACCCCCCATGCACTGTCCTTCGTTTAAATGATAACTTCTCTGAACCGCTGTTTTTGCTTAAGGCTCGCTAACTTGCCCAACCCGCCAGACAGATTGGATGTTATCTTCAGTAGGCGCCATAATTTATTGAGATGTTACTCATTTTTTTGATATCTTATTGCTGTATTTTTAATTTTTTGTTATATGAATAAAAAAAGCTGGAGGAGTATATGTCTGAGCAAGATAAAAATAAATATATAGGCGTAGCCACTCTTTTTAATAATTTTGAATTAAAACGATTTATAAAAATTTACATCGGCTTGATTTTTTTTCTTGAAATCATCATTTTTTTTCTTTGTTTTCTTTTGCAACTTAAACCCATTAGTATTCCGTTTCCATGGAAATATTATTTTCTTGCATCTTTCTTGATACCCATCGCCATAACATTTCTTCTGGGTGTCTGTATAACTGCCTTTAATCTATTTATCTTCGGCAACCCCTCTCCCCAAAACACCATACTAACCGAAAACGGCGATGAGAAAAACAAATATTTTAATAATTTTAATCTGCTTATGAGTTGCATTCGCCAGGCGCCCTTTCTGCTGGGCCTGCTGTTACTGGGCATAGGCTCGATACTCTTTTCCAAGTTGGACACCTTCGTCCTGTTATCAAGAGAAATAGGGGGAAAAGCCATTCACTACGTTTTTATTATCTTGGGGGTGGTTTTTGCCGTGGCTACCGTTTTCGGATTTATTTGGATCTTCATGAAATATAAATTGGAAAAAATGAAATGCCGGTATGACTACAAACGGGATGTAATGACCAATTTGGGACTTCTGGTTATCGATGACAACACACTGATAAACAACGAGGGACAGGTTATTACCCGGGATGAAGCAAAAAAAAGAATTCTCGAGAAAAGTCCCTTATTAATCTCCCGACACAACAAGAAATGACCCTATTACTTTGTCTCTTTCAGTATCCGTGACCCACAATCTTTTTCTTAAGATAATCGAGATTCATTTTTATAAGATTCAGAGGTTGGCCCATATATTTTCCGGCTGTTGTTCTATAAAATCATCTCCCATGCATTTTTTTATGTTACAGTTTCAATCGCCCCTCTCCTCAAGACAGAACAACTGGATTTGCATTGGGGTCGAAAGGGTTTCTCCTAACTGCCAGGGAGTAAAGATACGGATACTGATTCCTGAGGTGTTTTAGATAAACAAACCATTGCTCAACAAGTTTCTTGTAGGCGCGATTTATGTCTCCTGAAAGATGGTTTTTGTCAGACTCTGGTAAGTTGCTCAAATTATCTCGACAACCCAATTCATCTGTCAAATGGAATACAGCGAGCAGTGCCTCACTAAAACTTTCTTGCTCAATAAGAACCGGGTTTTCCAAAAGTCCGACAAGAAATTTTCTTTTACTGCTTAACAACTTAAAAATGGTTTCTAAAGGTACCTTGCCAATATCAACCCTTAGGTCATGCTTTTTTATAATTTTAAGGGCAGTTGAAAAACGATTTTCAGTCCAACTAAAATTTACAAGGAGATTCTCTCTTATCGCCTCAATCTTATGGTCATTGCGTGAAAAAAGACTCAAAAGTTCATGCCCGACTTCGCTAAAAAAAAGGCCGAGGACCATATTCACCTTTCGCAATCTGCTTTGTCTTTCTCGTTTCAATAATAGTATTTCAGTAGCATTTGCAATGACGCCCAGAAAGGTTGCTCCGCCCATGATTATTAAAAATATGGAGAATATACGACTGGCTTGTTTCGTGGGATGAATGTCTCCATATCCCACCGTGGAGATCGTAACAATATTATAATAGAGAGCCTCCGTAAACGTGAGGTCCTCTAACACCATAAAGCCGAACGTTCCGCTTATGGCAATAAGTAAGAAAAGGGCTAAAAATATCTGCAACCTGCGTCGGACCGTTTTCATATGGATATCCCGGGGTAATTTTGTTTACTCATAAAAAAAACAGCGGCTTATAAATCGGTTATGCATTCATCAAATCTTCAATCTCTTCTGTTTCAATGGCAATATTTTCTGTGAGGTCCACAGGGCCATCTTTGGATAGCAGAATGTCGTTTTCAAGTCGGATGCCGATATTCTCTTCTTTGATGTAAATACCCGGTTCACAGGTCAACACCATGCCTTGTTCAAATTTCCCGTAGTTATTTCCCAAATCATGAACGTCCAGCCCCAGATGATGAGATATGCCGTGCATAAAATAGTTTTTATAGAGTAAAGAATCCGGGCTTTGGTTTTTTACCACTTCGGAATCGAGTAAGCCCAGACCGATCAACTCATTTTCCATGATTTGTCCGACCTGTTTTTGGTATTCTTCAAGGGTATTTCCCGGTTTGAGCATTTGAACGGCCGCCTTTTGAACCCGTAACACCGCATGATAAACCTCTTTCTGTCGATCGGTGAATTTACCGTTTACCGGGACCGTACGCGTTACATCGGAGGCATAGTTGCCATATTCCGCACCGAAATCCATAAGCAATAAATCGCCATCTTTACACTGACGGTTGTTTTGCACATAATGCAGAATGCAGGTATTCGGACCTGAAGCAACAATCGGTGTATACGCCGGTCCCCGGGATCGGTTGGCTAAAAATTCATGGTAAATTTCAGCCTCAATCTCGAATTCCCAAACACCCGGTCGTATAAAGCCCAGCACCCTTTGAAATGCATTTTCAGTAATCTTGCAGGCATGTTTGATCAGTTGTACTTCGAAATCGGATTTGACGGCCCGAAGGTCCTGCATAATCGGAGCCAGTCTTTTGTATTTATGAAGCGGATATAATCTTTTGCACTGTTTTAAAAAACGGGCATCTCTGGTCTCCACGGTAACATCCGCCCGCAGGTGCTCGTTTGTGTTCAAATACATCCGTTCAGCCTCAAACACCAACGGTCTGAAAACGGTTTCGAATTCTCCGGTCCAGTAAACGGTTTTGATCCCGGATACCGCCGTGGCTTCTTCTTTGGAATATTTGCGCCCTTCCCATGTGACAATTTTTTCATTGGTTTCTTTAACAAACAGGATCTCTTTGTGTTTTTCTTGTCCGGCATCCGGAAAAATTACCAACATGCTCTCTTCTTGATCGATCCCGCTTAAATAGAAAATATCCGGGTTTTGAATAAAGGATCTTACGCCGTCTGCGCTGGTGGGCATGATGTCATTGGAATTCAAGACGGCAATGGAATTGGGTTTGAGTTTAGGAGCAAATTTTTTTCTGTTATCAATAAAAAGTCTGTTATCAATGGGTAGATATTTCATCTGATTCTTCCTGCTGTTTTATAAAAGGTTAAAAAGAGGATTTTCTTTGGAATGTGATTATAGCAATAAAAGCTATTGGGTAGCAAATATAAAAACAACTTGTCAATAAGTTCCGGTGTATGAAATGGTTCTATTGACCCAGCCCCATAATTTATTGAAATATTACATATAAAAATATAAACAAAACTAGTGCAAAAAAAATCAAGAATTGTTAAAAAGTCTTTTAGTAATTCATACCTGTTTAATGTGAAAAAATAAGGATGGTGTATGAAAGAAAAATTAATAAAAACCATGGAGTTAAAGAACGGTATGACGCTGAATTTCTATGATGCTTCAAGACCGATAGCTGGAGACAGATGGTTGATATCATTGATTGTTCGAATGGAAATGCCGGTTGTCGAAGCATTGATTAACGATGAAGGAAAATCCATGGATAGCGTGGGTGAAATCAAAAAGGTGCTCGGGGAAAAAGTATTGTTTGAACAAAAAAGAGACCGAATTTTTGTGGGGGAAAGCGAAAAGCAAACCGTGTTTGAAGAAGTATATAATTTTTTTATAGATAGTGTTCTCGGTTATTTATCTAATAAAGCGTTCCCAAAGCGGTATGTGTTAAAAAAATACAGGGAAAAAGTTGAACGGGAGTCATGGTATCATTAACCGGGTGGCGCAGGATGTCTTATAAGCGCTAAGTTATTTTTGCGATGGATGGACTGTGGAAGGTTTACTGAAAAAGATGAACGTCCAACATCGAATGTTAAATGGAAAAAGATGAAGAAACAGACTTTAAAAAGCCTGACGATTAGATGATATTTTGCAGGAAACAGAAGAATTAATTAAGATTTTGGTTACGAGTATCAAAACGGCTGAAAAGAAACAGAAATAGCTGTTGAATGTTTGTTTTTCATCTGATTTTAGAATAATTTGAGGAGCGGAGCGACATCATTATTCGACGTTCAATATTGGATGTTCATCTTTCAAAACACCCCTAAATGTAACCTTTGAATGGTTACAAAACAACTTAGCGCTTATGGGGGATGTCCCCACGGTATGGAACAATCAGGGTAAAACAAAATTCAAGGGTGAAGATATGAAATTCAAATTCTGTCCATTTTGCGGGCGTCGATTACAGACAACCGCGAACGGTAACAAAAAAAGATTGTATTGTGATCCGTGTGCATGGACTCATTATAGAAATCCAACCGTCGGAGTAGCGGTTGTTTTATTAAAAAATGATGAATTGCTCTTGGTAAAAAGAAACGGATCTTATGAGGGGATGTGGTGCATCCCCTGCGGGCATGTAGAATACGATGAAGACATTAGGATAGCGGCCAAGCGTGAATTCAAAGAAGAAACCGGACTTGATGTGGATGTTGGGCCTGTTTTTGCCGTTCATTCTAATTTTCATGACTTGGAAAATCAAACCGTGGGGATATGGTTTTTGGGGACATGCACGGGCGGCAAACTTGAAGCCGGTTCCGATGCCAGTAAAGCGAAATTTTTCCCCCCGGATGAGTTGCCCAAAGAAATGGCGTTTCCAACCGATCTTCTGGTATGTGAGCAAATCAACGCTTTAATCAAAGACAAAAAAAGGTAAAAAATGAATCTTCAAAAACAAATCAAAAGTGAGTTAACTGCTTCCATAAAAGCAAAAGATGAAGAGAAAAAAGATACGCTTCGGGTGATTCTGGGAGAGTTTGGCAGACTCCACAAAAAGGAGCTGTCCGATGATGAGGTTGTAAAGATTCTGAAAAAATTAATAAAATCAGAAAAAGAAATGCTCGAGAAAAAAGGTGCTGAGGGCGATTCTACATTTATTAAAGTCATTGAAAATTATTTGCCGAAAATGGCAACCCAAGAGGAAATTGCCAAGTGGATTGAGCAACATGTCGATTTTTCTGAATTTAAAAACAAAATGCAGGCCATGGGCTTAATTATGAAGCATTTCGGAGCAACGGCAGACGGCAATGAGGTAAAAAAGCTCTTACAGAACATGTGAATTCAATCAGAGATATTCAATTATTTGAGGGGTCGGGGAGTTTTTTTAATTCAACCGCTCCATGAATAATCAGCAACTGCATCGTACAAACTCATACACAAGGGCTCGTAACGAAAGAACAGTATTTCAATAGTAAAATAAATAGGATAAATGTGGCACATTTTTTATATTTTAAGTACCAATTCGAAAAAGGCGCTGTTCTTTCGCAACGATCCCTAATGCATTCAAACAGTGTACGATTTCGTTGCTGATCACTCATTCCGCTTTATTTGAAGGTTTAAAGGAAAAACTTCCCGATTGCTCAATTATTGGCAACAGAGAATTTACATGGGTAGAATTTTTTGCCGTAAAAAGCACAACAGGTATAATTAACAGACTAAAGTTCAACGGTAGCTGAAAATCGTTCCACTAGTTTTAAGTACATATTTTTTGGATACACCCCACTCAGGGTAAGGACGGTTTCTTTTTTTTTAAAAAAAACAACGTGAGGAATGCCGCTGACGCGAAAGGAATCTGCAAGCGCTCTGTTCCGATCAATGTTAATTTTATATACCGTAACCATTTCACTTTTTTCTTTAGCAATTTTTTCAAGCACGGGCTCAATTTCTTTGCAGGGGGGGCACCAGTCCGCGTAAAAATCAAACATCAGGAGATGTTCTCCGGATGTTTGGATGATTTTATTAAACTGTTCCATGCTATCTATATATCTAATACCGGAATCGGCGAGCGGATCTCGAGTCTTATTGCCGGTATCCTCACCGCAGGATGCGATCCCAAAAATAATTATTATGATAACAACCCGGGAGAAAAGCCTCAACCACGGGGTAGTTAACTGTATATTTCGTGTCATTTTTTAAAGGTCACAGAAAATCGAAGACAAATGGGTTAAAAATGGGTTATACTTATTATTATAAACAATTATTCGACAATGGTTGTATTTGCAAACAAAAAAATTGGGCATATGTTTTATTCAAATTCATCCGCCTTGCCGCTTCACCATGATAATTTAGCGTGCAAATCGGACTTTTTACGAGACCATCAAATGTTGACCCGTGTTATTATTAAGCTTTTTTTTATACTAATCTTTGGTTCGTCTTTGGTCGTAGGTATAGCTCCCGTACCTCTTTATGCGGATATATATGTGCATATGGACAGTGAGGGGGTGCTTCATTTTACCAACGCGCCAACGTCATCCAATTATAAAATCTTCATCAGGGAAAAATCTCCCCTGTCTTCGAATTCAGACGTCACCGAAGGTTCCAACCTTTATGACGACCTGATAACAGAAGCATCTAAAAGCCATGGCGTTTCATTTTCACTGCTCAAGGCGCTGATTAAAATCGAGTCGGATTTTAATCCCCGGGCCATTTCAAGTGCCGGTGCATTAGGTCTTATGCAAATCATGCCCGAAAATATCAAAGCCCTTAATATAAAAGATCCCTTTGATCCGTTAGAAAATATAATGGGAGGGACGCGTTATTTAAAACAGCTCATTGGACGCTTTAACGGAAAACTGCCCATGGCTTTGGCCGCCTATAATGCCGGCCCCAATACTGTTGATCGTTACAAACGAATCCCTCCCTTTAAAGAGACGGAAAATTATGTAGAAAAAGTTATGAAATATTATTCTATTTTTAAAGAGCGATAGTCTCTCAATTCTAGTGATTTTCGGAATACCCCCTGATGTTGCGAAAATTGAGAATCCCCTGGAGGCGTACAAGTGGTACGCCGCACAAGCAATTCCGCAAATTGACCCCAGAGAAATAGATTCCGCCCCGATGAAATAGGCTCTGCATTTCATTGGGCAAGCATTTCACAGGGTAGGAGCAGAGATTGCGGAAAAGGGCCATTCCTGGATGGGAACTAATTGAAAATCACATCCCTATCTATCACTGAGCCTTGTTTGATAACCGCCTGGGATTCGCCGTTGTTTTTGATCACAACTCTCCCCTTTATGGTTACGTTTTTTTCAAAACGCACATCACCGTCAATGGTAAGAGAGTCACAATCGATCAGGGATGGTGTTCCTTCAGAAAATCTTTCATCAAAACCATCTATCTTCCCGTAATATTTCGGATCCAGAGCTATGGTTATGGGCCGTGAGCCTATCTTAGGATTTAAAATCAAATTGTCTTTTTCTGAAAATACAAAACGGTCCGATCTTATGGCCAGAAGTTCGTTACATTTTTTTACCGGGAAAAAACGGGATGCAGGAACCCTTATGGCAGCTGCGCCTTCAAACAGAGATATGGCCGCTCCCATGGCGGTTTCAACCTGAAATACTTTTGGGCTGTTTTCATTTTTCGGATCAAGTGTTTTCTGGTTTTTGATTATGGGAAGATTTATGGTATGATGTTTTTTAATAAGCTTTTTAAGAGACTTAAGATTTATCCATATGTTATTTGTATTGAAAAACCGGTAACGTTTTATATCTTCAAACGCATCCATTTCATCTTGCGGGCACTGGGCCGATTCACGCAAGATCAGACGGCCGTTTATATGCCTGGCGATATGTCCGCCTTTTACGTCTGACGGTGTTCTTGGAACCACTTCCATCATAAAAGGGAGTCTGTTTTTGCAAAAATACCCCAGAAGAGATTCATCCATGGTAGCGCCCAGATTATCCGAGTTTGAAATAAAGGCATACTCTATTCCGTTTTCCAGAAGGCTATTTAACACGCCGGATGTATAAATTGCGGAGTATATATCGCCATGCCCCGGGGGATTCCATTCCAGATCCGGATTCTTGGGACATGTGGCGGGAGCAAGATTTTCCTGAAGAATTTTGGGGAATTTATTCTGGATAAATAAAAGCGGAAAATCTGACGCCTTGATCATTGAGAGGGCGTCAATGGTGTCTTCATGTGTACTGAAACTGTTCATAAGAGCCAGTTTTACCCGGCATGTTTCTGCCTGCTTTACGATGATTTTCAGAAATGTTTTTTTATTTTTTACCGTTAAAAGAGACTTGGCTTTGGTGAGGCCCATGCTGGTACCCAAGCCACCGTTCAGTTTGATGATAACCGCATGGCGCAATACCTCCCGCCCGGACTCTGCATATTCTTTAATACGGGTTGCATCTTCGATTTCATGGGAAGCAACGGGCCTTATGTCTCTATCAGAGATAAGGCCTGTTGCTCCGGAAACGATCTTTTTATAATAATACGTAAACGTATCAATAACCAAAGAGGGAAACTTCTCACGTTCCATCTTTGAAATAAAGGAGGGAAGATAGTTTGTTTTGTCTAAATTTTCAGACACATGCAATTTTTTTTATACCTTTTCTATCCATGCTGCCGGATCTTTAATATTGCCGTATTGAATATCTGTAATCGTTTTGTAGAACTTGTTAGCCATGGGACCGACTTTGCCGTTTGCCACGGTTATAACAGTGTCGCCGTATTTGATTTCTCCGACAGGAGAAATAACCGCTGCGGTTCCGGATCCGAAAATTTCTTCGAGTTTACCCGATGTATGGGCATCCAACACCTCAT
>Ga0208648_1003342_pt1 | contig 10147 bp, 7 predicted proteins | sample AntAceMetag02UKL_FD_184772 | JGI IMG/M metagenome (GOLD analysis project Ga0208648, IMG submission 184772) | Saline lake microbial communities from Ace Lake, Antarctica - Antarctic Ace Lake Metagenome 02UKL (SPAdes) (version 2) | ecosystem: Environmental > Aquatic > Non-marine Saline and Alkaline...
TGCTCCTTTTACTTGGTCGTTTAAGTGGCTTAGATAGTAACGCAGCTCACCACTTAAATTCACCTATAAAAGTTGCACTTCAAACTTGAATCCACCTGTCATAAAGAACCGAAGTCAGTAAATTTAAATTAACGCATAAGTGCCTGATCGTCCGTTTATTGACAGTCAATTTTTTAAAATCATTAATAATAAAGTAATTACAATAACTTGAAAGCATGGAACGGGGTTTTGATCTCCCCTCCCTCGCTTCATTTTGAAAAATAAGCCTCGTCTCTTCAGAGTGATTAGCTGGAGAGACGGGGCTTTTTACCTTTGACCTTGACGTTCCCGTTTCTCACGTGTTGAGTTGCAGTTTGCCAGCCTTTTTCTAATAGTAGACATTTTATTCATGTATTTTTTATCATAACTCTTGACTCATGAATTCTTTTGCACTATACTTGTTAAATAATAATAGGAGAATTACATGTTAGACAGAGAAAATATCAAATCGCAGTGGACTTTTTTAACAAACCACGCCCATGTGCTTTTGTGCATCGCAAAAAATCCGAATTGCCGTTTAAGGGATATTTCTGATGTGGTCGGTATTACTGAACGGGCCGTACATCGAATTGTTTCTGATTTAACTGAGGCCGGATATGTGGATGTGGAACGGGATGGTCGATGTAATGTATATGTAACACACCCGGAAAAGAATCTACGCCATCCCATTGAGGCTCATTGTCAAGTGGCAGATTTGATCCGTTTGATCCAGCGAAAACAATAAAAGAGGGAAGCGGCTCATACATAACGAACGAAAATTCGAAAACTTGAAACAACCATAAACAAGGAGAACAACACATGAGTGTATCAACAAATAATAAAAAACTACTCAACTGGGTAGCCGAAGTAGAAGCGATGTGTCAGCCGGACCAGGTGGTGTGGTGTGATGGTTCCAAAGAGGAGTACGACCGCCTGATGCAGGAAATGGTCGTTAGCGGAGCGGCGATCAAGCTGAATGAAGCAAAGCGCCCGAACAGCTATGCGTTCAATTCCGCTCCGTCCGATGTGGCGCGTGTTGAAGGCCGCACCTATATTGCTTCTGTAAAGGAAGAAGATGCCGGCCCGACCAATAACTGGATCGATCCGGTCGAACTCAAAAAAACCATGAAGGAAATGTACACCGGTTGCATGAAAGGCCGCATCCTGTACGTTATTCCGTTTTCCATGGGGCCGGTCGGTTCCCCGATCGCCAAGAACGCCATCGAGCTGACCGACTCTCCCTACGTTGTAGCTAACATGCATATCATGACGCGTGTTTCCACAGATGTACTGCGTCTGATCGAGAAAGAAGACTTCTTCATTCCTTGCCTGCACTCCGTTGGCTCCCCGCTGGCTGAGGGCCAGGAAGATAGCCGTTGGCCGTGCGCTCCGATTGAAAAGAAATACATTGCCCACTTCCCGGAGGAAAACCTGATCTGGTCCTTCGGTTCCGGCTACGGCGGAAACGCCCTGCTCGGTAAGAAGTGTCTGGCGCTGCGTATTGCATCTGCCATGGCCGGCCGCGAAGGCTGGATGGCCGAGCACATGCTCATCCTGCGTTTCACTAATCCGGAAGGCAAGCAGTTCCACATTGCGGCGGCCTTCCCGTCTGCATGCGGCAAAACCAACCTAGCCATGCTGCAGTCCACGGTGCCCGGGTGGAAAGTTGAAACCATTGGTGATGATATTGCATGGATGAAGCAGGGACCTGATGGGCGTCTGTACGCCATTAACCCGGAAGCGGGTTTCTTCGGTGTTGCGCCGGGTACATCTGAGGCGTCCAACCCGATGGCTCTCGCTAGTTGCGAGCGCGACGCGATCTTCACCAATGTTGTTGTCACCGACGACGGCGATGTGTGGTGGGAAGACATGGGCGTTGACTGCGCAGGCGGAACCGATTGGAAAAATAATCCCTGGAAGCCCGGCATGAAAGACGCCGACGGAAACGAAATCAAGGGTGCACACCCGAACAGCCGCTTCACTGCGCGCGCTGCTCTCTGCCCGGTACTCTGCCCCGATTGGGAAGATCCGGCTGGTGTTCCGATCGATATCTTCGTTTTTGGAGGAAAGCGTACCACCACGATGCCGCTTGTCCATGAAGCCTTCGACTTTAACCACGGTATATTCATGGGTGCCACTGCATCGTCTGAGCCGACTGCAGCAGCGCTTGATCTGGGCAATGTAAGCCTGCGTTTCGATCCATTTGCAATGACTCCGTTCATCGGCTACCACGCAGGTGATTACATACAGCATTGGTTCGACATGGGGGAAAAACTCGGCGACAAAGCCCCGCGTTGCTTCTACGTGAACTGGTTCCGCAAGACTGAAGACGGTAAGTGGCTGTGGCCGGGCTTTGGTGAAAACAGCCGCGTGTTGAAATGGATGTGTGACCGTGTTGAAGGCAAGGTTGATGCTCGCGAAACTCCGATTGGTCTTATGCCTATTGACGGTGACTTGACTTTAGACGGTCTTGACATTCCGGCTGAAAATTGGGAAGAGCTTATGAAGGTCGATATTGAAGCTTTCAAAGCAACCCATGTAGATGCCGAAGCCTACCTGGCGAAATTCGGTGACAAGCTGCCAATCAAAATGATTGAAGAGCTCAAGGAGCTGGACGACCGCTTGTCGAAAGCCTAGCGTTTGTCACGTTTATTATAGCGATAGTTGTAGACATGAAGCCCGGCCTTGTTTGGCCGGGCTTTTTTATTTATATATTTTTTGAAATATCATTGCTGAAGATTTTAGTGGAGGGCCACGCTTCGACGTGGCCGCGTCCGTTCGAACATTTGCGAATCACCCGGCTTGCATTTTTGGATAACCTTTCGAGAGGTTAGATTTCTGGCCACATTTCGTCGTGGCCGAAACATCCGGACGTGACAGAGCATGTTCCTCCATACATTGCATTAGTATATTTTCCTTGTATAACGAGTTTTTGAGCAGTATTGTCTACTCAAATTCATACACGCATCTATCCAATTCAATGAAAGGCCGCATATGAAAAAAATAATTTTTTCTAAGTACGTTTTCGTAATCGCCGCCGCCCTCATTTTTTCGGTTTCTGCCTGGTCAGAGCCTCAGGAGGCTGTTGCGCCCGAGGCAGTTGTGGCACCTGTAGATGTTGTTGTACCCGCGGCAGAAGTATTTTCCGCGTCGGGGCAATGGGAATTTACATTCAAGCCCGAAACAAGCTTCATTTCATATTTCCTTGCGGGCAATATTCACGACACCCTTGGGTATGTACGCACAATGCAGGGCAGCGCTTCTGCTTCTATCGTACCGGATGGCCGCATGACAGCAGCGGCCGTTCAATTCACCTTTGCCGCAAAGGTGATGAACAGCGACCATGAGGCCCGCGATAAGCGCATGTTTAAGAAGTTTATGGAGATACATATTTATCCTGAGATCTCTTTTCGGGGCCAATCCGTTGGAACGGGCCTTGATCAGTCTGCTGCATTGGCCGGGGCCACAAAGGAGCAGCCCATTGCTTTTGATCTTGCGGGCACTCTCGCTATACACGGTACGACCAGGGAGATCACTATCTCCGCGACCGCCTATCCTGAGAATGGTCTTTTGATCACCGAGGGCACAACTATCCTGCAGCTTCAGGACTACACTATTAAAAATCCGTCTTGGCTATTCATGCGCACTGAAGATACTGTCAAGATTGATTTTCATATGGAACTGCAGCCGCAAACACAACCGTTGAAAGCTTCTGAATGACGGGAGACATAGATGCATCCTGATTCTGTGCCCACGCGCGGACGTACCCTTGATTACGGGGCGCCCGTCTACGACATGCTTGAACCTCTTCTTATGCTGGGTAAGCTTTCTGCGAACAATCGGCGGATTATTGACCTGCTGTCTCTACAGCCGCAGCACCGCGTACTGGATATTGGCTGCGGAACCGGCACCCTGACGCGCGCTATCGGCGACCGGCTGGATGCTGCTTCAGGTGGTGGGGCTCTGGGTATCGACGCGGCAGCTGCTATGGTCAGGATTGCCACAAAAAAGCGCGCAAGCACGACCTGCCGGTTTGAGGTATCCGCAGCTGAGAGCCTGCCTTATGCTGACGGCTCTTTTGATTCAGAGGTATCAAGTCTTTTTTTTCATCACGTTGACCGCGACTTAAAAGAACGCTCATTAAAGGAAGCCTTTCGAGTCCTGCGCCCGGGCGGCCTGCTGATTGTGGCAGACATGCACACCCCAACCACCTTTATGGGTAAACTCCTGTCCTACGGAGCCCGCTGGTTTTTCATGCAGCCGCAAATCGGTGAAAATATCGCCGGCATTCTGCCTGATGTGATGCTCACGGCAGGATTTGAGCAGCCGCAGTTGCGGGCCATGTTTTTTGGCTACATTGCTGTTTTTGAAACGCATAAGCCGGAGGCGGCTTCCGCATGAATGTTTTTGATGTGATGCGGCAGAGCGCAAGCATGAGCGCGCCCGGCACTGGGGAGCGTGACGCGCTGAGCCTGCTGGAAGAGGAGCTTTCCGAGGCACTGAGTCTTTACTGGAGCTCGGCGCAGGAGCTCCTTAAGGGCAGCGGAATCACTCTGCTTGAAAAGCCGGCAGGATTCTTGAAACTTGAAAACAACTTTTTTTCAGCCATTTTTCTCTATTCCTATCATAGGGCGGGCTTACCCCGCGATCGGCGCGTGCTGTATGCGGCGCTTAATCATTGCCTGCGGGGCATGGTAACGGGCTGCGATAATATCCTGGACAATGAATATAAGAAAACGTTGGAAACTGACCTGCCTGAAAAGGCGACGCGCTTTCGCTCAATTATAGACATCATGGCCTCAGACAGGGTTTTGTTCAGCATTGTAATGGCGGCATGCGGCCGCAATGAGCTTTCCTTCGAGCAGGTTTTAAAGGCCAGTACAGCATCATTGCATGCCTTGGCTGCAAGCGGCATTCAGGAAGCAACCGAGGAGCAGGGCATAGGGAGCATACTGACCCCTGCGGATATTCTAAGCAAAGTTCATCATTACAAAACAGGATTGCTGTTCAATTGCCCCTGGGGCATACCTGTAGCTCTTGAGCAGCTCGATCTCGATATCGTTGCACCGCTTCAGGAAGCACTCTACCGCATCGGTATGGGTTGCCAGATAATGGATGATATGGTTGACCTTGGCCGCGATACGCGCGAAGCTCGTCATAATTATGTCACATCGCTTATTTATCATGGTGCCAATCGCGACCTGTGGGCACAGCTTCAGGAAAAAGCGGCGGTTGAGCCTGAGGACCAGGATACGGCGACCCTGTTGCTTGCATTTCCGGAGGCGCTAGAGGAGTCTGCGCGTCTGGCTCAGCACTATTTGTTTGAAGGCTTGAACGCCCTGTTTGACCAGCGGCACAGTTTTGCCGTGCAGCCGGCGATTGCATTTCTGTATACACGCATTGGCACCGAAGGCTTCATGGCCGCCGCAGGCCTTTCCGCATGAGAGATGTCCTATGCTTAAACAGTCCGGTTTCTGGATAAAAACCGCGGCGCTGTTTCTGCTGCGCTCCGGCCGTTCAACCGCAGCCTTGTCGCTCATGGTAGTGACCGCTGTAGCTATGCTTATTTTTCTTTCCTCCCTTGCTGTCGGCGTCAATGATGCCATGATCCGCAACACGGTTGAACTCTACGGCGGCCATATTTCCGGTTTTAATCTCCCGGCAACACTTGCGCCTGAACAGCTTGCTATTGAGGGTGTCACCGGCGTGCTTAAGCGCGTGTCAACAGGGGGCATCCTGGCAGGGCCCGAAAAAATTCAGACGGTGGCCCTGGTCGGGATTGACCCTGCGGCCGAAAAGAAATGTACCGCTTTCTGGAAGAAAAATCTTCAAGGTGTTTTTTTATCCGGCAGCGCTCCGGAAGTTTTTATTAGCAGGCCGCTGGCAGAAGCGCTGTCCGTGGGCGTTGGCGATACGCTCAGGTTCTCTCCCGGCGATATCAAAAATGCAAGGCCATTTACGGTGCGGGGCATGTACGCTACCGGTATCGAGCAGCTTGATCGCGGTGTTGTGTTCTGTCGCCTTGCTTGCCACCCTGATCTTCAGGGTCTCTGGACAGCAGCTGTTTTTTTGGATAATGGCATTGATCCCGATATGATCCTTGCAGCATATCGTGACCGCTTTCCCGGGACCGAATCGTTTAAGTCCTGGAGCGAGCTGATGCCGGATCTGCGGCAGCTGATTGATTTAAACTATTTTTCGATGTCCCTGGTTATGGTTCTGGTGTTTGGAGTCGTATCGCTTGGGATAGCCTGTGCTTTTGTTATTTTTATTATGAAGCATCTGCGGGAATACGGCATTATGAAGGCCATGGGGGTCACGGGTTGGGAAATGATGCGCCTTATTGTCATGGAAATAATGCTTATGAATGTGGCCGCCTCCTGTGCGGGCGTTCTTGTTGGGATGGTTGCCGTGCTGCTCGTCGGTTTGACGGGAATTGATCTTACGGAATTTACCTCACATAATCGCTATTTTGCGGTCTCAGGTATGATTTATCCGCGGCTAACGCTGTTTTCCCTGTTGTCGCCGCCGGTGCTTGCCCTGGTGTTCAGCCTTGGCGCGTCTATATGGCCGGCGTTTCTTGTACGGCGTAAAAAAGCAGCCGAGATACTCAGGGTGGGTTAAAACATGGTGCAGTGTCAGGACATTACAAAAAAATATAACTCGGGCAGGGGCGAGATGTATGCCCTGCGTGGAGTTTCTTTTAGCGTGGCTCCTGCCGCCAGGGTAGTTATCGTGGGTAAGTCCGGTTCGGGAAAAACAACACTTCTCAACTGCATGGGCGGGCTGGACCAGCCGGATAGCGGCAAGGTTCTTTACGGCGGCAGGGATCTGCACAGCCTGTCGCGGCGGGAACTCAGCCTGTTCCTTCGCCATGAGGCTGGATTTGTGTTTCAGTTTGGTAATCTGCTGTCCTACCTGAGCGTTTTTGAAAATATTTCCTTTCCTCTGACGCTTAACGCTATGGCGGCTCGTGAAAAAAAACATCGCGTGGCGGAGTTGCTTGAGCGTATCGGTCTGCCTGATGCGGGCCCGGCACTTCCGCATGAGCTTTCAGGAGGTGAGGTTCAGCGTGTGGCCGTTGCGCGGGCATTGGCCCACAGACCCAAGCTGCTGCTTGCTGATGAACCCACCGCCAGCCTTGACAGCGCGACAGGTCGAAGCCTTATAGACCTCATGTTTTCAATGGGCAAAGAGAATGGATGCACCATGGTGCTGTCAACCCACGACACCGAGGTCATTGATCTTGCTGATCAATGCATTCGTATTCGCGACGGCAGGGTGCAGGAATCGGAATAATATTTCAGCTACGCGGACAATAAAAGGGGGGTAAATCAAAATAAATCCGACCTCTTTATCACTTTATGCAAATAAAATTTAAAAAGGACTTCATTGAATGAAAAAAGAAAAAGGCTTAGAGATAATAAAAGAAAGAGTTGAAGATTTTGAAAAAAATAAAGCCTTAATTATGAAAAAGGGTTATGGCGAAACAAACATCAGAACTAATTATATTGATGTAATGTTTGAAGCCCTTGGCTGGAATATTAGAAATAAATTTGAAGTCGAAAGAGAATTTTCACAAAAAGACAAATCTAAGGAAGCCAATACAAAAAAAGTTGATTATGCTTTCAAATTAAAAGGGAAACTTAAGTTTTTTATAGAAGCAAAAGAGGCTAGTGTCGATTTGGAACACAATAAAGACGCCATTTATCAAGCAAAAAGATATGCCTATTCATCAAATGGCAAAGCACCAATAGTTATCCTAACAGACTTCGAAGAATTTCGTGTTTTTAATGTTTTGACTGCACCTCTATACAATAACCCGGACAAACAGTTACTGAAATCACATAGCATTCAATACAATGAATATATAGGAAAATGGGACTTACTTTGGAATACTTTTTCGAAAGAAGCCGTTGAAAATGGTAGTCTTGATGAACTTCGCGGAACGATTACTAAAAATACTAAAACGATGGACAAGGACTTCCTTGAACAAATTACAAAATGGAGAGGAAACCTTGCCAAAAATATTGCAATCAGAAATGAAGATTTATCTGTTGATGATATTAACGAAGCTGTTCAAAGAATACTTGACCGTCTAATTTTCATAAGAAATCTTGAAGACAGAGGAATTGAGCCAGAAAATACACTACTGAATATTGTAAAAAATAAAATTAATATTCTCAAATCCTTAATCCCCTTATTTAATAGCCTCAATACTACCTATAATGGTCTTCTCTTCAAACCACATTTTTCTGAAAAAATCAGTGTTGATGACAAATGCCTATATGATGTCATCAGAGAAATGTGTTATCCAATTTCCCCTTTTCAGTTTGACGTTATCGAACCTGAAATCCTTGGTCGTATTTATGAGAAGTTTCTAGGTAGTAAAATTCGATTAACTGATAGCCACAGAGCAAAGATAGAGGAAAAACCAGAAGTCAGACACGCAGGAGGTGTTTATTATACACCAGAGTATATCGTCGAATATATTGTTAAAAACACCGTTGGGATAAAAATTGAAGGTCTTACACCAGAAGAAATAAAAAATATAAAAATTGTCGACCCTGCTTGTGGTTCTGGAAGCTTTCTAATAGGGGCTTACAACTATTTACTTGATTACCATCTTAGATGGTACAAAAAGAATATGACTGAAAAAAACTACAAGCCAGATTGGTACAAAACTAAAGATGGCGAAATTACTATCAATCTTCATAAGAGAGGGGATATTCTTAAAAACAATATATTCGGCGTTGATATAGATAAAGAAGCAACAGAAGTAGCTGTTATGAGTCTTTATTTGAAAATGCTAGACGATGGATTTGATAAAGGAGAAAGAGATTTATTTTTCGTTAAAGGTGCTATTTTGCCCGATATGACAGGAAATATCAAATGTGGCAATAGTTTGATAGATAATAGTTATTTCAATCAGCTATCTCTAATTCAAATTACCAATGAAGAATTGTTTAAAATAAATCCTTTTGATTGGAAAAAAGAATTTGATAATGTATTTAAAAAAGGTGGTTTTGATTGTTTAGTAGGCAACCCACCATACATTCGTATTCAAACATTAAATGAATCCCAGCCTGAACAAGTAAAATATTTTAATGAAATGTACAAAAAATATGTATCAAGCAATTATGATATTTACATATTGTTTTTACATAAAGCATATTCATTGATAAATAGCACTGGTATATTTGGATACATTTTACCACATAAGTTTTTTCAAGGGGAAAGTGGTCAAAAAATTAGAGATTATTTTGGGGAAATGAGATGTGTTTCAGAAATTATTCATTTTGGGACTAACCAGGTTTTTGAAAACGCCACAACATATACGTGCCTCTTCTTTAGCGGAAAGAAAAAAATTGAATATTTCAATTATAAACAATTCAAACTTGGTTTCGCTTTTACCAAACTAGAGAAATTAAAGTTTCAATCTGTGAATTCTGCTCAGTTACAAGGGGAAATGTGGAATTTCCACTCAGAAGATAAATTAAAAATAATTGAAAAAATAAGAAGTGCGGGGCTAACTTTCGAAAAAATAACTAATAAAATATTTAAAGGGTCTTCAACTGGTAATGACAAGATATTCTTATTGGAAATAATTGAAAAAGGCGAGAACACATCTACTTGTTATTCGAAATATCTTGATAAAAATGTACAAATAGAAAGTAACATTATTAAACCATTTTTAAATGGCTCTGACGTAAGGAAATATTTTGTAAATGACGTTAGTAGTTTTCTGATTTTTCCATATGAAATGCGAAATGAAAAAGCTAGTTTGATTGACTTAAACAAATTAAAAAAGGAATTCCCTAATACATATGAGTATTTAAAAACTTGCAAACAAGAGTTGTTGAAAAGAAAAATAAAAATGGACAATTTAAATTTTTATAAATTCTCTGCTGCTAGAAGTCTTACTGAATATTTTCAAAAGAAAATTATGATTCCTGATATGCTTGTAGAAAATCGAATAGCATTTGATGGAAATGGCGAATACTTTCACGGACCAGCAATTCATAGCGTAGTGTTTAATAAAGAAATAGCTATGCATGAAGACCTTGTATACCTGTCAATACTTAATTCAAATTTATTTTGGTTTTTTATTGAAAATACTAGTACTGCA
>Ga0208648_1003343_pt1 | contig 10143 bp, 7 predicted proteins | sample AntAceMetag02UKL_FD_184772 | JGI IMG/M metagenome (GOLD analysis project Ga0208648, IMG submission 184772) | Saline lake microbial communities from Ace Lake, Antarctica - Antarctic Ace Lake Metagenome 02UKL (SPAdes) (version 2) | ecosystem: Environmental > Aquatic > Non-marine Saline and Alkaline...
ATATTAGACGCACGATCGGAATTCTTAAAATCAAAAGCAGAACTGAGGCAGGCATAGCAAAAAAAGCTATTTGATTAACCGATTGAACCACTAATGTTTTAAATTTTTTTAATTGCTTCTGAGAGGTTTCTTCCGCTAAAAAAGGCAAAGATGCTTGACTAATAGGGACTCCGGTTAATCTGATTGGGATGGCCATTAAACGCAGGGCAAGTTTGATGATGACAAAACTTAAGTTGCCAATACTGGTAGCAAAAAAGCCCAAGGCTAGATTGCGTAATTCGCTAATACCGAGAGTCAAAAAACGAGGCGGAATCATGTGAAAAATCTCTTTAACTCCAGGGTGCTTAAAATTCAGTTTGAATTGATAGCGATAGCCCAATCTAAAAACAAATGGCAACTGGATAACCATGTGCAAAAACGCTCCAATCATCACCCCAACGCCGGCTGCATAAATTCCCAAACTATCTCTAAATAAAAATACTCCCAACAAAATCCCTAAGTTATACAAGACCGGAGCAACAGCTGGAATAATGAAGCGTTGAAACGATTGCAAAATACCTGATAAAAAACTAGAAACTGCAAAAAAAACTTGAGCTAAAAGCATCAGACGAGTTAAATTAGCAGCTATTTCTATTTGTCGTTCGGTAAAAGCACCTCCGGTTCGTGCTGCTGTAATGGGTTGTGAAAAAATAAAAGTTGTCAAAGCGACAGCTATAAAAATTAAAATCAAAATATTCATCACTGTGGAACTGAACTCAAAGGCTGCTTGTTGATTTCTCTTCTTATATTTAGTAAAAACCGGAATAAAAGCAGCTGACAGTGCTCCTAAAATAATCAACTGAAATAATAAATCAGGAATTTGAAAAGCTACTTGAAAAGCCTCGTAAGCTTTTTGGCTAGCTTCTGTCCCGAAATAGGAGGAAATTAAGAACCTTTCTCTAATTAAACCAGAAATAGAGGAGGCAATATTGGCTACAGCAATAATTAAAGCAGCTGACAAAATTGTGTTTTGTTTTTTTTCAAGCCACTGAGTATTTTTAAAAAAAAGATTGGAAAAATTTTTAAATCTGGCAATCATAGCTTAGGACAAAAGTAGGTGCTTAATTAATGTTGGCACTTATTGATGTGTTTCAGTGCTTTTCTTCTTATCTATTATAGAACAGATCAAGCTGTGCAGTCTCATTGAAATTTATGCTTAAGCCTTGTATAATCTGGTGTTCAATAATAAACAATAATATTAAGTTAAGAAAATATGCCAATTTTACCTAGTGCCAAAAAAGCTTTACGTAGTAGCCGCGCTAAAGCAATAGTTAACAACCGGATTAAATCCAGAGTTAAAAACACCCAAAAACAAATGGTGGCTGATCCTACTCAAAAAAATCTAGAAAGTGCTTATTCTGCGATCGATAAAGCTGTTAAAAAACATCTTTTTCATGCCAATAAAGCTGCTCGATTAAAAAGCCAAATTGCAAAACTAGCCAGCAATAAACCAGCTAAAGTTAAAAAGGCTTCGGCTAAACCAGCTTCGACTAAAAAACAAAGTTCTTCTAAAAAAGCGTCCACAACTAAAAAAGCTGCTAAAAAAGCAGCTAAATAGTTAATAGACTTGTGGCAAAACAAATTTAAACCAAAGTGTTTTATGTCTAGTCAATATGACCCCAACCGCGTCAGGAATTTTTCCATTATTGCTCACATCGATCATGGTAAAACAACCTTAACTGATCAATTTCTCAAACTCACCAAGACTGTTACTCCTCAACAATTCAGAGAAAGAATGATGGATTCAAATCCCATTGAACGAGAAAAGGGAATAACGATTAAATTGGCTCCAGTGCGCATGAAATACCAAAATTACATTTTAAATTTAATTGATACACCAGGACATGTTGATTTTGGCTATGAAGTTAGTCGGTCTCTACAAGCTTGCGAAGGAGCTATTCTTTTAGTTGACGCTTCTCAGGGTATTCAGGCTCAAACATTAGCTAACTACGAAAAAGCCAAGCGGCTTAATTTAGAAATAGTACCTGTTATCAATAAAATTGATTTGCCGGCAGCTAATATCGAAGCAGTTACTCTGGAAATGGTTGAAATTTTTGGCATCAATAAAACCGATATTTTAACTTGTTCCGCCAAAACCGGTCAGGGTGTGGCAGCCATTCTCCATCGAATCATTGAAGTCGTGCCTGCTCCTAAAAATAATATCAACGAACCTTTAAAAGGCCTAATCGTCACCTCCCAATACGACAATCACCAGGGGGCCATCGCCTATACTAGAATTTTTTCTGGCAGTCTGCGTAAAAACGATGTTTTACACTCACTTTTTAGCGAAACCGATTTTAAACCGGTTGAACTTGGTTTTTTTACTCCAAACAGAACGCCTGTTGAGGAGCTTAAAGCCGGTGAAGTCGGCTATATTTCTACCGGTCTAAAAGATGTCTCAAAAATTAAAATTGGCGACACCATCACTCATAAAAAAGATTTTAAAAAAGTAAGTCCCTTACCTGGCTTTAAAGAACCAACGCCGATGGTATTTATGGAACTTTATCCAGTTGATAATGATCAATTTCAAGATTTAAAAGATGCGATGGCGAAATTAAGTTTGCGTGATGCGGCTTTAACTTATGTTGCCACGCATTCACCAGCACTAGGCAACGGTTTAAGAGTTGGATTTTTAGGTATTTTTCACGCTGAAATTGTTCGCGAAAGACTAAATCGCGAGTTTGACGTTGACTTAATTGCAACTGCTCCTTCGGTAAGATATAAAGTTATCAACAAAAATAATCAAGAAATTTTGATTGAAACCCCAGCTGACTTACCAGATCCCAGTAGTTTTAAACAAATTTTAGAACCAATGACTGCGGCGACCATCTTTGCTCCAGTGAGCTATTTACCAAAAATTGTTGATTTTGTTCGTAAAAGACGTGGCGAAATGATCAATTCCCTTAATAGTGGAGCGCGCACCAGATTGGAGTATCGGCTACCTTTAGCAGAATTAATTTATAATTTTCATGATAATTTAAAATCCTTGACATCCGGTTTTGCTTCTCTTGAATACGAAGTGGTTGACTATCAGCCGGTTGAGGCGGTTAAAGTTGATATTCTCGTTCATCACGAACCAATTGAGGCTCTAAGTTTCATTGCTTTAACCAACCAAGCAGAAGAACGCGGCCGAAAGTTAGTCAGCAAGCTCAAAGATATTATTCCCAGACAACAGTTCGAAATTCCAATTCAAGCAACGATTGGCGGTAAAATTATTGCCAGAGAAAACGTTAAATCTTTTCGAAAAGACGTCACAGCAAAACTTTATGGTGGTGATATCACTAGAAGAATGAAATTGCTCAAAAAACAAGCTAAGGGTAAAAAACGCATGAAGCAGTTTGGTAAAGTTAATCTTAATCAAGAAGCATTCTTAGCCGTATTAGGAGATTAATCGGCTTAATTGAATACTTTTCTCAGATAAAAATTCCATGATTTTGAACTGCCTTAAATTTATCTAAACTGATATAATATTAATATGCCGGAAATATTCAGCGCCGATAAAGATCAAAAAAAAGCGACTTCTCCATCTCGCTCTAAAAAAAAACCTACTGCCGTTGCTCGAAAAACTCAACCAAAAAAGAAAAATAAACCAGGCAAAACTAAAAAAAATCATCGCCGTACGGTTGACGAATATTCTGAGACCATTAAAAGAGAGCCTTCAGCTAAAAATCCGCTGACAGCTTTTGCTGCTAAACCCTATAAGGTCGGCTTTGACTCCCAAATGAAAGACGAAGAGGTAGTTTTAATGTTACGGCGTCACCCGGTCACTCAACTAAAAAAAATTGCCACTATTGCATTGCTCTTTTTTGTACCAATCTTATTGTTTGCTACCCCCATGCTCGACTTTTTAACGTTAAAGCTAAAAATTGCAGCTAACATTGCTTGGTATACCTTACTCATGACAATTACTCTAGAAGCTTTTTTGGTGTGGTTCTTTAACGTGTTTATCATTACTGATGAAAGAATTATCGATGTTGATTTTCTGTCATTAATTTATAAAAATATTTCATCAGCTAAAATTGATAATATTGAGGATGTGACTGTTTCTACAGGTGGAGTATTAGCTTCTTTAGTTAATTATGGCACCGTTTTTATCCAAACAGCCGGAGAAACTCCAGAGCTACAATTTGAAGATGTGCCTCAACCAGCGAAAGTGGCTAAAGTTTTAAATGAATTAATTTTAGAAGAAGAACTAGAAAAACTGGAGGGTAGAGTAAAATAGCTCAAATTAACCATGATAAATTTTCTCTCAGTCCCTTTATTGCAAGCTACTATCTATAACTTTGATAATAGTCACACTTTAGACGATTTATTACAAACCTTATTTAAAAGTTTCTTCATTATTGACGGCATATTTTATATCATTCTATCCGTGATTATTATTCGACAGATCAACATCATGAGAAAAACTTTAATTACTCCTTTTTCGCCAGTAATCGAGATGCTGGGTTTTGTCCATTTAATAATTTCTGTCTTGGTCTTGACCTTTTTTGTGATTGCCTTATAAATTTTAGCGTCATCACATTTTACGCGCTATATTTTTTGCCACTAAAAAACCCCTTTGTTCTGGCCTCGACTTATCTTTGCATGCAGACTCCCGCATACTATTGTCAGCGCTGAAGCGTTTCAAGACTCTGTTCGGAATGGAAAAAGTTGGTTCCACTTCGCTCTGGAGACCAGAACAAAAGGGTTTTTAACCCAAATAATGATAAAGTGCTAAATAATTAGTAATTTTAAGGGGTCTTAACCCGAAAAATTTATAATTTTTAATTCCCTAACAAGTGAAGAAAACATTTTTAGATTTATTACTAGGTAACAAATATTGTCATATAGTTCAATCCCTTCAGTAAATTTATGTTCAATCGACGGATTAGTACAGCTAGGCTTAGTATCTCTCGATACTTACACCGGCTGCCTATCAACGTGGTAGTCTCCCACGTGTCTAATGGAGATGTTTAATCTTGGAGTAGGTTTCTCGCTTAGATGCTTCCAGCGATTATCCTTTAGGAATGTAGCTACCCTGCGTTGCCCTTGACAGGTACAACAGGAACACTAGGGATTCCCTCATTTTGGTCCTCTCGTACTAAAAACGAGGCTCCTCAAACATCTAACGCTGACGGCGGATAGAGGCCGACCTGTCTCACGACGGTCTGAACCCAGCTCGCGTACCGCTTTAATTGGCGAACAGACAAACCCTTGGGACCTTCTTCAGCCCCAGGATGCGATGAGCCGACATCGAGGTAGCAAACCGCGCCGACGCTAGGGACGCTTAGGCGCGATGACTCTGTTATCCCCAGGGTAGCTTTTATCCGATAAGCCCGGCACCTTCCACAAAGTGCACGAGGATCACTATAACCTGCTTTCGCATCTGCTCGGCTTGTATGCCTCACAGTCAAGCACCCATATGCTATTGCACGTACAGTCTGATTTCCATCCAGACTAAGGGTACCTTTGCGCGCTTGCGTTACTCTTTAGCAAGCAACCTCCCCAGTTAAACTACCCACCTGACAGTGTCCTTGATCAAGTTTCCATTGATCTTAAGTTAGATATTCTACAGGAGACGAGTGGTATTACACTGGCGGATTATGCCTAAAGCACAACCCTCCCACCTATACTAGACAATCTCATATAAAGCACCAATATCAAGCTATAGTAAAGCTCCATGGGGTCTTTTTGTCCTGCCGTCAGTAGGCCGCATCTTCACGGCCATTTCAATTTCACCGAGTACTAGTTCAAGACAGTGTTTCGCTCGTTAAACCTTTCGTGCGCGTCACCAATTAAGTGACAAGGTACTTCGCTCATTTATTCTACAAATAGAATCCGGTTGTTATTCTGTTATTCAGAAGTGTGATCGTGTTTTCACACACTCATAGTCGCCTATGAGATCGGACTATATCTTCTCTATTTATCATAGAGCTTGACGTATAGTCTCTGGGGATTTCTATTCAAGTTGATAACCAAGTTCATCAGCTATTTCATTAAACCCTTGTTTGGTTAAATGAATTTTTTTAATCATTTTTGCAATTATTTTAGCAAATTGATTAAAATCATTAATTTTAATTGTTCTTAATCGATATTTCCTAAAAAAAGGAATAATAATCGAATTAAGATCACTTATCTTTTTAACTCTATAATGAGCTAAATCGCAAGTATGATTGTCATGTCTTTTATTAAAGACAATATAACCGCAATCAAAATAACTTTTGATAAACATTAAGCAATCCAAGCTGTTAGCACTTTGAGTAACTACAAATTCTGGTTGAATTTGCCAACCAAATCTCATAGTCTTGTTTCGACAAAGATTAATACCGAAGTATCCTTCTCCATCTACAAAGCCTGCTATCCAGCCTGCTTGAACAGATCTTTCCTGCTGATTGTCTGCACTTGTCTCATTTTCACGCATAAATTAATTTTTATTGTAAGTTAAAAAACTTACAACAACCTTACATTTATATACGTAGAGCAAGATGCTCAGAGTTTCCAGCATTTAGTCAAGTTTTACTAAGGCAACGAATACTTACCTTAGAACAGTTATAGTTACTGCTGCCGTTCACCGGGGCTTAAGTCGCAAGCCCTATCCCGAAGGATAGAACCCGCTTCCGTAACCTTCCGGCACCGGGCAGGTATCAGCCCGTATACTTCCTCTTTCGAGTTTGCACAGACCTGTGTTTTTGTTAAACAGTCGACGAAACATCTTTAGCTGCGCCCTACTTTCAACAGGTAAACCTGCCTAATCATAGGGAGGGCATCTCTCGAAATTACGCCCAGCTATTTTGCCGAGTTCCTTAAACTAGTTTCTCTCGCTCTCCTTGGTCTGCTCGACCTGTCCACCTGTGTCGGTTATTGGTACGATTAAATATGATTCTCATTGCGAAGCTTTTCCAGGATACATAACTCACGCCTTACCTACCTTGCCGAAGCTTAGTAGGTACCATCACATCTCGCATAAACGCCTGAACGGATTTTCCTGTCCAGACTGACTTGATGATTAGACCAAAACTTCATATCTTGATAAGCGCTATCACATATCGTCCCTCCCCAATTAATAACGAACCATACTTAGAACCGGAATATTAACCGGTAATCCATCGGCTACTCCCGCTATGCAGGACTGACCTTAGGGTCGTCTAACCCGTACTCGACGAACGTGGGTACGGAAACCTTGGACATTCGGAGTCGAAGATTCTCACTTCAATATCGTTACTCATGCCGGCATTCTCACTTCTGATCTCTCCAGGATCTCCTCACGGGATCCCTTCACTGAACACAGAACGCTCCCCTACCGCTTCTAGATAAATCTAAAAGCCTCAAGCTTCGGTTAAATGTTTGAGCCTCGATTAATTTTCGGCGCATAAATCCTGCGGCTAGTGAGCTGTTACGCTTTCTTTAAAGGATGGCTGCTTCTAAGCCGACCTCCTAGTTGTCTTAGGATCTACACTTCCTTTTCCACTGAACATTTATTAGAGACCTTAGCTGTGAGTCTGGATTGTTGTCCTACTCGCTGATGGAACTTAGCTTCCACCTGCTGAGTGCTATGTCAGAAATGATGGTATTCGGAGTTTGACTAGGCGTAGGGAATTTCTTCCCGAACGCCCGATCAGTGCTCTACCCCCACCACTCTATAACATAACCCTATACTTAGATATATTTCGGGGAGAACCAGCTAGCTCCAGGTTCGATTGGCATATTACCTCTATCCGCAGCTCATCCAAGACTCTTGCAGCAGTCACTGGTGCGGTCTTTCCCACATTTCTCAATGTGGTGCAACCTGGCCACGGATAGCTCACCTGGGTTCGGGTCATTCAGTAACTACTAGCGCCCTATTCAGGCACGACCCCGCCGAAGCAGGATACTCGCTTTCACTACGACTCCGAGATGAACATCTCTTAGTCTCGCAGTTACCGAACACTCGCCGGCTCATTCTTCAATAGGCACGAGATCATCCTCGCATAAATGCGGGACTTTCTCTGCTTGTTAGCAAAAAGTTTCAGGTACTATTTCACAGGGTATTCCACCCTTCTTTTCACCTTTCCCTCACGGTACTAGTTCACTATCGGTTTTGTTTGGTATTTAGCCTTGGAGTGTGGTCACCCCAGCTTAAAACGGGAGTTTGCCGTCTCCCATCCTATTCAGGAATCTTCCTAGAATTCTTCGAATTTCGTATACACGACTCTCACGCTCTTTGGTCACCTATTCCACGGTGTTCTACTATTCTTGGTCATCATGTTAGAAGTCCTACAACCCCACGTAAAACGTGGTTTGGGCTGTTCCCAGTTCGCTCGTCGCTTACTAAGGGAATCTCTTACGATTTCTTTTCCTCCGGGTACTAAGATATTTCAGTTCCCCGGCTTACCCCCGCCCCGCCTAAGCGGGACAGTAATCTTGCTTTCACAAGACTGAGTTCTCTCATTCGGACACCGACGGGTTATAGCTTTTTGCCAGCTAACCGTCGACTTTCGCGGGCTAGACGTCCTTCATCGGCCAAACAAACCTAGGCATCCACTTTTTGCATTAATTCACATAAATTTTGATACTGAAGGTTAAAATTGAACTATCTGACGATGTTTTCTTCACATGTTAAAGAACGAAAAACAGATATAAATCTGTCGTGCTGCTTCTGACATTGCTGCGAAGCAGCTGTGTGGACCTGGGGAGAGTCGAACTCCCGATCTCCTCGTTGCAAACGAGGCGCTCTAACCAACTAAGCCACAGGCCCGGAACATAAATTCTTTGCCTTAGGCCCTAAGTCCTTGAGTATTTTAGTCAATGTGCTTAGGATCCTAATTTGATTTTACAGTAAAAACCGCAATCACAAACCCGGATCAACTATTATACATAAAAAAAATAAATTTTCGGAGGGAATCACGCCAGAGTATGATTGTCGCATTAGTAAGGTGTATTATATATAAAAAAATTAGAGTCGGCAAGCTTAAATTTTTGACAAACTTTAACAAAATTAACTAAGCAATCAATCACTCGCTATCAACGGCTTCAAACTTATAACCCAACTGATCAATTTTAATTTTATTTTTCAAGGCAATCTTTTCACTCAAAACGCCCTTAGTTTGATAAACAAACTTTAATGGGACAGAACCGAGTGATTGATAAAATTTAACCTGAGGAATAATTATTTTTTCAATTAAAGCTTTGTTAGCTTTAGCCACCCAATCAGCAGAAATTAAATACTGGCCCAAGCTGTAGGTCTGCTCGCCACCGCCAAAAGTGAAACAAATTTTGTTGGCTAGATGCATGCCACGGGGGCGCACCATGTGACCCTTAATTTCATGATCTATTTCTTGAGGGTCGGCGAAAGGCAAAAATCCGGCATATAACAAGCCGTTTTGATCGGCCAAAGCTTGAATGTGTTGCTGAGCCATAGCATCAACTTGTTCCCAATCTTCTAATGAGAGCTGTTGCTTGATCCAAGCACTTTCAGCACTGGCAGCAATACGAATGTCTTTTGATAACACTTTTTTTAGCAGTGCGACTACTTCAGTAAAACCCTCGAGACCATAGCCGGCTCCAGCAAAACCCAAACGAATCCCTTCGTTAATTTGGACGCCCTCATCACCATCAGTAATTACAAATTCCTGGGACTCAAGTGTTTCTGTCATTGAATATTTCCTTGTGTTAATTTGAGGTTGTTATTCTTCTTCAACCATGGATTGGACAGAAGCGAGGTACTGTTGCATCTCTTGTTCTACTTTTTCCCAATCGCCGCCAGCCTCGCGAATGGCGTTAAAAAGTAAATCCATATCAATTAATAATTGATCATCAGTAACGATCATTCTTTGTTTGGACATATTAATATTATACCATGAATAACTAAGGCAATCCAAATCTAAGTAATAAAAAAGATTGATTATTAGGAATATATTAATTAGATTTATTGCGAAATAAAGCCAATAAACATTAAGGCCAATTCCCATATGAAACTGGCCCTAATTAAAAATTTTATTTTAAGATTAATTTATCGATAGCCCATTGGGACTTCGGTCAACACCATGCTTAGACTCATTCTGCGTTTTTCCGGCTCAACACTATCAACGTTTACCGTAACTTCCTCTCCTTCTTTAAATTGAGCATCAGGACTTAATTTACTTG
>Ga0208648_1003345_pt1 | contig 10131 bp, 10 predicted proteins | sample AntAceMetag02UKL_FD_184772 | JGI IMG/M metagenome (GOLD analysis project Ga0208648, IMG submission 184772) | Saline lake microbial communities from Ace Lake, Antarctica - Antarctic Ace Lake Metagenome 02UKL (SPAdes) (version 2) | ecosystem: Environmental > Aquatic > Non-marine Saline and...
AAAAACGAAAGGAAGACAAAGGAAGATGAAATAAACTATTTTGCCTATTTTCATATAGCAAGGATTGTTTATTTTAATATTAAAAATAAAATTAATAACTCCGAAATAATTAAAAATATTGAGAATAACAAAATAGCAGAGATTAAAAAAAATTATAAGAAAGCCACCAAACTATTGCTAGCAATATTTAATGAATATGATAAAAAAGAAACAATTCTTAGTATAGGACATTTTTTTTCAAAGCTAGAGATTGAAAATGATATAAATAAAAAAATAGATAAAGTATGAATTATATAGGGTCAAAATTGTCTTTATTGGATTTTTTAGAACAATCTATAAATAAAATTGTCAACAAAAGGGATAATAATGTTTTTTGTGATTTATTTGCAGGAACAGGGGCGGTAGGATTACATTTTAAAAAGAAAGGATTTAAGGTTATAGCTAATGATATTCAGTACTATAGTTATGTTCTGAATAGACATTACATAGGCAATCATAAAACTTTAAGGTTTTCTAAATTATCTAATGAAATATTTTCTTTAAAAAATATTAAATTAAATGATAGGAAAAATTTTATCTGTGATTATTTAAATAACTTAGATGGTATTAAAGGTTTCATTTATAATAATTATTGTTTGGGCGGAACAAAAAACAAAAAAATTGAAAGACTATATTTTTCTGATGAAAACGGAATGAGGTGTGATGCAATTAGAAAAAAAATTGAAGATTGGAAAAATAAAAAGTTGATTAATGATAATGAATATTATTTTTTATTAACAAGCCTTTTGGAATCAATAGATAAATATGCAAACACAGCTTCTGTCTACGGGGCGTTTCTAAAGAAATTAAAAAAGTCGGCTTTAAATAGCCTTATTCTGAAACCAGCTGAGCTGGTAATAAATGATCAAGACCACCAAGTTTATAACGAGGATATTAACAAAGTTGTTAAAGATATTAAAGGAGACATTTTGTATCTCGACCCACCCTATAATCACAGGCAATATGCAACTAATTATCACATACTTGAAACAATAGCTAAATCTGATAATCCTGAAATTCATGGAAAAACTGGTTTAAGAGACTATAAAAACCAAAAATCTTTTTACTGCTCACGAATAGAAGTTAAAAAGGCATTTAAAGATTTAATTCTAAAAGCAAAAGTTAAATATATTTTTCTTAGTTATAATAACGAGGGTTTAATGAAGCCCGAGGATGTAAAAGAAGTAATGAGCTTACGAGGCAAATATGGATTCTTTACTCAAGAATACAGCAGGTTTAAGGCGGATAAAACAGAAAATAGAAATTATAAAGCAAATAAAACTGTTGAATATTTACATTATGTAATTTGTCAATCATAAAAAGGGTTTCTTGACTAAAAGCTAATTTTACATATAATATAACAATAGGTAATGTTATTGAATAGAAATAACATTTTTTATTTCACACAACAATTTATTTAAGTAGAAATAGGTTTGACTAACTTCTACTTCGGAGCTCATAGTTTTATTAATACTGAGGTGACTGTTGTTAATTTTTTTGTAAATTAACCTGAGTCTCGCCCGCCGAAGCTTTAGCGGAGGAGGGTTTCCGTTACCCGCTCATAAATATATGCGTAGAGTATATCGAAGACCAAAACCAAATGATAACGAAAAAAAATTTCGGGTCAATAGCCAGATTAAGGTTCCCGAGGTCTTTTTAATTGACGAAGACGGCAATAATGTCGGCGTGGTATCAACTGAGAAAGCGATAACTATGGCGCAAGAAGTTGAAGCAGACTTAGTAGAGGTTAATCCAAAGGGCAATCCTCCTGTAGCTAAAATAATGGATTTTGGGCAATTTAAATATAAGAAAGATAAAGAAGCTCAAAAGCAAAAATCAAAACAGAAAAAAGCAGAATTAAAAGGTATTCGGTTATCAGTACGTATCAGTCAACATGATTTTGACTTTAGGATTGATCAAGCCAGAAAGTTTTTAGCTAAAGGTAGTAAATTGAAGATAGAAATTATTTTAAAAGGACGTGAAAAAGGTCATCCAGAACGAGCAGCTGAGGTTGTTAATAAATTTGTTAATATTATTAAAGAAGACGAATCTCTAAATATTGAAATCGAACAGGCCTTGACAAAACAGGGCGGAAGGTTTAATATAGTACTCGTTAACAAGCAATAATCTAAAATACGGAAATCAGGCGTATTTGCCTGTTTTTTGTTATTATTAGTTAATTATAATATGCCAAAGATAAAAACTCATAAAGCCACTGCTAAAAGATTTAAAGTAACAAAAAGTGGCAAAGTTATACATCGTCAAGCTGGGCAGAATCATTTTAATGCTCGAGAGTCAGGTAATGTTACTAGACGTAAAAGACGCGATGTTAATGCTCATAAAACTGGTGTAAAGACTATAAGACAATTAATTCAAAAATAAATTTATTAGTATATGTCGAGAGTAAAACGAGGCACAACTCACGTTAAGAAAAGAAAAAAGTTATTAAAGCAGACAAAAGGTTATAAATGGGGTAGAAAGAAACTTATCCGATTAGCCAAAACAGCCGTAACTAAAGCGGGTGTCCATGCTTATGTTGATCGCAAAAAGAAAAAGCGAGTTACACGAGCTTTGTGGCATATCAAAATTGGTGCTTTTGTTCGCGAACACGGATTTTCTTATTCAAAATTTATCAATGCTTTAAAAATAAACAAAATTGAAATTGACAGAAAGATATTGGCCGATTTAGCAGAAAATAATAAAAAGATTTTGGTTAAAATCATTGAAGGAATAAAATAATATGAGTATAAAAGCTTTGCAAATAATTCAAATGACTATTGCAGTCATGCTTATAGCTGTTATATTATTGCAATCACGTGGTACTGGTTTGTCAGGTATCTTTGGTGGTGCTAGTAATGTTTACAAGACTAAACGCGGTTTGGAAAAAAAGTTATTTATTGCTACAATAATACTTAGTATATTATTTTTTCTTACTTCACTTGTTGGTATTATAAATTATACTGGCCAAGTTTAATTTTTAGACGTATAACTTTTAATTATTTTTAAGAGTGGACTCATCAAGTAATAAAAAAAATTCTTTGTTTAATAAAGTCAGAGAAATTTGGTTAAATTTTTTCTGGTATTTTAAAGGTTGGCTTTCAAAATTAAACAAAAATGAATCTTTAAAAAATCAACAATATCAGCTAGAACTTGATAAAAAATTAGTTTTTGCTTTATCGAAAAAAAGAGTACCAAATTTACGACAATTAAAGCATATTAAAAAATATTACACAAAGAGGGAGCTTTCAATTGTTTATTTATGCTTAATAGTGATTTTTACTAGTTTTATTTTTCTAGGCACAAGATTTTATGCTAATCATTTAGAAACAGTGCCTATTGCAGGCGGAGAATATACGGAAGGTGTAGTCGGTACACCCAAGTATATCAATCCTCTTTATGCAAATGTCAGTGATATCGATAATGATTTAACAAGCTTAATCTATTCATCATTATTCAAGAGAGATAATAATGGCCAATTGATAAAAGATTTAGTGAGTCAATATGAAATTAGCCCAGACAACAAGAGCTATATTATAAAAATTAAAGACAGCGTGAAGTTTCATAATAATTCTATTTTAACAGTAGATGATATTTTATTTACTTTTAATGCTATAAAAGATACTCAATATAAATCGCCTTTAAGGTCTAGCTTTACTGGCGTGGAAATTGAGCGAGTAGATGATAATACTATAAAATTTATTTTAACCGAGCCATACGCGGCCTTCCTAGATTTATTAACTTTCGGTATTTTACCAAGCGAATTGTGGCAACATATTATGCCAACTGCGGCTAGCTTGGCTGAATTGAATTTAAAACCAATTGGTTCAGGACCATACAAGTTTAAATCTTTAGTCAAGGATAAGGCAGGTAATTTAAAAGCTTATAATTTAATTAGTTTTGAAAATTATTTTGGTGGTCAAGCAAATATTAAAGAATTAACATTTAAATCGTTTGTTAATTATATTGAAATGATTGATGCTTTAAATAGCAATTTGATTGATGGTACTAGTTATTTACCTGATGAGTATAAAAAAGAAATAGCAGCTCAAGATTCTTTAAATTTACATAAATTAAATTTACCACAATTGACGGCGATATTTTTTAATCTTAAGAGCGATGGCGTGATAAAAGAATTAAGTATAAGACAGGCCTTGAGTTATTCTTTAGATAAAATAAAAATCGTAAATGAATTAATGGGTGAGGATGGCAATGTAATCGATGGACCAATTTTGCCAGATAGTTTTGCTTATTCAGCTGATATAAAAAAATATAATTATGAATTGGAAACAGCTGGTAAATTGCTTGATGAAGAGGGATGGAAAATAGTTGAGATAAGTGATGATGAAATATTAAAAGCGGAAGAAGATTTTAATTCAGAAGATGAAAAAGTAAAATTAGTAGCAGAAAATAAAATAGCTATGGGTGTTGGCAAGTGGCGCATGAAGGATAATCAATATTTAGTAATCGAATTAACTACAGTAGAAACATCTGAGTATATTAAATTAGCGGAAAAAATAGCTGAAGCTTGGGAAGACATTAATATTAAAGTACAGATGAATTTAATTCCAGCTGGTAAAATACAAAAGGAAGTAATTAGACAGAGAAAATATTCTATTTTATTATATGGAGAAATTGTTGGACTTGATCCTGACCCTTATGCCTTTTGGCATTCTTCTCAGTCAGAGCAAGGAGGATTAAATATTTCTAATTATGCCAATAAAGAAGTTGACCAACTCCTAGAAGACGCTCGTTTGACTGGAGACATTGAAATAAGAAAAGAAAAATATAAAAAATTTCAAGAAGCTATAGCTAGGGACTTACCAGCAATTTTTATTTACAATCCAGTTTATACTTACGCTCAGAGCAAACAAATAAAGGGTTTTGACATAACAAGTATTTCATTACCTCGTGATCGTTTTTCTGACATAATTGATTGGTATATTGAAACAGGTAAAAAATTAGTTTGGTAAAATTTTAATTAACTTGGACTCAAAAAATAGATTGCCAAAATGGTCCCGATAAATCGGAATAAACTCCATTTATATGTTCTGTAGATGAGACTTGGATAGTTTCGTCTTAATATTTTTTCAGATTTTTTTAAAGCCAATTTTTATGCCGATGTGGTGAAATTGGTAGACACGCAGCGTTCAGGTCGCTGTGAGTGCAAGCTCATGTGGGTTCAACTCCCACCATCGGCACTATAAAATATAGAATTCTAAAAAAGTTGCGAGGCAAGAGTACTAGTCTCCTTTGGGAGGTGAGGGTTCCCTGCCCGCCAGTAGCTTACGCCACAGGCGTTGGCAGGCGGGAACTCCCACCATCGGCACAGAATTAACTCAAAAATTAAATATTATAACATAAAATATTTTTTAAATTATTTTATGATTTTAACTTACAAATATGATAACAAAGTATAAACCAAAAGCAACAACTACGAATAAAGCTAAAACTGCAGATGTTGTTAAACACAAAAAAACTTTTTCAACCAAACGCTATGTTGCTCGTCCAGTTAAAACACAGACGACTACAGTGGTTGATAAATTAAAGGTTATAGTATTAGGCGGGCTGGAAGAAGTCGGTCGAAATATGACTTTAATTGAATATAACAAAGAAATAATCATCATTGATATGGGGCTACAATTTCCAGAGGAAGATATGCCTGGTATTGATTATATTATTCCTAATATATCTTATTTAAGAGATAAGAAGGACTGGATAAAGGGTGTTATAATTACACACGGTCATTTTGACCATATTGGTGCTATCCCCCATTTAATGGCAGATTTAGGTAATCCACCAATGTTTATGGGTAAATTAACAGCTGGTATTGTCAGAAAAAGATCAGAACAATTCAGGGGATGTCCAAAATTAGGAATCAAAGAAGTTGATGAATCATCAGTATTACAATTAGGCAAGAATTTTAAAATTGAATTATTAAGAGTTAATCATTCAATACCAGATTGTTTTGCTGTTATTATCAATACTCCTGTTGGTAAGATAGTTCATACTGGAGATTTTAAAATAGATTATTCTCCAGTCAACGATAAACCAGCTGATCTTAATCGTATTGCACAAATCGGTGGAGAAGGTGTTATGTTATTAATGTCTGATTCAACGGATGCTACTCATGTTGGTTATCAGGTTTCGGAATCTTCAATTGGTGACGAAATGGATAAGCTATTTGAAAAAATAGACGGACGAATTATTATTGGTACTTTTGCTTCACAATTAAGTCGTATTCAAAAATTGTTTGATTTAGCAGAAAAACATGGTCGAAGAATATACTTACAGGGACGAAGTATGAATGACAATGTTGAGATTTCTCATCAAATTGGTTATTTAAAGTTTAATCCAAAAATTTTAGTTAACGATAATGAAATGAGACGTTTAGCTGATGACAAAGTAATTGTTATTGGTACTGGTGCACAAGGAGAGAGTAATGCTTTTTTAATGAGAGTAGTGAATGGTGAACATCGAACTATTAGTTTAAAAAAAGGTGATACTGTTATTTTTTCATCTTCTGTTATCCCAGGCAATGAACGAACTATCCAAAGTTTAAAAGATATGATAGTTAGACAAGGAGCAAAGGTAATTCATTATGAGATGATGGATATCCATGCTGGTGGTCATGCCAAGCAAGAAGATCTAAAGCTAATGATGCGTTTAATTAAGCCAAAATACATGATGCCGATTGAAGCTAATCATTATCTCCTGCAAGCTCACGCTGATTTAGCTGAACAAGTTGGTATTCCTAAAAATAATATTTTTGTTGCTGACAATGGCCAAGTAGTTGAATTTAGTAAAACAGACAAGGGAGAAGCAATGGGTCAGTTAACTAAAGAAAAAGTAATTACTGATTATGTCATGGTAGATGGTCTTGGCGTTGGTGATGTGTCAAATATTGTATTACGTGATAGGCGTGTTATGTCAGAGGATGGTATGATTGTAATTATTGCAACGATTGACACAAAAACTGGCGATCCGATTGGTAATCCAGATATTATTTCCAGAGGTTTCGTTTATATGAAAGAAAATAGAGAATTGATTCAAAACACCAGAATGAGAGTTAAAAAGATTGTTAAAGATCATGATAAACGAACACCAGCTGACGATGATTACATAAAAAATAAAATTAGAAATGACATTGGACAGTTTTTATTTACGAAAACAAAAAGACGACCAATGGTTTTACCAGTAGTAATCAAAGTATAAATTGATTAGAAAAAAATTATATAAAAAAGAATTCCTATTTTAAGGAATTCTTTTTTGTTTATTGTAAAAATTATTTTTCTAATTTAAAGGGTTTACCATGACCAGGAATTATGTAATCAGCAATTTTTAAAATTTTTTCTCGACTTTTTTTTAATGTTTTTTTATCATTTGCGTAGGGGTCTGATAATTTTAGTAAACTATTTTTATCGGTTTTTTGTTTTTTATTATCAGGCCACCAAAAAACATCCGAGGCAATAACAATTTTACCAAATTTATTTGAATTTATTTCGACTGAACAATGAGAATCATCATGACCTGGCGTTGGAATTATTTTAATATTTGTTTTAGGTATAATACCTTGGTGTTCAGTATTTTTACCATTAAAAAAATAGATATTACTATCGTCTAAAATAGCCGCATTTACAAATAGACCAACTAAGAGACAATGATCAAGATGAGTATGCGTTAGGACGACATAGTTTATGTCCTTTGGCGATAACTTTTCCTTTTTTAAAGCGTTTAATAACAATTTTCGATTCATGCCGGTATCAACTAAAATATTAATATTATTTTCACGAATAAAAGTAACGGTTGACGAAGCTAACTCGTAATCATTTTTTTCTCTAACGTAACCTTTTATTAATATTTTTATTTTCATATGTTTACTTATCTCGTGATTTCTTTTTTACAAAATTATAAACATTATTAAAAACTTGTTCTCTGTCTAAGTTGGTTGTATTTACAATGTAGTTATAGTGCCTTTTATCAAAAGCATTAGTTATTCCGTAATATTTTTTATAGCGTTTCTTGTCGCTAGTTATCCTTTCTTTCTGACTTTTTTCAACGTCTTTTATTGTTTTTAATTCCTTATCTTCATTTTTTCTGTTTTTAGCATGCATTTGATTAAAAACTCTCTGGGCTCCGATTTTTTTGTCAACATCTATGAATATTTTTAGCGAATGAGGAATGAAAAACCATGAAGTTCGTCCTTGGATGATAAAACTATCTTGTTCTTGTCCTAATTGTTTTTGATATTTATCAATATCCATATCTGTCTTAGAATTGGTTTCGGTTGATTTATTGTGTTCCGCTAATGTTTTACCACTAGATTTGGCTTGTAACCTTCTTAATTCGCCCATATAATAATTTGGCCAGCCCAATTTTTTAGCTAGCTTTTCGGCAACAGTTGATTTACCAGAGCCGGGAGTACCGCTAATGGAGATAATCATGTGTTTATTTTACTATTTTTAATAATTGTTCAAGTTCTTCGGGTAAACTAACGGAATATTTCTTTTGTTGGCCATCAACGTCAGTAAAAGACAAACTACTAGCTACCAAAAAAATTCTTTTTAAATTCAATTTTTTATTTTGTTCTTTTGTTTTTTTTGTACTATAGAGATCATCGCCAACAACTGGATGTCCATAGGCAGATAAATGAACTCTAATTTGATGTGTCCTGCCCGTTTTAATATTTAATTTTAATAAAGTGTAATTAACAAATCTTTTAGCAATAGTGAATTCGGTTAGTGCTTCTCGACCGATAGTCGTCTGTTCTTTCTTGTTCGTTAACGGCAGGGCAGCCATTTTAAAACCGCTTGACGAACGTTTGATTGGGAAATTTATTTTATCTTCTTCGGCGATTATTTTTCCGTGGACTAATGCTGTATAATTTTTTTTAATCAATCTTTTTTTAAAGATATTTTTAAAGAAAATAAAACTTGTTTGATTTTTTGCTATAATCATCAAGCCACTAGCCTCTTTATCTAATCGATGAACAATCCCTGGGCGAGCTGGGTCATCACCAACTTTTTTGATATTAGGATATTTTGAAACTAAATAATCAGTAAGAGTTTCCTTTTTTATATGTTCAGCTCCGTGGACAATTAATCCCGTAGGTTTATTAATGATCAAATAATCTTTAGTTTCGTCGATAATTTCTATATTTGAAAAATTATCATTTTTTTTAATAAATTTTTTTAAAGGTTTCAATATCGACTGGGCAATAGATTTTTTTTGGGTAATTTTTTTTTCTTCAAAAATTATTTTATCATTATTTTTCAAAAAGCAATGAGGTGCAACAATCTTTCCATTAACTAAGACTAAACCTTGTTTAATGAATTTTTGTATTTGATTACGTGAGTATTTGTTTGCTACTCTAGTTAAGAGATTGTCTAGCCTTTTGCCAGAATCATTTTGTTCAATTGTTAATTTCATTGGTTGATAATAGTATTAATTAAAGTTATAGTTTTTTCTAATAAAAAATTATTTTTTATATTTTGATTACCGTTTTTACCAAGTTGTGTTTTTAATTTTTTATTTTGTTGTATTTTAATGATTTGTCTGGCTAACATTTCTTCATTATCCATTTCAATCAATGTACCAGTTTTATTTTCAATAACTATATCTTCTAGTCCAGTATTACGTGGTCCAATAACGGGCAATTGAGCAGACATAGCTTCTAGAACATTTATTAAACTGTCTAAATATATTGTTTTTTTTCCTTCTATGTAGATATCAAAACTAAGCAACCATTTTTTCAGTTGCGCTTGTTCACCAACAAACCAAACCAAATTATCGATACCCATTTTTTTTGTTAGCCATTGGAGAGTTTTTCTTTCAATGCCATCACCAATAACTATTAATTGTAAATTAGGAATTACTGTCAAACTAATCTTGGCTGCTTGAAAAATAGTTTCTAAATTATGATTAGTATTTAAATCAATTATAGTGCCAAGAGTGAAGTATTTTTTATGATATGATTTTTGCTCAGCAGAAACTATTTCATTAAAAATATTATTTTGATAAACACTTGATTCTATGCCAGGATTAATCAGTGATATTTGTTTATCTTGTAGCCCAATATTTATTAGATTTTGTTTA
>Ga0208648_1003348_pt1 | contig 10128 bp, 7 predicted proteins | sample AntAceMetag02UKL_FD_184772 | JGI IMG/M metagenome (GOLD analysis project Ga0208648, IMG submission 184772) | Saline lake microbial communities from Ace Lake, Antarctica - Antarctic Ace Lake Metagenome 02UKL (SPAdes) (version 2) | ecosystem: Environmental > Aquatic > Non-marine Saline and Alkaline...
AATCGGGGATGACGATGCCTGAGAAGCCGAGGTTGTCATGCAATGTGCTGAGAACGCGTTCTTTTCCCAACAGCGTTGGGTTGAGCTTGACGGTGGTGTGAAGGCCGCGCTCTTCGATTAAGTAGAGGGCGATGCGTTCGATTTCATCAGGCGGGCACCCGTGCATCGTCGATAGCGTGACGCTGTTGACGATGGTGTCGGGGATTTCGATATCGGCAAACTGCGGGAAGTGCTCCTGCAATGTCGCGCGGATGGGAGCCAGGTCCTCGGCTGCGTTCTCCAGACGATTCATGAACTGCTGCATACGCGGGCTCAGGATACCTTCCAAGTTGTAGCCCACACTCATATTAAAGATCGTGCCGAAGGGATCCAGATCCTCAAACCCCAACACGCGACGAAGAACATGAACGAGGGCCCATGCCTTGACGTACTCCAAAACAGATTCCTCAAGGCGCAGTTCTTGCGACCATTCGACGTTGTAGCCCTCATCCTCCAAATCGATGCAGGGACGTGGAATTTCCAACTCATCCATGATCTGGACGGTCTTGAGCTCAATGAACCGACCGCCTGTCAACCACGCACTGAGGATATTCTGCGTGAGCTGAGTATGGGGGCCGGCAGCGGGGCCAATGGGCGTGGCGAGCGTACTTCCGAACAACGTGCTCGAAAACTTGTCACCCGCCTCTGGTTTGTGAAAGACGGCTTCATGAATGCCGAAGATGGATTGGTGAGTCTCGTATTCCTTCAGGATCCAATCGAGAAGGACGTCAAAGGGCAGCACACGCATTTGCTCGCTCATTATTCCCTGCTTTCTATCCCAAACGTTTCCACAGCGAAGCTGCCTGCTCACGTGCATGAGCATAGATGGCGGCTTCATCGAGATCGACAAAACGGCTGTCACGGAGGATCGGTCGTCCCGCGACGAATGAATCCGTCACTCTCATCGAGTGAACGGCTTTGCCAAACAGAAGATGGCCTAGTGCGTTTCCTGCTTCCAAGGGTGTCGGCGACTCGTAATCCAGCAGCACGACATCGGCGGGTGAGCCGACGGTGATCTGCCCTACGTTGGCACCGAGCAATCGACGGGCGATGGCTGGGTTGTTTACGAATAGCAGTTGGTACAACGCATCGAATGAGCCAGCCAACGAATTGCCTGAAGCCTGTTTCTGCAAGATTCCGGCAGTGAATAGCTCGGCCAGCATATTGGCGCCAAGTCCATCAGTTCCCAAGCCAGTTGTAATTCCACGGTCAAGGAATCCCATCATGTCGAATGTGCCGACGGCATTGTTCATATTCGAGCGGGGATTGTGAATGACGATAGCATCCCGCTCAGCGATGAGGTCTTTCTCTGCTTCGTTGATATGCAGACAGTGAGCGAGGATCGAGCGCGGGCGTAGTAGGCCAAAGTGATCCAATCGCTCGACGACGCGCATGCCATGCTTGGCCTCGCACTGAACTTCGTCTTCTGGCCCTTCTGCAACGTGGATGTGAATGCCCGCGTCCTCAGGGATGGAGTCGGCGACTTTGGCCAGTGTTTCATCCGAAACAGTAAATGATGCGTGAATTCCGAATAGGGCTGCGACATGATCGGTTTGCGGCAGAGACAGGAGGCGAACATTCTCAGCAATTCCCTGGTCTCGAAGCTCCGTGCCATCGCGATCCGACAACTCGTAACACAAGGCGGCGCGTAACCCGAGTTCGTCAACGACGGTTTCTCGCAGTGCATCGAGCGATTCGGGGATGGCGTTGGGGCTGGCATGATGATCGATGAGCGTCGTGACGCCACACCGTGCTGCCTCCATGGCGCCTACAAGAGCGCTAACGCGGACGGTCTCGGGATCGAGAGCCTTATCCAGCTTCCACCACAGTTGTTCCAGAATTTCTGTGAATGTCGTGGGCGCATAAGGCGAGACCGCCATCCCGCGAGCTAGACTGCTGTATAGATGAGTGTGGGCATTGACCAAGCCGGGAATTGCCAGCTTGCCCTGTCCGTCGATTCGTTGGCCGTGATCTGGAAGCGCTCCCGCCTCGGATGTGGGAGTAATGCCTTCGATCTGTCCGTTCTCAATCAAGAGGGATGCATTTGAAAAAACGTTATTGCCGCCATCCCATATCCTGAGGTTGTCGATTCTCAGCGTCATGAAACCTCCATTCCCATCGGGATCAACTGCAGTTTGACATAGAATCAAGGATACCAGTTGTCCGACCACCTGACAAGTTATAGAATAGACAGCGTAAGATGCGGCTCATTGGTATTTAGGGAATTCTAGGACAATCGTCCCATTGCTACCAAAACGGCTCTGGATTAGGATGGAGTCGAGATGGAGAAACGGGGGGGAATGGCTACCAATAATAGCGTCCCATTGGCTGTTCAGCTCTCAGGAATCGTGAAACGATTCCCAGGGGTCATTGCCAACGATGGAGTGAACCTCATCGTTCGGCGCGGCGAAATTCACTGTCTACTCGGAGAGAACGGCGCAGGCAAGACCACGCTCATGCGCATCCTCTATGGGCTTTATCAGCCAGATGAAGGAGAAGTCCTCCTCCATGGCCAGCCGATTCGCATTGGGTCTCCCAAGGCAGCGCTAGCCAATCACATCGGGATGGTGCATCAGCATTTCCATCTTGTTCCCACACTGACTGTCGAGGAAAACATCGTGCTCGGCCTAAATGAGGGCACGGGCCCCTTCCTGCAGTTCAAGAAGACGCGACAGAAGATCCGGCGATTGGCTGAAGAGTACGGATTGCAGGTGGATCCGGGAGCCAAGGTTTGGCAATTGACTGTTGGTCAGCAGCAGCGTGTGGAAATTCTGAAAGCACTTTATCGTGATGCCGACATCCTGATCATGGATGAGCCCACGAGTGTATTGACACCGCAAGAAGTAGATGGGCTATTTGGCACACTACGTACATTGGTTGCGGCAGGTCTAACCGTGATCTTCATTACACACAAGCTTAACGAAGTGATGGAGATCAGCGATCGCGTCACCGTTCTCCGCAAGGGTAAGGCTGTGGCCACTGTGAATACACCAGAGACATCGAAGGCTGAACTTGCTCGGTTGATGGTCGGTCGTGAGGTCATCTTCAACGTGGAGAAGAAGCCGCCAAAGCTTGGCGAGAAAATCCTCGATGTAGTAGATCTTCATGCGTTGAATGATCGTGGTCTTCCCGCACTGCGCGGAATGACCTTCGATCTGTATGGTGGTGAAATTCTGGGAGTTGCTGGTGTATCCGGTAATGGGCAGCATGAATTGTCCGAGGTTCTCACAGGTTTGAGAAAGGCCACTGAGGGGAGGGCCATCCTCGAACCCCACGACTTGACGGAGTGCTCAGCTCGGACCATTGCCGATCTCGGCGTTGCCCATGTGCCCACAGAGCGTATTCGCGTGGGAACTGTCCCCACAATGAGCATTCGTGAGAATCTCATCCTGAAGAGCTATCGGTCCTCCGCTTTCTGCAAATGGTCCATTCTTAACGAGAAGGCTGCCTATGAGAACGCCTGCAAAGCCATGAAGGAGTATGAGATCTTAGCACCGCATGATGGAACGGCTGTTGGCAATCTATCAGGCGGGAACATTCAGCGACTCGTGCTCGCCAGGGAGCTGAGTGGAAGCCCCAAGTTCGTCGTTGCAGCGCATCCTACGTACGGATTGGATGTGGGGGCGACAGAACAGGTACGGGAAGTGTTACTCAAGCAGCGGGACCGCGGAGCCGGCATTCTACTGATCTCCGAGGATCTCGATGAGGTCTTCCAGCTTTCAGATCGCGTGTTGGTGATCTATGAAGGGCAGGTCATGGGCATTGTGCCTGCAGAAGAAGCGAACCTGGAGGAGATCGGTCTCATGATGGCTGGCTCGCATCGCGAAGAGGTGACATCATGATGAAGACGCCTGCATGGATTCAGATTGATCGGCGACCTTCACCGTCAGGCTTGACAGTGTTCGCCATCTCAGTGATCGCCATTCTGTTTGCACTTGTCATGGCCGGGCTGTTCTTCGAGTTCTATGGCGTATCTGCGCTACGTGCCTATGGCTACATCATTAAGGGTGCGTTCGGCAGTCGTCTTGGCTTGACTGAAACCGTTCGCGGCATGATTCCGTTGCTCGTGATCGGTGTTGGGTTGGTTGTTGCTTTCCGAGCCTTGTTCTGGAACATTGGAGCTGAAGGCCAGTTGCTTATGGGCGCAGTAGCTGCATCTGGAATCGCTCTGTTCTCAGGAATTCCCTCACCTTGGTTGATCCCAGCCATGTTCCTCGGAGGGTTTGCTGCCGGAGCCTTGTGGGGCGTCGGCCCCGCGATATTGAAGGCGAAACTTGGGATCAACGACGTGATTACCACGTTGATGCTTAACTATGTGGCTATCTACACCGTTCATTGGCTCATCCTCGGTCCCTGGAAGGGCCTGACGCAGCGAGGATTCCCCTACACAGACAGATTCCCAACAGCAGCCTTCCTGCCGATGTTGGGCGGAACGCGAATTCACCTGCCGACACTTGCGATTGGACTGGTTGCTGCCGCTGTCATGTATTTTGTGGTCAAGAAGACGCGGGTCGGGTTTGAAATCCGTGTTGTCGGCGAAAACCCAGATGCAGCCAAATATGCCGGCATTAGCCAGACCAAGATCACGGTTCTGGCGATGGTAATTTCAGGCGGGCTAGCTGGTGTCGCCGGTGTGGGCGAGGTGGCTGGGATTCACCATATGCTATTTAACCCGTCGAGTATCGCATTGTCCTACGGATACACGGCTATCATTGTTGCTTGGCTGGCTCGGAGGAATCCCCTGGCCGTGATCCTGACATCGTTCCTATTTGGTGTCATCATGCGAGGGGGCGATGTGATCAAGATATCGCTTGGGTTGCCGTTCCAGCTGGTCAATGTGTTTAATGGACTCATTCTGTTTTTCTTGATCGGTAGTGAGATCTTTGTTCGATATCGGGTTCGATTCGGAACCAAGAAGGAGACAGCATGAGCTGGGAATCTTGGGTGATCTCAACGATTAGTCGGACGCTAGCCTATGGAACGCCGCTGCTGCTGGCCACACTGGGTGAAATCTATGCCGAACGCTCAGGCGTTCTCAATCTGGGCGTCGAGGGGATGATGATTGTCGGGGCCTTGACTGGGTTTGCCGTCGCTAGCCAGACAGGCAACCCGTGGTTCGGCGTTCTTGCTGCAGGCGTGGTATCAGGTTTGTTCTCACTCATTCACGCCTTTGCCAGCGTGACACTGCGGGCCAACCAAGTGGTTTCCGGTCTGGCGCTGACCATGCTTGGATTGGGGCTGTCCGGCGTGATCGGGCGTTCCTACGAAGGACGTCCACTTATGCACACCCTGGACAAAATATCGATCCCTCTATTAGAGAAAATCCCCGTTCTTGGGCCTGCCATCTTTCAAGATCAGAACCTATTGGTCTATATCGGTATCGGCCTGGCCATCTTGCTCTGGTTTGTGCTGTTCAAGACCCGCATTGGCATCAGCATTCGAGCTGTGGGCGAAGATCCAGCGACTGCGGATTCTCTCGGCATTAACGTGGCCAGAGTTCGCTATTTGTGTGTGATGGTTGGCGGTGTTCTCGCAGGGATCGCTGGCGCCTATCTGTCTGTAGCCTACAGGCCGTCATGGACAGACGGGATGACGGCGGGCATGGGATGGATCGTCATTGCGCTCACCATCTTCGCATTCTGGAATCCGATTTCAGGGATGTTCGGAGCCTATTTCTTTGCGGGGTTGTTTGTGTTGTCTTTCAGATTACAGGCATGGCTTTCGCCTGAGTTGCTTAAGGCGATGCCCTACATTCTCGCTATTGTCGTATTGATAGTTGTGTCGCGAGGTACGCTTCAGAAGCGGATGGGCGCACCATCTGCTCTGACATTGCCCTATACACGAGGAGAAGACTAGCTGGAGGTGGTTGATACATAGCATCCGTAAGTTCAATCGAACGGCTTGGGAATTCCAAACGCAAAGGACACAGATTTAAGGAGGTAGGAGTGAATAAGCGATTCGCACTGTTTGCAGCACTCGCTCTTGTTGTTGTACTCGCTGGCGCAGCATTTGCAGCGTATGAGCCGGGTACAAAAATGACTGTTGGTTTCGTGTATGTTGGCCCGATTGGGGACTATGGTTACAGCTATGCTCACAACGAAGGTCGCCTGGCTGTCGAAGCATTGCCTTGGGCAGATACGTTCTATGTTGAATCTGTGACCGAAGGACAAGAAGGGCCGGTTATCGAGGACCTGATTGCGACGCATGGTTGTGACGTCGTCATTACGACCAGCTTTGGTTTCATGGACGGAACACTGGACGCTGCGCTGAATCACACGGACGTCATCTTTGGACATGCCTCCGGATACAAGCGCGCCCCCAATATGATGACCTTCATGGCCGATTTCTATCAGGTCTATTATCTGAACGGAATCATCGCTGGTGCATTGACTGAGACGAACAAAGTGGGCTATGTCGGCGCCTTCCCGATTCCGGAAGTGAAACGACATCTCAATGCCTATGCGATGGGCGTGAAGGCTGCCAATCCTGATGCTGAAGTTCACGTCAAGTGGATCTACAGCTGGTTTGATCCCGGAGCAGCCGCAGAAGCAACGGAAGCTCTTATCGCCGAGGGTTGCGATGCCTTTGCCTTTACTGAAGATTCGCCGACCGTCGTGCAGAAAGCCGCCGAGAATGGAATGATCAGCTTCGGTCACTATGGCTCGCAGATGTACACGTTTGCTCCAGACTATGTCGTCTCCGGACAGGCCGTCAACTGGGGATCTATCCTCGTTGACTTCCTTCAGAAGGTCTATGAGGGTGAATACACTGCCGAAAATCTCGCTAACATCGATTACTGGTGGTTGATGGCGCAGGGTGCCGTGTATCCTGAAGCCGCTCCAGGCGACCCGATCAACCCGCTGTATGTAGATGCTCTTAAGGCCTACATGATTGACGATCCTGCGTTCGGAGAGATCTCTGCCTACGATCTGTTTATGATTCGCATGGCTCAGTTCGGCGATCCTGGTGTCACCTTCGATCCGTTCCAGGGACCGATCAGCGACCGCAATGGCAACGTTGTTGTCCCCGCTGGCATGTGGCTATCTGCCGATTCCTTGATCACCATGGAATGGGCATTTGAGAACGTCGTCGGCGCATGGCCCGGCGAACCCGAATAAATCTATCTTGCGGCTGCCTGTCTTCACAGGCAGCCGCATTTCTTGAGGTCTTATGCCTGAGCGGAAGCCGCTTTATGAAATGACGCGAGCCCTGGTAGCTGTTGCTGCCGGTCGGCGAGCCGCAGACCTAGTGATCGATAACGGTCGCTGGGTGAACGTCTATTCTGGCGAAATCATCGAAGCGACCACGATCGCTGTGGTTGGATCGCGTATTGCCTATTGCGGGCCGTCTCGACCAGATCTGATTGGTCCAGACACGACGGGCATCGACGCAAAGGGCAGATTCCTCGTGCCCGGATTGCTTGATGCCCATGTTCATGTTGAATCATCCATGCTTTGTGTGCGTGGATTCGCTGCCGCCGCTCTTCCCAGAGGCACGACGGGAGCGTTTATCGATCCACACGAAATTGCCAATGTGTTAGGATTGGATGGCGTTCGTCTGATGGCTGAAGAGGCCAAGTCAACGCCGATGAATATCTATGTTCAAGTCCCCTCCTGTGTGCCTGCAGCGCCTGGTCTAGAAACATCAGGTGCCACGCTCGGGCCAAAGGAAATCGCTGAAGCCCTGACATGGGACAATGTCATCGGGCTAGGCGAAATGATGAACTATCCAGGCATTATTGCCGGTGATCCTTCGCTTCTTGAAGAGATTGGCGAGACCCTCAAGGTGGGAAAGACCGTCGGCGGACACTATGCATCGCCAGATCTAGGAATCCCCTTCCATGCCTATGCAGCAGCAGGCCCTTCGGATTGCCATGAAGGACACACGCCTGAAGATGCGATGGCGCGCGTGCGGCAGGGGATGTACGCGATGCTTCGCCAAGGTTCTTCAGAGCACAATGTCGCGTCTCAAGTGAAGGCGATTACCGAACGGGGCATAGACTCTCGCCATATGTTGTTGTGTACAGACGACCGCCATCCAGGCACGCTGCTGAATGTCGGACAGATTGATGACGTGGTGCGATTGGCCATTGCCGAGGGTGTCCCTGCGATGACGGCGATTCAGATGGCGACCTTGAACACGGCCGAGCATTTTGGCGTTGCCAACGACGTCGGTGGCATCAGCCCTGGTCGATATGCCGATATTCTGATCGTGTCCGATCTGGAGTCGATGAGCATTGACTGTGTACTGGCTGCTGGCGACGTCGTCGCTGAGAAGGGTGTGCTGTCTGCTCCTGTGCCAACATTCAGCTATCCGGAGTCGGCGAAGAACAGTGTCAAGATTCGCAACACGTTGATCGCGGACGATTTCCGCATTTCCGCGCCAGCGGAGAAAGACCATGCGCGATGCCGGGTGATCGAGATCGTGAAGAACCAAGTGCTCACGCGAAGCGTGCTCGCCGAGGTCCCCGTGCTCGACGGCGTACTTGAGCCCTTGCCAGAGTCCGGTATCTTCACGCTGGCCGTTGTCGAGAGGCATGCGGAGAGTGGGCGTATTGGAACGGGGCTCGTCAAGGGATATGGAATGACCAAGTCCTTTGGGTTGGCCTCTACAGTGGGCCATGATAGCCATAATCTCATGGTCATGGGCTCGGATCGAGCGCTGATGGCGCAGGCTGCCAATCATGTGGCTGGGCTAGGCGGGGGTATCTGTCTTGTGGGATCGAGTGGCGTGCTTGCTGAGCTTCCCCTACCTATTGCGGGATTGATGTCCGAGGAGCCGCTTGCGGTTGTGGCAGAGAAGGCAGACCGGATCCATCAGGAGCTGGATGCCCTCGGTTGTGTTGTTGATGATGCATTGATGTCTTTCTTCTTTCTAGCCTTGCCCGTCATTCCTGAGCTTCGGCTGACGGATCTCGGACTGGTTGATGTGACGACGTTCAAGATCGTTCCCATCCTTGTAGCTGCGGAATGATCCGAAAAAAATAAAGTGAGGTGACCGTGACAAGCGTACAAACCTATCAACGGCCTTCAAGCATTGAAGAGGCTTGGAGCCTGCTGAGCGAGAACGGGAAGAGCGCCAAGCTCGTTGGGGGGGGCGTTGACGTTGCCTTGTTCACCCCTCCGGGCGTAACCACATTGATCGATCTGACCTTGCTTCCTCATCGATCTATTGAGATGCGTGCTGGTGACCTTGTCATTGGCGCTGGCGTGACACTGACTGAGATGTTGGAATCCTCCATTATCGCCGACTATTTGGGTGGGGTTCTGGAGCGCATGGTGCGACAAGTTGCCTCCCCCTTGTTGCGCAACGCAGCCACGATGGGTGGGGCACTGGCTAGCACCCATCCATGGTCTGATGTGATCACGCTGTTCTTGGCACTTGATGCACAAGTCACTCAGTACGCAGGGCAGATGAAGACGGTGTCTCTGGAATCGTTGATGGAGGAACGAGGCACCATCGACCGCGCCATTATCACGAAGGTGACTCTACCTGCCCTAGCGAGCCGTACCTACGCGAGCTTCGAAGCATTCGTTCGCACTGAGTTCGACGTGGGCATGCTCAATTGCGCTTGTCGGCTAACGATCGAAGCGGATGCCTGCAGCGATGTGCGCATTGTCTTCGGCGGAACACCAGGGATTGGCCAGCGGATTGGCGCAGTGGAAGATGCTCTCAATGGCAAGGCATTGACGGATGACGTGATCGAGGCTGCTGCTGAGCTTGCGGCTGGGGCCATTCCGGCGCGAGATGACGTGCGGGCCAGTGGTGACTATCGACGCGTCCTTGCCAGGGCGGGCGTTCGACGATGTCTCCATCGAATTGTGCAGAGGGCAGGTGAATAGGATGACGATTACGCTGACCATTAACGGCCGGGAGAAGACGTTCGAGATTGATCCCGGCGAGAAATTGCTTGACGTCCTGCGGCGCGAAGGCTACATGAGCGTCAAGAAGGGCTGTGGCACAGGGGATTGCGGGGCCTGCGCTATCCTGCTGAATGGACGATCGGTCAACTCTTGCCTCGTATTTGCAGCCAAGGCTGACGGGGGCACGATTCTGACAGCAGAGGGGCTGGCTACAGGAGAAATCCTT
>Ga0208648_1003351_pt1 | contig 10126 bp, 8 predicted proteins | sample AntAceMetag02UKL_FD_184772 | JGI IMG/M metagenome (GOLD analysis project Ga0208648, IMG submission 184772) | Saline lake microbial communities from Ace Lake, Antarctica - Antarctic Ace Lake Metagenome 02UKL (SPAdes) (version 2) | ecosystem: Environmental > Aquatic > Non-marine Saline and Alkaline...
TCTCCTGATCCGGATCGTCCAGCATGGATTGGGGGTCATGACCTGCCTGTTGATCTTCCGCTCCGGAAGACTTCTCTTCGGATCTAAGACCGGCCTCCTGGCGGCTCTATTTTACGCTATCTATATTCCCGCTATCTTCTACGAGGGATGGTTCCTCTCCGCTTCACTGACTGCTTTCCTGATGGCGGCACTGCTGGTGTCGCTGCTGAACGCTCAAGATAATCTCCGGCCAGGGAGCTGGATCTGGAGCGGTATTACTGCCGGGGTGCTTATCCTGGCCCGGCCGACTCTACTGGTGCCAGGAATTTTCCTCTGGCTCATCTTCGGTTTTAACAGGAGAGAATCGGGTTGGCTCCAGCGCCCTCTCTTCTTCCTCGCCGGAATACTGATAGTGATCATCCCGGCATTCATCTATTTCAGTCAGGGACCGGGAGATACCGGATTTATTTCGTCGCACGGCGGGGAGAATTTTTATATCGGGAATAATGCCCGGTCCACCGGCGGCAGTCAAATCCCGGATTTCGCCCGCGGATCACCCTCCCTCCAGCACAACGATTTTGCCAGAGAGGCGGAACATCGTACGGGGCGAAAATTAACGCCAGCAGAGAACTCTCGCTTCTGGTTCCGGGAAGGGATCGGATTTATCACCTCCCATCCGTTCATCTCTCTGAAGTTGCTGGTTTTTAAGATCTACCTCTTCTTCAGCGGCAACTCCATCTCCGATAACTACAATCTCTCCTTCTTTAAAAGTCAATTCCCGATTTTACGGCTCCCCTTCTCCTGGCACGTGCTCTCGACCCTATCCATCTTGGGAATGATTGCCGTCTGGAGACGGAGAAAGAAGCTTGCTCTGATCTATATTCTTCCGCTCTCCTATGCCTTATCCATTGCCCTCTTCTTCGTTGCCAGCCGTTTCCGCCTGCCGGCGGCACCGTATCTTGTTATATTCGCGGCGCTCGGAATCATCTCTATCGTCAGGGCGATCAAAGCAAAGAAGATCAAGACGGCCGCGGGACTCATTATCGCCGCTGTTCTGGTATTTTTCAGCCTGGGGCGCTTACCCGAGGCTACTCCTCTCTACGCTTCATATCTTTCCGCCGGGGAGATCTACTACCGGGATGGTGACTATAAACAGTCAGTATCTTATCTGGAGCAAGCCCGGGACGAGCTCGAAGAAGCAGCACCGGAAAATAAACTGCGCTCCTACCGGATTCATTATGCTCTCGGGCAAGCTTACCTGGGACTTAATGAACCGAAAAAAGCCGAAAAAGAATTTCAGTTACTGGGAAATACCGGACCGGATAATATATCGGAACCGGATTTCGATATCGGAAACGCTTATGCCGCTCATCAATTTTACCGGGAAGCGAAAGATCGCTATCTGGCCGTATTGAATAGTGAGCCTGATAATTTCCGGGCCTGGAATAATCTGGGGATGGTATACAAAGAGGATGAGAAATTCAACCCGGCGGAAAAAGCTTTCCAGAAAGCTATCCGGCTCAATCCCGAGTATTCCGCCCCACATACCAACCTGGGGAACGTATATGTTCAGGAAGGCAAGTACGAATCTGCCCTGGATGAATTCAGAGCCGCACTCCGGATTGATCCCTCCCTGCGCCAGCTCCACCTCTCTTCGGCATTCTGCCTCCAGAAACTCAATCGGATCGCTGAAGCCGAGGCGGAGATGCGAAGATGCCCAAAGGCAATGAGGAAGGGCCTATAGACGGGTTCCAGTCCCTCACCAGATGTCATTCGAACGCAGTGAAACAATCTCCTCGGCCCCTTCCCAAGTGTCATTATGAACGCAGTGAAGCAATCTCACTGCCACCCAGGTGTCATTGCGAACGCAGTGAAGCAATCTCACTGCCACCCAGGTGTCATTGCGAACGCAGTGAAGCAATCTCACCAATGCCCCGGAGGAGATTGCTTCGTCGCGTTGCTCCTCTCAATGACACCTATGGGGGGCATCCTCTCCCGATTATCGGGGTGGGGAAACCCCTCCCACAATTGTGGCGGACAGGGATGTTCGGACACTAATTACACCGCCGTCTTGACGAAATGGACCAGGAATAGCTCCCGAGTATTCTCCATCCTTATCGGAGCCCATTGCAATTTTTTCCCCCATTGCCTGAAGGATTCAAGCGTGGGGAGATGATCGGCTGATATCGTTGGTGAATGGACCGAGTGAAAATGATTGATCTCCTCCCGGCTACAGCTGTGGAGGATGACAAAAGAACCGCCGGGGACCAGAACTCTCCGGCATTCCCGCAAGACCTCTTCCTTACCCTCAAAGTGGGGAAAAGAACAGAATGAAAAGATAAACCGGACGCTCTCATCCAGAAGCGGCAGTTGATGGGCATCGGACTGGACGCGCTTGATCGCGGGATGAGAGCAATGCTCTATCCCTGTGCTTAACATATCGTGGGAAAGATCGAGAACCAGATAAGATAATGGGTACAAAGCGGCCAGGTATTCGGACATCCGTCCTGTTCCTCCCCCCAGATCGAGGAGGATACCTCCCCGGGAAAGTTCTGAGACAGGGATGATAGATTTAAGGAGCTTCCGTTCCCGGGGGGTCAGGATTTTCTCCTGGTGCCAGTTGGTAGCCAGATCGTCGAAGAATTTTTCTTTTTGATTTAAAAAGATTTCTTTCATTATTCAAATGTCCCGGGAGGAGTAACCGTTCCAATCGTTCCAGCCGTTTCAATCGTTTCAATCGTTTCAATCGTTCCAGCCGTTTCAATCGTTTCAATCGTTCCTGATTGTTCTTTGATCTTTTTTATTATCCAGGGGATGAGCGCGGTCTGGAGAACCACTCCCGGCAAGCCCCACAAGACCGCCCAGACCATTAACCAGGATTCGGGAAGAATGATAAATTGCTGCGCGATCAATATAAAGATCACCCGCACTACGCGCTGGATTAAAAAGGCCACTATCAGAGCGAAAAAGATATTCCACCTCTTTTTCCGGTAGGCCCAGAAGAGCCAGAGGTTCATCGCCGATGCTTCCAGGATCATCAGAATCGCTATGGGGGGATAAAGCGGCGGCATCCCGGTAAAAAGAGACGAGATAAGCGGGATGGAGACCGACAGAATAAGAGCGGTCCGGAGATGCAAAGTGCAGCCGGCAATCAACAGCGGCAGAAACATAGGCATCAGATGAGAACCGAGACCTAACGGATGAAATAGCACCGGGAGAAAGAGGGCCAGCGCGCCCCAGACTCCGCCCCATACCATGTCGTGGATATAGAGATCTGTTGAGCAATCCTTTATTTTTTGGTTCTCAGTCATATTATATATAAATTGCTAAATCCCAAATAACAAATTACAAATTACAAATAAATAACAAATTACAAATCACAAACCAGCGTGGTCAAGCCTTTGCTGACAAATCAGCCCCATCAAATAGCATCTACTTTCTAAGCGGGTTGAAAACAACTCCTTCTGTTTTGGTATATGTTTGGAATTTTGGTCATTGTGATTTGGAATTTATTTGTTATTTGGTGCTTGTGATTTGGAATTTATTCACACCATTTAGTTCAAAGTACCCGTAAATAATCTCCCCACCATATTTTGCCGAAAATCTAGAATGTTACAGATACTTCTCCCCAGAGCCATCGTCCCGGCATTGGATAGTCTTCTACCATCTCATAGTCTTCATCAAATATATTATTAACCTTAAAGGTAAATACCGCGATCTCGTTTAAGGCGTAACTCAACTTCAAATCGGTGACGCAGTAATCCTCATCCCGATCGCTGAAATGGAGACCATCTACCAGACTGGTAGTACTCTGGAGCGAAAAACTTCTCCAGAAAAAGCGGTTGATCCAGTTCACGACATTAGGAGCCAATCCTTCTGTCCGGTGGTTCTGATCGAGATAGGTATAAGAAATAATCATCTCGAACCAATCAACCGGAGTAAAGATAGTAGATAACTCCAATCCTTTGTTTACCACTCCACCGGTATTTATCGCTTCCGGGGGAATAAAAACGATCAGATTTTCCGCGTCAATATAATATCCGGTCAGATCGACGGAGAGGAATGATGCCAGGCTCTGCCGGATCCCGATTTCACTGGTCCAGGCTTCTTCCGGCTTCAATTTCAGAGAAGAAGGGGGAAAGAGATAAAGATCCCGGATAGTGGGAGCCCGGTACCCCCGGGAAATCTGACCATGGAGGATAGTCGTTTCGGTTAACTGATACCTGCTCCCAAAGCGGGGAATCCACTGGGGATCGGTATGCTCGGCCAACTCAAGACGGACTCCCCCCTGCAGTGTCAATAACTCCCATAAGATTTGCTGGTCATCAAGATAAATCCCCCCCCGGGTCTGAAAGAACCTACCATAATCATGACCCGATTCCGTATCCCAGCCATGACCGCCGGATCTCTGAATATCTCCTCCCACCTCAACCCGGTTATCTTCGGCAACCGCAAAGGATTCATACGCTATAATCCCGGCATTCTCATCATGGGATTTCCATTCCTCATAGCCGGGGAAATCGTGCCGGCCTCCCTCTCCGTAGATTGTAACCGCGCCATGGGTATCTTCCAGAGTGTTGTAGAGGGTAAGACCGACGCCGCCGCGCTGCATATTTCGAGTATCATCGCTCCGCGGGGCCGTGACCGGGCCCGGATCTTCCACGGAAAGATCCACCCCCCATCCGTTCAGAACCAGTTGAAAAATCTCCGAGATATGGTACCCGGCCTTGACATTCGCATTCCATCCGCGAAAGGCGCTATTGGGCCGCGCCCCTTCAGTCTCGCGCCGCAGGAGAGAGGCCGTGTAGGAAAATTCTCCGGTCTTGCCGGATTGAGAAAGAGAAGCCTTGTATGAATGATACTCCCCGCCCCCGGCCTTAGCGGTAGTTGATGTCCCGTCTTCAGACCGGAGACGACTGGTGACGATATTTACCACACCTCCCATAGCCAGATCGCCGTAATGGAGGGAGTGGGAACCGCGCAGGACTTCCACCCGTTCCACATCTTCCAGTGGATACGCGTCCGGGATGGGATGGCCGAAGATACCCATGGTGGTGGGTTGCCCGTCCAGCAGAACCAGAACCTGACTGTTTGGAGTTCCTCCCCCCAGGCCACGGATGGAAAGGTTCCCGGACGCACCCGGCCCGATGCCATAATTGAAGATACCACGCTGATCCACAAAGACCCCGGGGACCCGGCCGGAGATCAATTCGTAAACATCCGACGCTCCGGACTGCTCGATCTCTTCCCGGTCGATAATGGTAATACTGGAGGTAGCCTCCCGCCCGGCTATAGAAGAGTCGGGGAAATCATAAACCACGACTTCGGGCAGAACCACTTCCTGAGCCCGAGCTCTTCTCGTCATCGCAAAAGTTAAACACAATATGCCCATAACTACGAACAATACAACTTTTCCGTTTTTCACCGTAATAACCTCCCTGACATTTATGCCACGTTTCTAATTATCGTGTTACTATTCATTCAAAAAAACGCGCGAGAGACAAATTTTAATAAGTTGACTCGAATTTTATCGGGACCAGTATCTCTCTCCCGACGATCTCCGGGCCGGGAGGAGTGAATGGGGCCGCCTTCTCCATGATGGTAAGAGCCGCCTGGTTAAAAACGACATGGGGAGATGCCTCAACCACCTTAAAACCTTCCAGACGGCCTTCGGCTCCGATGACAAACGACACCTCAACTACACCTTCCAGATGACTCAACCGGGCCCGACGGGGATAAAAGATGGACTCAGCTATACGCCTCCGGACTCCGGAGAGATACTCGTCGGACGATGCACCGGCGGTGGACCGGGATACCCCCGCTTTTCCCTCCGGAGAAGCGGGAGAGGCCTTCTCCGGCACCGTTACCTCACGATCCTCAGCCAGTTCCAGATCGTTATTAGACTCTTTATCCGGAGTTAACCGAGCTGTCATAGTATCCGAATCCCGGTCAACCGCTTTAATTATCTCCGGGTTTTCAAGTTCCCGGGAGGCGGCTTGCTCTGGAACCGAAGATTCAGATACTTCAACCAACCCGATCTCAAGGAGTGGGGCATCCTGGCCCGCTTCGGTTGATTGAATATATCTCGACCTCAATCCCAGATAGATATTCATGGAACAATATGCCGCGACATGGATAACCACGGAGATCAGTAATGCTCCAAAAAAAATATTTATCCCGGCTTTTTTCATCTTTTATTGTTTCGAAATTTGAATAATTTCACCGCAGAGACGCAGAGAACGCAAAGAAAAAAGCAGAAAATATTATAAAAACTATTTTATTCCACTGACAAGAAAAAGGAATGCCCGAATTTATATAGTGCAGTGTTTTTTGTCTTTCTCTGCGTTCTCTGCGTCTCTGCGGTTCAAATAAGTTGCGGAGCTATATTCTTTATATGGCAAGGCCATTGGCCTCCAGCAGCTCCCGGTTGGATAAAATATCAGCCGGTGATCCTGCGGTTACAAACTTTCCGCGGTTAAGAATAATGACCCGGTCCGCCAGGCCGGAGATCATCTGGAAATCCATGCTGGAGAAGAGCATGGTCCGGGGTATCTCTTTCAGGATCTTCCGCAACTGACCGGTCTCACGGGGATCAAGGCCCAGAGCCGGTTCATCCAGGAAAAGCACGGACGGCTCGCCGATCAAGCATCCGGCCAAGCACATACGCTTCTTCTCTCCAAAACTCATGGCCAGGGGAGACCGGGATTCATATCCTCCCAGATGAACCTGTCTCAGAGCTTCCTCTACCAGGTTCCGGGCCCGTTCCGGGTCTATCCCTTTCTTCAAGAGCGGGAAACCCACGTCATCTTCAACCGTAGTGGCTATGATCTGATCGTCGGGATTCTGGAATAAATACGCTATTTCTCCTCCTCTCTTCTCCGGAGCAGCGCGATGAATCGAATCGGACGAACCGGAAGCTCGAAGCAGACCGGCCAGAATAAGCAGCAGGGTTGACTTCCCCGCTCCGTTAGGACCAATTACCGCCACCTTCTCCCCCCGGGTTACCTGGAGAGATATATGATCCAGGGCCCTGACTCCGGTAGGATAGGTATAGCTCAGCTCTGAGACGTTTATTTCAATATCTGCCTTCATTATTTTCGAATATTACAAACCTAAACATATTTTTTCACCCCAAAGATATCAACAAGAGGCTGGAGATCATTACCGCAACTCCCAGTAAGGTCAGGCTGTCCGCCAAAGCCCAGCAGGTGGCAAAGCAGGTATATAGCCTCCCGGTAAAACCACGGCTCACAAGCGATAATTCCAGACGGGTTGCCTGACACGTCACCCTGAACAAAACCACCTTCAGTAATCCCGCTATCATGCCTGGGTGCCGCCTCAGATATCGAGGGGTAATCCCCCGGCCTTTCCAGGCCAGAGGGACCCGGGAAAATTCATTAAAGAGTTTTCCCCATATTAAAATAATAAGGAGCACCTGGGAGGAGATCGCCTGAGGAATCTTAAGAATTTGCGAGAGATATACACACTCCCGGTAGTGAATTGTTCCGGCGATTAAGAACGTGACCGTAACGGTCCAGCAGCTCTTAATGACCATATCTCGAAATATAGTTAAACTCCCCTGACCCGACAGAAGTTGACCCAGAATCGTACAGATAAAAAGAATTCCCAGAAAGCCGGCGAGACCGATAAAAACCCGAAAAAGACTCTTCCACCGGGCAGCTCCTCCCGTTCCCAGCCAGAGAAGAATTAAAATCCCCCCTTTCGCGGCGATCACCGACCGGGGATGATCCGGAATAATGAGAAATGTCACCAGTAATCCAGCCCCCATCAATACCTTAAGCAATGGATGGCGCGCGGTGACAAATGATCTCTCAATCGCGAGAAGCGGAGGATATCCATTCATGCGAGTCTCTTCCCGGTCGTCGACATATTCAGGGAACAATGTTTGATGCCCCGTTGAGCCTTCAGCATATCCGCCAATTTCTGAATCTGATCAGCGAAGCCTTTCAGGATTATAACTTCCAGGCAGTTATGGTGATCGAGATGAACATGCTGGGAAGAGATTATCTCGCCCAGGTGGCTATGCTGGAAATCGGTGATGGAATTCTGAAGATCACGACTATGATGATCGAAAACCAGCATAATCACCGCTACAACCTCCATACCCTCCTGCCACTCTCTCTCTACCAGGTTGTCCCGGATCAAGTCGCGGAGCGCCTCAGACCGACTGGCATATCCTTTGCTGTGAATAACACTGTCAAATTTACCCAGTAACTCCCGGGGGAGCGAGACACCAAAGCGGACCAGTTCACTCATATATTTTTCCTCCGAAAAAATTATTGTTAGTGTTACGATATTTATATTCATAACACCGCTCATGGAGATCTGCAAATAAAATATTCGCCCTACTATTGATCGCTGGATGGTATATAGTAAGAACTTAGCGCCTTCGGCGCAACGTTCGGGTTAAAAGGTTGCGGTTGCGCTGCTCGAATCGGTTGCGTGGGACGGTTGCGGGGCCAAGCCGCACGCAACCGTACCCCGTTCAACGTTTCGAGTTGCGCAACCGATCAACGATAAACCGGAATTTCAATTTATTGTCCCGATACATCTTAATTAAAAACAATTGAAATCGGGATCCCGAAGGATTTCGGGAGAGAAAATTCCGATGCAGGAACTTAGCTTCTTAAATTTTTGACAGGATTAACAAGATTTACAGGATTTAAAGGACACAAGGTTTATGAATAGAATTAACCGCTGCTCTTATTTTATCCTTTCTATCCTGTAGATCCTGTCTAAATAATTTTTATTGTGCGCCAGAGGCGCATCAGCCTCTGGCTGAAAATTCCACAACAGTAAATTAGCTCACTTCGTTCACTACTTTAGCGAGAAAGACTGTCATTACTTGAATAAGGCCATGCTAAAATATATTTCGGCAATCTATCTAATCACCTTCTTCATTCTAACTTCCGGTGGGGTCTGGGCGGAAGAAACGGCCACGATCGGGATAGTGGAGGAAAGGTATCCGGATGGAACCCATAAGGTCTGGGGACGCGTAGAGGAATTACCCGGAAGGATCCGGAAGAGAATCGAGATCTGGACCTTTTGGTTTCCCAATGGAAATATAAAAGCTCAGGGAGAGTACCGCTCCGGTGAGATCACGGGGGAGGCTGGAGAGACTGGAATCCCCATCGACGGGCGGGATGGCCTCTGGTCTTTCTGGTATCAAAACGGCCACAAGCGGCAGGAGGCATTTTACAGCAGGGGAAGATTGAACGGAGCCTTTAAAAGCTGGTTTGAAAATGGAGAGCAGGAAGCAACCGGGAACTATGTTGCCGGCCGAAAGCACGGAAATTGGAGCATCTTGTGGGATAATGGACACAAGCGATTCTCCTGTTTCTTTTTGGGAGGGAGAGAAAGTGGGAAAGTCCAGTTCTGGCATGAGAACGGCCAGCTCTCAGCCAAGGGAAACTTCCGGGAGGGCCTGAAAGAAGGAAAGTTTACTTACTGGTATCCCGACGGCACCAAGATGGCAACAGGGAGTTTTGTCGGCGGGAAACGGGAAGGCCGATGGCTGGAATGGAACCGGGATGGTAAGCTGCGGAGAGCGTGGAGTTATAACGCGGGACGCAAGATCGGAGGGTAAAACTTCCCTACCTCAGCCCTTTTTTGTCCCACGGATTACACGGATTTACACCGATTACCCCCTACCTCAGCCCCTTCATAGAACGAAAGACAGCGTATTCAACTCTCAAATTTCAACAAAAAAGGTCCGGCAAAATGACCGGAGTTGATGATTGAGGAAATATAGAGGCAATTAGTCAGAGTCCCCGCAAAATGACAGTTGGTCATTGCGGGGTAAAAATCGATGTAATCCGTGGCATGAAAAAGAACTGAGGTAGTGGGAAAGAATTAGTGTGAATTAGGGGACCCAAAACGGGGCCGAGGCGCGGGATTAATCAGAGTAATCTGTGTAATCCGTGGACTGAAAAGGGTCCGAGGTAGAGGGATCTTGCAAATTTTGCGCCTTTTTGCGGCCAATAAAGGGGGCGTGGTGATGGGAAATTAAAAGATATAGCCCAGAGTAAACGACCAGATGGAGTTCTTTTCATCTCCGCTATTAAAAACCGCGGTAAATGACGGGGAATAACGGATATCAAGATTTATCTCTCCAGGGCCCAGCGGA
>Ga0208648_1003352_pt1 | contig 10124 bp, 8 predicted proteins | sample AntAceMetag02UKL_FD_184772 | JGI IMG/M metagenome (GOLD analysis project Ga0208648, IMG submission 184772) | Saline lake microbial communities from Ace Lake, Antarctica - Antarctic Ace Lake Metagenome 02UKL (SPAdes) (version 2) | ecosystem: Environmental > Aquatic > Non-marine Saline and Alkaline...
ATTTTAGCAAGCTTACCAGTTTTGTTTTTTGCTTTGAGTAAATCTAAACTATTTGTTGAAGAAGTTTTAATAATAAAAAATTAGCCTATGAAAAAATCAATTTTAATAATTCTTGCCCTAATAAACATATTAGGTTCATGTAAAGCTCAAAATAGGGAGACTAAAAATATAGAAGTTCTTAACACTGTTTGGGAAACGATCAACACAGAGTATTTCGATGCTACTTTTAATGGACTTAACTGGCAAAAGGAATATGATTATTATAAACCAATTATTGGGGCTTGTAAAAGTAATGACTCGCTTTATTTTTATTTGAACCAAATGGTTTTCAAACTAAATGTATCGCATTTGGGTGTTGTTTCTCCAGAGGAAGCAAACGAATCAGGAGATCCTCAATTGTATTTTGACGGTACTTTGGGAATGGAGGTGAGGTATCTAAAAGATGAGGCTGTTATAATTTCAGTTCAGAAAAACTCATCTGCTGCTAATGCTGGTATTAAACCTGGCTTTACTCTTTTTGAAGTAAATGGTAAAACTATAAAGTCTTTTGTAATTGAAAAAGAAAATAATCCAACGCCTCCTTTTAATTCTAGAAATAGGCGGTCACTAATTTCTCAGAACATTTACCGAGAGTTTTATGGTGAACCAGGAGACATTATCGGCTTAAAGTATTTTGACAATAATAACAAAATACATAAAGTTGAACTGGAGCTTAAGGGAAGAGGAATGCAAAAGATTAATATTATCCCAGAAATGCCTGCAATGTATGCATCAGTTGACAATAGAATTATTAACAGTAATACTGCCTATATCCATTTTGACGCATTTCTACCACATATTTTAGATTCTACCTTAAAAACGATTAACAAGTACATAAACTATCCAAATTTAATAATTGATTTGCGTGGTAATCCCGGTGGCGTATTTGAAGTCAGAAAAGCAATTGCTGAGCAATTTGTAAGTGAGACTACTCTTTTTTGGAAATATTATAGAAGAGGAAATACTAACGAAGTATTTCTAAATCCATCAAAAAACTCATATAAAGGTAATCTAGTCATATTAATCGATGAGCGCAGCACTTCATCCAGCGAAGAGTTTTCTGGTGGGATGAAAGCTATTGAAAGAGCAACTATTATTGGACAACAAACTCCTGGTAAAGTATTAACCATGGAGGTGGTTCCTTTACCCGAAGGTGCTTACTTTATTTATCCCATTCAACAAACTATAACTGCTAAGGATGACATACTTGAGGCAATAGGGGTTATTCCTGATATTAGTGTTGAATTAAACAAAGATTCTTTACTAATTGGAGTGGATAACCAATTAAATAGAGCTATTGAATTTCTTTCTAAAAATAATATTCCTCGATATCAATCAACCATTGAACAATTAGTAAGTGCTTTTTATAATGCTGGGCTTAACAAAAGTATAAAGCTATATTTTAATATTAAAGAACAATATCCATGGAAAGCCCACAAATATGTGTTGAATGATTTCGGATATTATCTATTATCAAATAGCAAAAATAAACAAGCCATACAGATATTCGAACTAAACACAAAAGAATATCCTGATTCAGCAAATGCTTTTGATAGCTTAGGAGAAGCATATATGAAGAATAACAACAGAAAATTGGCAATAAAGAATTATGAAAAATCCTTAGAATTAAACCCTGATTATTCTAACGCTTCTGAAATGCTGAAAAAATTAAATAATTGATTATGCAAAGGAATGTCTGGTAATATTGAAAGTTTAAGATCAAATTTTGCATTTACACAAAAATCATATCTAAAAACAAAATAAAAAATGAATATTATGAACAAAAGGAACTGTGAAAGTTGCGGAATGCCAATGAATAGTATCGAAGATTTTGGAGGTGGAAATCCTGAAAATAAATACTGTAAACATTGTACAGATAAAGAGGGGAACTTAAAATCTTACGAGGAAAAAGTAAATGATTTTAAGCTTTTGCTTACAAACGCAAATGATTATGAAGAAGAACAAGCTACAAAAATTGCAAAAGAGAAGTTAAAACAATTTCCTGTTTGGAAATTTAGTTAGAAACAACAAAATATTTACCAATTATATTTGAGTCATATGAAAAAAAATCGGTTTCTAAAAATATTAATATTAATAGTATCATTAAGCTTTGTTACTTGCAAGCAGGAAAGTATTTCACAAAATATGAATGCTTTTTCTAAAGTAAAATACAACAATGAGCTTCCTCTTGATAGCTTTATTATTGCAATTCAAAAGCATTATCAATTACCAGGTTTAGCTATTGCAACAATTAACAATACAAAGATTAACGAAATTGCTATTGTAGGAGAAAACAAAACTAAAAATGGTGTTGCATTTAATAGTAATAGCAAATTCCAGATTGCATCTTGCACTAAATCATTTACTGCATTATTAGTGGCAAGTTTTGTTGATGATGGTTTAATAAATTGGAACACAAAAATATCAGAAGTTTTTACAGATAATAAAATACATAAGGATTTTAAAGATATTACAATAAGACAAATTTTATCACACATATCAGGCTTAAAACAGTTTTGGACAGATGATGAAGTGTTTGATATTCATTCCATCATTCATAAACTGCTAGGAAATACAGTCGAAAAACGAAAAAGGTTTGCTATATGGAACTTAACACAGGAAGCCAATTTTAAGAATAGTGAACATCATTATTCAAATGGAGGCTACGTAATAATTGCTTCTATTCTCGAAGAATTAACAGGGAAATCTTATGAGGAATTAATGACAGAACGAATATTTAAGCCACTGGAATTAAGTTCAGCAGAATTTGGCTACCCATTTGCTATTGATAGCACCCAACCTTATAGACATATGTATAGAGATGAAAATGGAATTGGTGTAACGATGAACAAACAAGACAGAATACCTAATAAAATATTTAATCCATCAGGTTTTATATCGCTTACAATAGAAGATTTTGCAAAATTTGTATTATTTCACATACAGGCCATTAACAATAAAGAAACTATAATAAAAAATAGTATAGTTCAAAAATTATTTAAGCCTGAACTTATTCTTCCAGATAATAATGAAGTTGGTTTAGGTTGGCAAATAATTTATGTAAATGGAGTTAAAACATATGGACATACAGGAAGTGACCAAACAATTAGAGCAGCAATGTCTATTAATCCAAAAACAGGTAAGGCTGTTGTTTTTGCAACTAATATTGGAGACCAAAGGTCAGAAATGGCAATGGTCAATGTAATTTTCGAACTTTTAGATTTATAAATTTTAAAAAAACATTATCATGAAAAGTATATTAACTTTTACATTCTTATTTGCATTATTAAGCTCTTATGCACAAGAAGGTGTAAAATTCAAAGACATAAGTTTAGACGAAGCATGTGTGATCGCAAAAACAGAAAATAAAATAATATTTATTGATTGTTATACATCCTGGTGTGTACCTTGCAAAAAACTTTCAAAGAACATATTTCCCATTCATGAAGTTGGTGATTTTTACAATAAGTACTTTCTGTCATTGGCTCTTGACATGGAGAAAGATAAAGATGGTATTAAATTAAAGAATCAATTTAATATTAAAGCATACCCTACATTTCTATTTCTGGATTCTTCAGGTGACATTATTCATATAAAGGTTTGGCCAGGTTCAACAAAAGAAGATATAATTACAACAGGTAGTTTGGCTTTAGATAATTCGAATAATTACAGTGCTACCATAAAAAGCATTAATAACGGTGAAAGAAATGCAGATGCAATTATTTCATACTGTGAGTCTCGTGTTAACAATCTAAATATAGACAGTCTAATAAATGACTATTTTACTAATATCTCACTTGATAGTAAGTTTACAAATTCTTCATGGAAGCTCTTTGATAATCATGTAGTTGATATTGATAATTCGCAATTTGATTTTTTTCTTGAGCATCGAAAAGAATATGAAAATATGATAGGTATAGTTAAAGTCAAAAAGAAGATTAGGAGAATATTCGAATACTACATTTATCATTTCAATGACGATAAGAAAGTAATGGAAAGATTAAAAAATATTGATTCCACATTATACTACCATGGTATCTGTTGGTATGAATATGATAAAGCGCGTAAAGAATATGCTAAAGATAAAACCAATATAGAAAAATGGGACATTCTTAAAGAAAAAGCGATAGTTAATTTTTCCATTGAGGGAATCGATTATTTAGAAGGTATTTATTGTAATGATCTGAATTCGTATTGTTGGTTCATATATGAACACTATAAGAACTTCAATGATACAAATGCATTGAAGTATGCACTTAAACTTTCAAAAAAGGCAGTAGTATTAGCGACTAATACCCACTATATTCTAGACACTTATGCTCATATATCATTCGATTTAGGGAATTATTATGAAGCCATTAAATATGAATCAAAAGCTATAGAACTTGCAACTAATGAAAATAGTGCGAACGTGAAATCCTATATCAAGGCGCTTAACTTATTTATATCAAAAAATGAATAATCATGAGTCTTATCTAGGAAATAATATTAAGTTGTGTTGTATAAAAACAGATAGAAATTAAAAGACTCATTACTACTAAAATAATTGAAAATTGATATAACATTTAAAAACAAATAGCATGAAAAGTGGAAATATTGATCGTCGTAATTTTTTATCAAAATCAATTTCGGCATGTGCTGTTACATGCATAGGTGTGTGTAATATATCAGCATTGTCAGCAATGGGTATGGATACACAAATTGAGAATCACAAATTTGATAGTATTTACGATAGAAAATTAACTCAGACGCAGGTAATTATTAAAGAATATTGCAATTTTATTGAACTTATTAAGGTTCTGCAAAAGAATATGAACAATAAAGAGGTAATAGAGTTACTGAAAAAATATTCATATGAAGTTGGGGCTCGATTTGGTAAAAATCAATCTAAAAATTCACCCGATAATAGTTTTGAATCATTTGTTAGGAATTTTAGACCTCCTGCTTATAAAAACAGATTATCCTTAAAAGTTGTAACAGATACACCAAAAGAATTTGAGCTAAAGGTTACTGAATGTATCTGGGCAACCGTATTTATAGAATTAGGTCTTGCTGGAGAGATAGGACATGCTGCTATTTGTAATATGGACTATTCCTGGCCTCAAGCTTACAATCCTGATATAAGGATGGAAAGAAATAAAACTTTAATGCAAGGAGACCTATATTGTAATCACAAATATATTGACACCAAAAAAAAGTTATAATTTAAATTTAAAAATATGAAAAAATATGTATTATTTATTATTATTTTAATTTCTCTTTCGTGCGGAAGAGAACCTTCTTATAAGATAATCGGGACGATTACTGATGTCAATACAATTGACATTAAGTTACTAAAGTATAGTGATGGGGAATTTCATCAAATTGATAGTGTGAGAACTTCAAATGGTGAATTTACTTTTACTGGTAAAGTAAAGAATCCTGATAGGTTTCACATTCAACTTAACGATGAACCAGGTTATAATGGATTCTTCTTAGAGAATTCAATTATTGAGTTTAACATAGACATTGAAAGCCCAACGCCTTTTTCTGTGAATGGTTCCATAACACATGAACTATATGAACAATTTGAAGAAAAATTCCAATCTGATTATTCTAGAAGTATAGATAGTATAAAGAATTTATATAAATATATTGAAGATGATATAGAAGAAAAAATTCTTGATTCATTGCTTAATTCTAAAATTGAAGAATCTATTAATTTTGTAATAGATTTTTCAAGGATTCATCCAAAATCGGTTGTAGCCCCATATCTTGCTTATAGGTATTCCTACAAAATACCGGAGTTCGACTACAATGATTTATTAGCTGTTAAAAATAACATATATAGTCAAGTGTTTAGTTCTGCGTCATATAAAATTTTTGAAAAGAGGGTTAAGAAATTGGGAATATCAGCAATAGGAAAACCATCTATTGATTTTTTAATGAATGACACTCTTGGTAATCCAATATCACTTTTATCAATTAATTCAGAATATATACTAATTGATTTTTGGGGATCAATATGTACTCCCTGCAGAAAACAACATCCAAATTTGAGAAAAGTGTACAATAAATATAAACCTAAAGGATTTGAGATACTTGGAGTTTCATTAGATGATAATAGGAAGGATTGGATTAATGCTATTAATAAAGATAAAATCAATTGGCTGCAGGTTTCATCTCTTACGGGCTGGAATAATGAAGCAGTAGATATTTATAATATCGCATTTGTTCCTCAAAATGTTCTTATTGATGGAAAAAGAAGGATTATTGCAAAGAATCTAAATCCTAGAGAACTTGAAATATATTTAGGAGAAATATTTGAATAGAGGTGTTCGTATTATTCTCATTAGAGAAAGTAAATTGAATCGATTAAATTAGATTAAGCAGGCCTAATCATAACCTAAACTTGGATTTTTACATGCTTACGACAGCTATTTTTTTATCGGCAAAAGTTTACTTGAGAAATAGGACATACTACTATATGCAATATGGATTATTCCTAGCCCAAAGCTTTTAATCTTGATTTCAAAATGGAAAGAACCAATACGCTCATGCAAGGCTACGATCATTGCAATCATAAATACATCAATATTAAATAGAATTTACAAAATGATTCAAAAGTTAAATTTATTTTTCATTATTGCCATTTTACAATCATGCGTACAAAATGATTCTTGGCAATATTTAGGACAAACTCCACCAGATAATGATCCTGTTATATTTGCAAAAAATATAATCACTACAAAGCATCATGAACATAGTGCACCTTCTATTTCGCCTGATGGAAGAGAAATATACTGGTCAGTTTTCAATAAATCTATAAGCCCTAATCAAACAATATATTCCGTTGAATTCAAAGACAATAAATGGAGCGAACCTCAAATAGCTTCTTTTTCTGGTCATTATAGTGACGGTGGTCCTTGTTTTACTCATGATGGGAACCGAATATATTTCTATTCTTTACGCCCTGTTTCAATGGATAGTACAAAATTGATAAATGATATTTGGTATGTAGATAAAAATGAATCAGGCTGGACAAATCCAAAAAATATCGGATTAAACTATTTAACATCTTATGATAAGTGGGTTTTTTCTCCCTCAGTATCTGATAATGGCAATATTTACTTTACGGGATTAATAAACGATATCCATGGATTATATAAAGTTCAAATCAATAATGATTCTTTTGATAATCCGATTCTTCTTATTGATAAAATAAACTCGAATTATGATAATTTTAACTGGACTCCATTTATTGCACCAGACGAGAGTTACATAATATTTTCTTCAAAAAGAGATGATAGCAAGAGTTTTAACGATTTATATATAAGTTTTAAACAAAAAAAAGGTGACTGGAGCAGTCCCTTAAATATGGGCAATAAAATAAATAATGGATCTCATGTGAGATTCCCTTATGTTTCACCAGATGGTAAATATTTATTCTTTACACGAGATAATGGAATTGCTCGTGATGATATTTTTTGGATTGATGCTAAAGTTATTAAGGAAATAAAAACTCAAAATAAATAAAAATGAAAAACAAACTACTTACACAACGATCGAATAGAATATTGAAAAATATCGTTTCGCTTTCTTTAATAATAATGATTCTTTCAAGCTGTATGAGTAATCAGAAAGAAAATGCTACGAGCAAAAAATTTGATGATTCAAATCTCGTACCTGGTTCTTGTACAATCTTTTCATTGGCAGTTGGAGATAAGGTATTATTTGGAAATAATGAAGATTATAAAGATATTCCGTTATACTATTGGGTACGACCCTCTACAACTAAAACTTTCGGTGGAGTCTATTTTGGGTTTGAGAATTTAAGTGCTCAAGGCGGAATAAATGAAAAGGGTCTTGTATTTGACTATAACGGACTTCCAAGTCAAAATCTTAATTCTCATCCTAATCTTCCATCCAGAGGAGCTATAATGACCAGAATCCAACAAACATGTAAAACTGTTGAAGAAGCAATAGCTGTTGCCAAAAAATACAATTGGGGAGGTACACTTACCTATCAAATAAACATAGCTGATGCTACAGGTGATGCCGTTGTAATAAGTGCGGGTCCCGACGGAGAATTAGCATTTACCAAAAAAGCAGAAGGAATAAATTACCTATTATCTACAAATTTTAACCTTGCTAATTATGATAATACATTCGAAGGAACTTATCCTTGTTGGCGGTATTTGCGTGCTGATCAAAAATTAAAGGAAATAAAAAAAGAATCTGATTTAGATGTTAATCATATTCGATACATTCTTGATGCAACACATATAGAGAGTGGACTTGGGAATACGTTATATTCATACGTATGCGATCTTGTAAATGGTAAGATTTACCTGTATTACTGGCATCAGTATGAAGAAGTTGAAATTCTTGACGTAGCAAAAGAGATAGCAAAAAATAGTAATCCTACATTAATAAAAACCTTGTTTTCTAAAGAGCTTGTAGATGAAGCCAATAAAGAACATCTGCAATATAAAAATAATCGAATAGAATAAAGGGCTTGCTCTAAAAAGAGATATTTTAAGCCAATTAAATATTATGAAGAATAAAAATAACAGTATAAGCGATAACAAATTTGATGTATTTGGCAATTAAATAAAATTCAAATTATTCATTTTATGAATCAGTATAAAAAAAATTAAAATGTGCAAGATAATATATCTGACTAGCTCTTTAAAAAATGGTTCAGGAAAAATTGGAGTTACTCAATTCACTATTAAATAATTAAAAAAAATAAAATGAAAAACAAAACACAAATACACAAATTGAATCAAATTATCACAAAACTAATTTTGATGGTTGTTGTAGGGATTTTATTTTCTAGTTGTACAAACAATCAAAAAGTATCTGAGAAGAAAAAGAAAATTGACAATCTTTTAAACTACTGCTATGAAAATGAACTTTTTAATGGAACAGTATTAGTAGCTTCGAGCGATGAAATAATTTATCAAAATGCATTTGGTTTTACGAACTATGATTGTAAAACCCCTTTAAAATTAAATTCAGTTTTCGGCTTGGCTTCGGTGTCAAAAACATTTACTTCTGTTGCTATTATGATGCTGAAAGAAGAAGGCAAACTACAATATGAAGACAAGCTATCGAAATATTTCCCGGATTATCCGAATGCAGATAAAATCACTATTTGGAATCTACTAACTCATACTTCTGGCGTAGCAAACTATTTAGCTTATGATGGGTTTCGTGTTGAAGGCCATCCGGGTGATTTTATAGACGGTATTACAAATCAAAAAGCCTACGAATACTTAAAAACAATAGATACACTACGCTTTATACCCGGTGATAAGTTTAAGTATTCCAATGGTGGCTACTTATTGCTTTCATTGGTTGTTGAAAAAGCATCAGGAAAATTATTTCATGAATTCATGCAGAATGAGATCTTTAATCCATTAAAAATGGAGAATACCTATGTAATCAGTAAGCCTGATTTGCATATTACCAATAGAGCATACGGCTTTACCAATTATAAAAATTCCGATGATGATAATCTATTAACAACTGGTGGAGGAGGCATATTTTCGACAGTGAAAGATTTATTAAAGTGGGATAAAGCTTTATCATCTGAATCTCTAATATCAAAGCAAACTCTATCCAAAGCTTTTGAAGTAACAGTTTTAAATGATGGTAGTTTATCACACAATATAACTGATTCAACCAACGGTTATGGGATGGGATGGGTTTTTAGAATAACTAAAAGCAATAACATTGTTTTTCATGATGGGGGATTAAATGCATGTGTTTCTATGTTCTACAGAGACTTGGGCAGAGATTACACAATTATTATCCTTTCGAATAAAGGTAGTACAAATAGGAATCACTCAATATATACAATTCATGATGGTATTGATAGAATAATGAAAGGAGAAAAAATTGAATATCCGAAAATTCCAATTAGCATCAAATTAAAGAGTTTGATTGATTCAAAAGGAATTGAAAGTGCTTTTTCTCAATTGCAAGAAATAATATCATCTCATAAGTCGAATTATAATTTCAATGTCAACCAACTTAACGGGCTTGGATACTATTATATTAACAATCAAAAATTAGAAGAAGCAAAAGCCGTATTTAAA
>Ga0208648_1003355_pt1 | contig 10115 bp, 8 predicted proteins | sample AntAceMetag02UKL_FD_184772 | JGI IMG/M metagenome (GOLD analysis project Ga0208648, IMG submission 184772) | Saline lake microbial communities from Ace Lake, Antarctica - Antarctic Ace Lake Metagenome 02UKL (SPAdes) (version 2) | ecosystem: Environmental > Aquatic > Non-marine Saline and Alkaline...
ATACCAGAAAGCAGAGCGGTATGAAAAGTCGATTGCATTTATTGAGGCATTATTTAACATTAAATGCTCAACAATTTCTATATGATTGCTTTTAGCAGCACTTATTAATGCCGTAGTTCTGTCATTGGGTATTGCATTGACATCCGCACCATTGAAAATTAAAATTTTTACAATCGAAAGATAAGCTCCTTGTGATGAATACATTAAAGGTGTAATCCCCTCATTGGTACGTGTATTTACATTTGCACCCAGCTTCAAAAGTTTTAAAACCTTTTTTTCGTCTCCTTCATAAGTAGCATTTAACAACTCAAAATTTAGTTGCTCTTCTGTAAGAAAATTTGCTTTTTGCAAGCTGTCATTTTCCTGAGAAATAAGCATTTTGGGCAGAAAAAGAAATGGAATTAAAATTATGTAGAGCAGTTTTCTTATCATAATAATGAATTGAATCAAAGATTATAATTAATAGCAATTTTTATACCATCGTAATTAATAAAATTGAAAAAAAATCATAAATTGCAATTAATTTAAAAACATTATTTTATGCGAATAACTATAAAACGAAAATCAAATCGATTATATCCTGATTCCTCACGGGTTATCATAAGATATTGTGTTCCGGAATCACCAAAAAGGTTAATTCAAAAAATTATGGACTTCCCGGATGAAAAATGTAATGTTTTATTAAACCAAACTCTTAGGGAATTTTCGAGTCGTCATAGAAATATTTCACGAACCTTGAAGAATTATTTTTACAAATCCATTAACATTATTAATGAATTAGAAATTAATCCAAATTCTATTTCCAATGAAAGACAACTTTTAATAGGATCATATTTTGCAGGAGAATATTCTATTGAATCGGCTGCGTTTTTCAATCCTTCAATTGTTGAAGACCCCGATCAGACTAATCTTGGCCCTAATGAAAAACGTATAATAGTAAGTTTCAGGGCAACAGGCGAAGGGCATATTTCATCAGTAGTTTTCAGAGGAGGAATTATTGATAAGGAAAACAACATAAATTTAAATCCTCAGGGTAAATATCTTGATGAACCTGAATTCATTAAAAAACAAACTTATAATAAAGAAAAATTTATTAATAAGTTGAACGAGATGAATATTAAAAAGGATATTATTTCGGTTGTAATGAACCAATTGAATGATGATTTCACTTATAAAGAATTAACAAAAACCTTAAAGAAAGTCTCGGAAGAAATTAAACTTTCTTACACAAAGAAAAATGTTTTGCAAGCAATTAACTGGCTTGCAAGTTCGCATTACGAAATTAGTTTTTCTCTCGATACTGCAATTTCCGAAAGGGTGATCTTCCCATTAATTTCAGATGAAAGAAACGGAATTGAAGATGCTCGCTTTGTTAAATTTACTTACGATGATGGGAAAATCAAATATTATGCAACTTATACGGCTTATAACGGTTTCGCAATATTACCAAAGCTTATTGAAACCGAAGATTTTTATCATTTCAGAATAATGCCCTTACATGGAAAATATGCCCAAAACAAAGGCATGGCACTTTTCCCGCGAAAAATTAACGAAAAATATGCAATGCTTTCGAGAATTGATGGTATTAATAATTATATTATGTATTCGGATGATATTAATATTTGGGAAAATGCCAAGATAATTCAAAAGCCGGAGCAAGGATGGGAGTTAATAAAAATTGGAAATTCGGGTTCGCCTATTGAAACCGAAAACGGCTGGCTTGTAATTACTCACGGAGTCGGGAATATGAGGAAATATTGTATCAGCGCCATCCTTCTAAACCTTGAAGACCCTTCAAAAATAATTGGAAAATTAGATGAACCCTTGATTTCACCAAATGCAGAAGAAAGAGAAGGTTATGTTCCGAATGTGGTTTATTCATGTGGGTCAATAATTCATAATGATGAGTTAATAATTCCTTATGCAATGTCTGATTATGCATCAACTTTTGCAAGCGTACGTTTGGATGAATTGCTTAATGCTTTGATTCCTTCAAGCTTGAGTTTTGAGAAAAGAGAAAAACCATTGGATAAATTCAGAATTTTACTTGTGGAAGATGACTTAATTCAACAAAAAATGTTTTATAATCTTCTTGTTCAGGAGGGCTATGAGGTGGAAGTTGCTAATAATGGTGCAGATGCGTTACTATATGTTGGGAAGAAAAAATTCGATATTATTCTCTCAGATGTATTGATGCCTGATATGGATGGATTCAGCCTTGTGAAATTTCTGAATTCAAAAGCCATTAAAATTCCTGTAATTTTTATCACAAGCGAGCAAGACAAAGAATCTCAGTTAAAAGGTTTGCAACTTGGAGCAGTCGATTATCTTATAAAACCTGTTGATAAAGAAATTTTATTAATCAAATTGGAAAAATTTCTAAAAGCCTAATAAGTTGTTATTCAATGGAAATACAATAGTAATTAAAAGATTATAATACAAATATTTAAGGTATATTTTTCATTGTTTTAAAAAACCGTTTATTTACAAATTTTTACTTATTTTGCCGTGTCATTAATATTCAAATATGCTGTTAATTTTTTCTCCAAAGACAAGCAAACGTTTAAAATATATTTTTAAACTAATTTTTAACGATATTATAGGAACTGAATTTGAAATAACAAATAATTCAGAAGAATTTCAATCTTTTGAAGGAATAAAAATAAATTATTCGACAAAAGCATTCAATGATGAAATTTTTTTTCACTCTTCAAAATTATTATTCGAAATCGGGATAGTAGGGCAGGAGTTGAAATTTATTGATTTTGAAGATACTAAAGCTTTTTTTCCGAATTATGAAAACAACACGGCATTAGATTTCGATCCCTTTGCAGCAAGTTTTTTTCTTGTCAGTCGATACGAAGAGTATCTTCCTTATGTTAGAGATAAATACAGCCGTTTTGAGGCGAAAGAAAGCATTGCCTATAAAAATGGATTCTTACATAAACCCCTCGTAAATATTTATGCTCAGAAAATTGCAGAAATAATTTCAAATGAATTTCCTGATTTTGAACCTAAAAAGCGAAACTTTTCTTTTTTCCCTACCATTGATATTGATGCTGCTTATTCATATAAATGTAAAGGTGTTTTCAGAAGCTTGGGCGGATATTATAAATCAATCATTAAATTAGATTTTCAGGAAATATTAGAAAGAACAGAGGTTATTTTAGGCCTGAAAAAAGATCCTTTCGACACATATGATTATCAATTTAAAATTCAAAAAGAATATGAATTAAAACCAATTTACTTCATTCTTTTTGCTGATTATGGCCTGAACGATAAAAATATTTCGGTAAATAATTTTAAGTTCCAAACGTTGATCAAATCACTTGGTGATTATGCCGAGCTTGGGATTCATCCTTCATATGGTTCAACTACAAATCCTGAAAAGCTTAAAAAAGAAGTTAAAAAATTATCCCAAGTACTTAAAAAAGAAATTACTAAAAGTCGGCAACATTTTCTTAAACTTAATTTGCCAACCACTTACCGTAATTTAATAAATCTTGATATTACGGATGATTATACAATGGGCTATGCTTCTGAACCTGGTTTCAGGGCAAGTATTTGCGATACTTTTTATTTTTATGACCTTGACCTTGAAACAGAAACAAACCTAAGAATCCATCCGTTCGCATTTATGGAAGGAACTTTAAGGGATTATAAGCAGCTTTCAGACAAAGAATCTTTATTAATTATTAAATCATTAATTGAAGAAGTAAAAAAAGTTAATGGAACTTTTATTAGCATATGGCATAATGAATCATTAAGTAATAAAAAGCGTTGGGAAGGATGGAGAAAAGTTTATGAAGAAATGATTAAAATTAGTAAGAATTGAAATTTTAGATTTTAGATTTAAGAATTTAGAATTTAGATTTGAGGTTTGGAAATGCTATTGTAAGGACGAGAAATAAAACCATGATTAAATATTTGAAGCATAAAGAAATTGACAAAAAAAAATGGGACAATTGTATCAAAAGTTCCGTTAATGGAATTATTTATGCTTATTCGTGGTATCTGGATGTGGTTTGCCCTGATTGGGAGGCTCTTGTTGAGGGAGATTACGAGAGAATGTTCCCGATTACCTGGCGAAGAAAACATAAAATATTTTATCTTTTTCAACCTGTTTTTTCACAACAATTAGGTGTTTTTTCAAGGAGTTTTCTTTCAGATAAAATTGTTGATGAATTTTTGAAAGCCATTCCATCGAAATTTAAATTTATTGAAATTAATTTAAACACTCATAATAAAACCAATAACGCTGAATTCAAATGTTTTCAGAAAGTTACTTATGAGCTTGATCTGATTGATTCTTATGAAAATATTTTTAAAAAATATTCAACTAATACAAAGAGAAATATTAAAAAAGCCCTTAAATCAAAAATTACAATTTCTCAAAATGTCAGGCCCGAGGAAATAATAAAAATTTTTCGGAAACATCGCGGAAAATTTATTAATGACTTGCAAGATAAAGATTATCAAATTCTGTCAAGGTTGATGTATTTATGTCTTTTTAAATCATGTGGATATGCGTATGGAGCTTATACCGAACAAAATGAATTATGTGCAGGTGCATTTTTCGTTCAAAGTAATAAGAAAGTAATTTTCCTGTTTTCTGGGGTAAATAAATCAGCAAGAGAAAGCGGCGCAATGTCATTATTGATCGACAGTTTCATTAAAAATAATTCTCAAACTGCATTGACTCTTGATTTCGAGGGCTCAATGGATGCAAATTTAGCGAGGTTTTATAAAAGTTTCGGCTCAACAAAATGTAACTATTTGCAAATCAGAAAAAATTCATTGCCTTTTTTAATTAAAATAGGAGTGAAAATCATTAAATCCTTAAAATAACAATACTTTAATTTTTGTGTTTATCAAAATAGGATTGTTTATTGCTACAGACTTTGTATATTTGCATTATATAGTTATTACTGTTTTATTAATATAAATATAATGCTAAAAGTTTTAAGTAAACAAAATTCCTTACTTAATCAGTATATTTCTGAAATTCGTAATGTTAACATTCAAAAAGACAGAATGAGGTTCAGAAGAAACTTTGAACGAATAGGTGAAATTTTTGCTTATGAAATTAGTAAGGATTTAAAATATGGCAAAGAAAATATTACAACATCCCTCGGTCAAGTTGAATGCTTGGAATTGAAACAAGTACCTGTTCTGGCAACAATTATGCGAGCCGGACTACCTTTCCACCATGGAATGCTAAACTATTTTGATCATTCTGAAAATGCCTTTGTTTCTATATTTCGTAAACATCACAAAAGTCGAAAAGCAGAAACAAAAGTTGAGTCAATTTCAAGCCCCGACCTAAGCGGTAAGATTCTGGTTTTAGCTGACGCAATGCTTGCATCAGGTGTTTCGATGGTGCTGTCTTACAAGGAATTGATTACAAGAGGGAATCCCATTCATACACATTTGGCCGTAATATTAGCAAGCGAACAAGGCATAAACTTAATTCAAAGAAAACTTCCTGACGATAATGTTACTATTTGGGTCGGAGAAATTGATGATGAATTAACTGCTCAGGGATATATTGTCCCCGGTCTTGGTGATGCCGGTGATCTGGCTTATGGTAGTAAAAAATAAATTAATTATTATGAATGCCAAGGTAATTGAAAATATAAGAATATCAATTGAATCAATAAAAAGCCATATTGTTCGTACAATCTTGACTGTGCTAATTATTGCTATCGGAATTATGGCATTAGTTGGCATTTTAACAGCCATCGATTCTATAAAATATTTTCTTAATGAAAATTTTACAATGATGGGTGCAAATACTTTTACAATAAGAAACAGAGAATTAGTTGTTAGGATCGGAAATAACAGAAATCAGGCAAAACGTTTTTCTCCAATTACTTATGATGAAGCAATGAGCTTTAAAGACGAGTTTGAATTTCCGGCCTATACAACAGTTTATGTTTGGGCAACAGGCACGGCGACACTAAAATATGAAGCGGAGAAAACTAACCCTAACACAAGAGTATTGGGTACTGATGAAAATTATTTAAAAACTTCGGGTCTGGAGATTGAAGAAGGAAGGAATTTTACTCAAAATGAAGTATTTTATGGATCAAATGTTGTTATTATCGGAAGCCAATTAGTTAATAATTTATTCAAAAATAAACAAAGCCCTGTTGGGAAAATAATTTCAATAGGGCCTGGAAAATATAAAGTTATAGGAGTTTTAAAAGAAAAAGGTTCGAGCATAGGATTTAGTGGGGATAGAAGTTGTTTGCTACCATTGACTAATGTGAGACATTATTTTGCCAGGCCCAATATGACTTATACCATAAACGTTATGACAACAAACCCTCAAGAACTTGAACCGGCAATTGGCGAAGCTACAGGTTTGTTCAGGGTTATTAGAAAAGATAGAATTGGTGATGAAGATACTTTTGGAATTTCAAAAAGCGACAATATTGCTAAAATGTTGATTGACAATATTGGATTTATTACTTGGGCTGCTACGATTATTGGTATAATTACTTTATTTGGAGCTGCAATTGGATTGATGAATATAATGTTGGTTTCGGTAACAGAAAGAACCAGAGAGATCGGAATAAGAAAAGCCATGGGAGCGACCAGAAAAACCATTAGAAATCAGTTTTTAGCTGAAGCTATTGTGATTGGACAATTGGGTGGTATTTTTGGTATAGTTCTGGGAATTATTATAGGAAATGTAGTTTCGATGATTATCGGAAGCAGTTTTATCATTCCCTGGCTATGGATTTTTCTTGGTGTAGCCTTATGTATTATTGTTGCCTTGCTCTCCGGTTTCCTCCCGGCAACTAAAGCTTCAAAACTAGATCCTATAGAATCATTAAGATACGAATGAAATTTGGTTTATACTAAAAAAGCTTATCATATTCTTCAAAATATTAATTAACTTAAAAAGCCCACGGGATGCGGGCTTTTTAATTCTACAATAAAACAACTTTTCTATTGAGGAGAGGCGTAAATATAATCATTATTTCTGTAACCCGGCAAATCTTTATACCAATCTTGGTAAATCGTACCATTTGACTCAGCCCATTCTGAAAATTTTAGATAAGCTTGAGAAATCTGTGCTTTTTCAATCGGGTAATCAAATTCGGAAAAAATATTTATCGCCCATGGCAAATTTGTTGTAGTACGAAAATATCTGTCCTCAACAGGTTTACTATCATCAGCCATCGTACCAAACAAATCGTTATCAAGAAGATCGCTCGGTATATAATCCGGTAAATGTATTTCATAACCACGGTTTTCATCAGCTATTAAAAACGGATTATACGGAGGGCTTCCTAAATCATCATAAGTATAATTGCTTGCCAGATCAATAGAAATTTCAATAGTATCCTGAGGGATGATGTATGGTGCTCCGACAACTGTATTTACCCCTATTCCTCCTCCCTGATAGGGAAGTATATTGAAACTATTATCATAAACAATAATTGTTGCATTTGCTTGATTTGCTTCGAGATTATTACCGGGATCTAAATTCACATATCCGTCCCTTATATCGTATCCGGAAACCGATGAAACTTCATTGGATGGTATAGGTAACTGAAATCCAAAACCGTTTAAGTAACCTGCACCTGTTGCAAGTATAACAAATTTCCCATTAATATGAACAATATCGTTATTATTGTTAGTAATTTGATTAAATTGATAATTTATAACCAGATCATTAAAATCGTAATCGCCTGTACCTGGCCAAAGGTCTTCGAAAGCCAATGTACCAAATTCAACTATACAAGGATAATGATTATCAAAAGAATATTCGGGATCATCGGGATAGTCATCATAAGCATCCGGAATCCCATCTCCATCAGAATCAACTCCTACATAATCAATTATTGGAATATCAAGAATCGTACAAGGTACAGGATCGACAGCAACAAAAAATATTGCATCATTAAAATCATGATCGCACCAAACTGTCCCATCGCGTAAAATATCTTCAAATCCTAAAATAAGTTTCTCCCTTGAAGGATCGTTTAACAGCACACTATGTTGTTTATCTTCCTGAACGGCTTCTGGATTAAAATTTCTGTCGGAATAAAAAATATCCCTACCGTTTGTAACCTGGCCGCTAATCCATCCATCAGAAATTAATACCCATCCAATACCTGTTGAATCAGGGAAAGTACCGATATTTACTTTATTACCGGATTGTAATCCGCCTCCACTTCCCTGATATGAAACATTCGGAAAAATGATTGTAATTGTATCAATTTCATTTGGCGATGTGGGAGGAGAACTTAGATTGTAAGTGTAAAATCCAAGAACATTTTTATACGAGGCTCCCTCGTGAATAAACGTAACCCAAACTGTTGCACCGCAGTCTAATAAAAGATCATGTTCAAAATCGACTGATAAATATTCAGGATGTGAAATCATTAAATCTTGTTGCTCCGGTAAACTATTGTTAATATCTTGGAGAAACTCTGCAGAAATTATGTCATTATCAGGGTTTAAATAATCGGGTACTCCTTGATTATTATAAGTTCCCAGAAAATTGTAAACACTATTTGTGCTTTTTGGCATCAAAGAAACAGTAGATTTCTGATGTTCAAATTTACCACCAAAAGTGAAGTTAGCTGTATTATTTACAACGGGAACCTTTGCAAAATTTACGAGTCCGATTTGCTCTGTAGCCAAAACTATTTCTTGCATATAAGAAGGGATTGGCCTTGTTGATTTAAAAAGTCCATTTGCATCAGTTACTCCTGTAAGCATTAATAATCCTCCGTCATCGGGAAAATCTGTGTAAACCTTCACAATTGCATTTGGAAGAGGATTCCCTTGGTTATCTTTTGAAAATATTTTAATATCAATATCTTTTGCCGTTGACCAATCAAAATTCGGGTCAACCGGCAGAAACTCCATGCTTGTATTATTATTATCCGCATTTTCATTATCATGGTCCTTCATGCATGAAGCAAAAAAGAGAGATACAAGCATTAAGAAGACAATAAAGAATAACTTTCTATTTTTCATTTTTAAAAAGATTTTAAAATTTACAATTATCGATAAGTCAATTTATATACCACTTCAATAGAGGCTGATCTTTAAATGTTTGAAATATGGGAAAATTCCATAAATTGGAATACAATGCCGATTTGGTAAATATCCAAAAATATCTAACAGCTTTTTATTATAAGCGAGATGGAAATAATTGTATTTTTAATTTGGAAGAAAACAATAATAGCCGGATTATTCTTGACTGAAGATTGAATGCTTAAAGCCCCTATTCTGGATTTATGGATTTAAGTTTATCTTCCTTAATAAATTTTTGAAAAAACGGTAAAAAAGTGTAATAAATTATAAATGAAAGCGGTATTGAAACAATTGCCCATGCCAAGATTCCAAGTAGGGTTTGGAACCAAATATGTTGAATTGCAAATATCCAATCTTCTTTAAACATTATAATAATTTCAGATATAGAAAATGAAATGAATGAATAGCCAAAAATCATTTTCCCCAAACTTATTAATGGAATAATTAGAAGTATTTGAAGAGGGTATAATGAGAAATTAATAAAAAGTATTACAGCTTTGTTTAGCCTGAATATGAATGCAGATAGTAAGCAAAAAATTGTTGTGAAGCCAACAATGGGGAAAATCCCAAAAACAACACCAAAAGCAATAGTTAGTGATAATTTTTCAGGTGTAATTCCTTGCTTAAGAAATCCTAAAATTGGAATCCAAAGTTTGTATTTAAAATAATTTTTCGTTTTTAGCTCAAAAATAGCAAAAAATGTTTTTACATTTTCTTTTATTCCCAAAAACGTCTGTTTTCATTTAACAGGAAAGGATTTTAAAATCCCCTAATGACATTAAAATATGGAGAATCTCCATTTGAAATCCCAAATCCGACTTCATTGAAGTTCTCAATAATAAAATATTGAAATTCCTACATAACTAATTACAACAAAAACTTCGCCCAAGCTATAAATTTGCCTAAGCGAAGTTTTTAAATTTTAAATTTTCTAAATGTATGCGAATTAATGTGTATTTTTAATTATTATTATTGAACAATTAGTTTTCTTGTTATTTCATTTCCGGTTTTTTCGTTAATAATATTAACGAAATAAATGCCTTCAGAAAGATTAT
>Ga0208648_1003358_pt1 | contig 10106 bp, 11 predicted proteins | sample AntAceMetag02UKL_FD_184772 | JGI IMG/M metagenome (GOLD analysis project Ga0208648, IMG submission 184772) | Saline lake microbial communities from Ace Lake, Antarctica - Antarctic Ace Lake Metagenome 02UKL (SPAdes) (version 2) | ecosystem: Environmental > Aquatic > Non-marine Saline and...
CATCAGGAAAAAAGTGACCTTGAAATTTTCCATCAAAAAGTCCTAAATAACTTATCTGATCGAGATTATCAAATTGCTCAATATAACAATTCTCTCCTTTAACGAAATATGGCAGAAAATAGATTGTGAACAAAAAAAACGAAATTATAATCCAGGTTAACTTATGTTCAAGGAATTTCAGTTTCATTTTAACTCAATTTCTGATAAAATTCTGAAATTTTAGAACAAATGAAATCAACTTCTCGAATTGTGAGGGAGTAAAACATTGGCAAACGAAGAATAGTTTCACAAACATAATCTGTTACTGGCAAATCGACATTATTATATTTACCCTGCCATAAAGCAGCTTTATGCAAGGGCTGGTAATGAAAAACAGCTTGCATTCCTTGCTGCTTTAAATAAGCGATTAGTTCTTTTCTCTGTCTTTCGTCCTTTGTATGAATATAGAAACAATGACCATTTGCTAAACATCCATTGGGAATTACCGGTAATTTGTTATTTTCAATAATATCAGAAAGGTTCTTTAGATAATGGTTAAAAAGTAAATTTCTTTTTTCATTAATTTTAGACAGATTTTTAAATTGAGCATAAAGAAAAGCTGCCTGCAGCTCGGACATCGAGAAATTCGAGCTTTTTTCTACCCAGGTATATTTTTCGATCAGCCCTTTTTCAAAATGGATGCGGTTTGTGCCATAGTCCCGCAGGAATTCCGCTCTTTCTATCATTTCCTTTTTATTTATCAGAAGAGCTCCTCCCTCTCCGCATTGAATATTTTTTGTTTTATGGAAACTTATGACTGCCAGGTCACCGAAACTTCCCGCAGGTTTATCTTTGAACCTGCTGCCGATCGACATTGCCGCATCTTCGATCAAAAAGAGACCCTTCCTTTTACAGATAGCTGTAATCTTATCCATCTGGCAGATAGCTCCACCATAATGAACCGTCACGAGAGCTTTGGTTTGGGCTGTTATCAAGGGTTCGATTTTATTTTCACCAATATTTTTTGTGTCTTCTTTTATATCACACCAAACTATCTCTGCACCGGCACGAACGAATGGATTAATTGTACCAGGATGGGTGAAAGATGGCATGATCACTTCATCACCCGGTTTAATATTACACAATAACGTACACATTTCCAGTGCAGAAGTACAGGAAGGAGTCATAATGGCTTTCTGACAGGAAGTTTCTTTTTCAATGAACTCAGCACATTTAGATGTAAATTCTCCTTTTCCTGAAAAACGATTTTTGTCTATTGCTTGTTTCAGATATTCAATCTCATCTCCCAGGACTAAAGGTTTATTAAAAGGGATTCTCATTTTGATTTCTTTAGCCGCTAAGATCACTAAGATACACTAAAGTAAAAAGGTTCAATATAAAATATTTTTCTTCTTTTCTCATTTTTGTTCCTTTTTTGTATTAACCGTTCTGCTATGCAATGCTACATATCGTTGAAGGTCAAGAAAAGCAAGAAGTTCGATAACTCTTTGGAATGTCTCTTCCCCCCTTTTTGTGTTGTTAAATCTTAGTGTTTTCTTTGTGTTCTTCGTGGCTACCTCACATTCCAGATAAATTGGGGGGAATCCGGACCTTCACAAAATAATAGGTCAAAGATCGTGACATTGTGTGCAAATCCTCCCCAAGGCTGGCTATAAACAGGATAATTTGAGTAATCCATATATTCGAGTTTAATGTTATTTCTTTGGAACATTTCTGGATCAATGTAAGATTTTGCTGCTGGTCCCGTCAGATAGGAATCTCCATTTAGTTGCTGAATAATCGAAATTATTTTTTCATTTTTTCCTTCAATAAGTTTAAATTCTTTTGAATCTGAGAAAGTCGTTTTTATACTGAGTATTCCGGTTATTTCTTTAATCAAAAGTTGATTCAGGTTACTCAGGTTTTCCCAGTTTTTTCTCATTAATATATTTTGATATAATCCGAAATATTGTTTGAAATATCTACATTTTCCATAGTTTTTTTCCAATGCTTTCAGATGCTTTTTTCTCCAATCTACAGAATTATCAATTTTGACTTCATTTATTTTCATGGATTGAGTTCCATTGGTGGGAATCGTGAGCCATTTGAGACCTTCGGGGGATTTTATCTGGTTGCGGTTTCTCCAATCTCTGGTAGTATATTGGGCAGTATCCAGGAATACAAAGTGATCTGCCTTTTGAATGATATGGAAGTATCCTTTCCAGGGAATATAATTTGATTGGAGTATCGCCATTTTTTTCATTTTTTTACCCGCTAAATACACGAAAAACATGAAAATTTTTTAGCAATGAACAAGACTAACAATAACGAACTTTTTTTCATTTTATTTAACTACAGAGATCACAAAAAGCGAATAGATAATATTCATTCTTCAATATTCAATATTAAATTTTCAGTGTCTTCAGTGTTTCCAGTGTTAAATTTATTCTTGTTCGTGGCTACCTTACCTTCCTGATAAATTTTGCGGGATTTCCTGCCCAGATCTCATTCTCACCAATGTTTTCCAGAAGTACGGAACCCATTCCCAAAGCCGAGTTTTTTCCTATTTCCAGGTTTTCCCTGATCGTAGCATTTAGTCCGATATGAACTCCATCCGAGATTTTTAGATAGGCTCCGGTACAGCACTGAGCAGCAAAGTGGCAATAATTCCCGATTTTGTTGTTGTGTCCGATAGTTGCACCCACCATCACCAGACAGCATTTTCCAAAAATAGTTCCCGAAGAAACCGATACATTCGGCATTATCACTGTTCCAGGACCCAGTTTCACATTGGGTGCAACATACGCCATCGGATGAATAAAAGTAACCAGAGAAGAATCTGGAATTATTAAATTCTCGAAAAGCTCAATCCTCTCCTTTTGACCATCTATCCTGTAAATCGTGTTGATGAAATAAAATCCTTTTTTTACAAATTCAAAAGCATCTCTTGTTTTTCCCAGGACCGGGAAGCCTTCGATAAGAGAGTTTTTTTCCTGCCTATCATTCAAATATCCCACAAATTCCCATTCATCGAAACCACGTTTATTTGCTTCAATAATTGCATTCGCTATTACAGAGCCATTTCCCAGGCCACCTAAAATAATTATTTTCTTACTCATTTGTACTCTCACTTTTTGCCATAAATCTCTCAACTGTGAATTCAGGATCTCGCTTTGCTATTTTCAATTTTGCATGAGGAAGAATTCTGTCAAAGGCAAGTTTGAACATTCTATTTAAACTATATCCACCTTTACCTGCGTATCTTTTATCGCGCTGAAGGTCAACAGTTTTGTAATTTATTTTTGCCCTGTAAAATCGGCTTAACATTGTGCCGGATAAGTCGGGAATATTTTTAACAGTTTCATAAGCTTCTTTTTTAAAAGCCCGGAAAACACCTATGTTGGCAGGATGATGAATTTTCGTGATTATATTGGAAATAAAGAAGAATGTATTTGAAATGATTTTTTTTGAAACAGGACCTTTCCTGGAAATCCATTTTGCAATAGCCATTTGAATATCATTTTCTTCTAATACGTTCAGTAATTTTGGGATGTCCTCCGGTTTGTCCTGAAGATCGGAATCCATGATCACTATTATAGCTCCCTTTGAATATTCCAGCCCGGCAGTTATGGCATTCGATTGACCAAAATTCTTCACGAGTTTAACAATTCTTATGTTCGCATCTTTATCCTGAAGTTCTTTTAATATCTGAAAAGAATCATCTGAACTTCCATCATCAACGAAGATAATTTCATGACTTTTTCCCAGTTCAAAGACAACAGGTTCTAATCTTCTGTAAAATTCAGGTAAAACTTCCTGGTCGTTAAAAACAGGAATCACAATTGAAAGTTCAGTCATTGAACAACATCCCTTTTGTGTATCTGGCTTACAATGCTGATTATCCCTCCTATAAAAGCAGGTACGCCTGTTAGTATTAGGAAATTCAGTATTGACACACTGAACGCAACCGTCGGTTCTATCCCGATTAAACCGTAGAAGTGTACAAAAGCACCTTCCCGAATTCCGAATCCGCTGATGGTTACAGGTATCAAAGAGATAATTTGAATTACCGGAACAAATGTAAGATGATAGATAATGGGTATATTTATGTCCATTGCTTTAAAAATAAGATACACATTAATGAATGTTGTAAGCTGGATTAATATCATTGTCGGTAAAGCTTTCAGAAGAATTTTCTTGAATGGCAACCTAGTAAGTGAGCTATGCATACTTGATAGGAATTTAAAAACCTTTCCGGCAAATTTGATCTTTTTCACACGAATTGAAACATAATTGTATATACTACTGTTAGTTATGATTAGTGTTATTGAAAGTATTATGATGGCAATCAGAATCAGGATTATTCTGGCGAGCGCTATTTGTGGAATATTATGAATAAACAAGCTGAAAAAAATTCCAAAAAAGCAAAGAAGAATAAAACCCAGTAATTTTTCTGCTATAATCGTACTTCCCGAAGTTCCAGGTTGGTCTCTATGTTTTTTCTCTATAAGATACATTCTGATAGCAGCGAAACCGTCTGATGAAGGCAGCATAATTCCCCAGAAAATCGAGATGAAATTCATTTTGATAAGTTGTTTTAATTTCTCTGATATTCCCGCATAAAACAAGAAAATTTTCCATCTAACTGCAGAAAGGATTGGTATCATGACCAAAGTGAAGAAGAAAGAGAAGATCAACCACTCAGGTATTGAGAGTGCACTTGCTCTATTGAGAAGAGAGATATTGTATCTCAGAAAAATATGGGTTAATAATCCGATAGAAATTATTGCTTGAATAATCGTTAATATTTTTCTAAATACTTTTGAATGGATTTTCATAATTCCTAAATAAAAAGCAGCATCCTATCCAATGATTTCCTGGCTTTTTGTTTTATACTCTCTGGAACTGTTATTTCATATTTTTCTTCAGCTAATGCTCTCACAGCACATCTGAGGTCAGTTTTTTTCATATCGTCACAAACCATTTTTGGACTGAGCGGAACCAGATGCTTTTTGGGATAACGATATTTTAATTGGTAATAAAGCCCGATCTCAGTTCCGATGATTACCCTATCGTTTTCTTTCACGAAGTCTATCATCTGGCTGGTGGAGCAGACAAGGTCAGCTTCTTTACAAACGTCAAGTGTGCATTCCGGGTGAACAATAAGCGAATAATCAGGATATTCTTCTTTCATCATCATGGCTTCTTCCAACGTGATCTGCTCGTGAACATAGCAGTAACTATCGAACATAATAAGTTTGCGGTTATTTTTATACGCTACCCATGCTCCAATATTTTTATCCGGCACAAAAATTATTTGTTTATCCTTAGGAATTGAAGAAACAACTTTTACAGCATTTGCAGATGTACATGTTATTGTGCTTTCTGCTTTCAGGGCTGCGGGAGAATTTACATAACATACAACTTCTGCATCCGGATATTTTTTTCTTAGAGCACGCAAATCATCAGGAGTTTTCATATTTGCCAGGGGACAATCTGCATCAAAATGAGACATTAATACTTTTTTATCCGGATTCAATATTTTTACAGTCTCTGCCATAATTTTTATTCCACAAAGCAGGATCATTTTTGCATCTGTTTTGGTTGCTACTTTTGCCATTTGCAGGGAATCACCTACATAATCAGCTATTTTTTGCACTTCAACATATTGGTAATTATGAGCTAAAATAAAACAATTCTTCTCTTTTTTCAAATTCTTTGCAATTGAGTATAGATCATCATTTGATAATGAGTTCCAATCGATATTTGCCATTTTTCAATCTCCTGAGATTATGAAATATAGTGTTAATCGCCGCATATTGTATTCCATGTTTGTAAATATTTCTTATCTGTCAAAATAAATATTTTCCTATATCAATCCAAAAATAGTCTCGACTATTTCAGGATTACGTTATTTGTAATAGAACTTATGAGAATGATTATTTTCAAAATTTATCTCGTTTTGAAGTTACTTTTGAGTTTTAAAAAATCAGATATATTTATTTCCGATTCTAGAAATAATGAAAGGAGTTTTTCCACTTCTGCCTTTTACAAGTTGTGGAACAATCTTAAAGATGAGTTTTATCTCATTTCCCAATCTTTTTCGGAGTCCATTCTCTAAAACAATTTGTGAATCTTCATTATATGTTTCATCAACCACTATATTAATATCGGTCTGATCCAAAGCGTTTTGTATACATTGTGAACAGACAACACCTCTGGCATTATCTATCGAATGTGACATAACAGATCCTAGGAATCTACCGTCTGGAGTTTCGATGTAATCACATTGCTTTCCGATAATCTCTTTTACAATTTGAAAATGTCTTCCACAAGAACAGGTTTCCTGTTTTTCAGAAAGCGCAATATTATCTTTTGTTTCATAGCGGATCAAAGGCATTGCATAATTATAGAAACTTGTACCAATCAGTCTTCTGACACCATTTTCCTCTATGGTCTCATGATAAGCAAAATCCTCGATCAAGTGCAGATTACCATGCTCACATTCGGAGATCATGGCAGCGCATTCGTGCAGTGAAAAGAAATCGAAGACTTTGCACCTGTATGCTTTTTCCAAAAATTCCCGCTTCTTTTTGGAAAGTGTTTCACCATAAGTTACTATGGATTGAGGTGGGTGGATAGAAATTCCTTCTTCCTCTGCGAATTTACTCAGCATAAGAATATCAAAGGGGAATCCCATAAAAAATTTTGGCTTGATACGGTTAATTTCTTTGATCACTTTTATTGCGGAACTCTTTTTCAATTTGTTGGAATCAAAACGGAGGATGTTGTAAAATCTATTGAATTTGTAATCGTGATCTTTGAAATAATAACTTTGCAGGCTGAACGTCTTCTTCCCGAGTTTGTAACCTGCCCATCTGTAACTTCGCAGGAGTGCTGCTATTTTATTCGCCTGGACTGCATCATCCAGAACAAAATGCAGGGGAGTACCTGTCGAGCCACTTGTAGAATCCCAGGTTATCCCAAACTTTCCGGCATTATCAGCAAGAAATTCTTTCTGACATGTACGAACAGTTTCTTTATCTAAAGTTGGAATCTTATGCATATCTATTCGTCCTTGGAATGTACTTGCATCAAATCTAATATTTTCGAACAGATTGCGATAATAAGGAACGTTTTGACCTGCATGCCGGACGAGGTTAATTAATTGTTTATCCTGGTACTGTTCAATTTGAGTTTTTGTCCAGAATTGGCTTTTTTTATAGAATCTGTATCTTTTTAGAACTTTAAAAGGAATCTGAAAAATCGATTTTTCCAATTAAACTCCTGTTGGTTCTCCTACTATTTCCTATCCAATTGAGAATCCATTTTATCTTTTTTCCCATTCTTTTATTTGCTTATCCCGCTTAATAATCTTGTTTGCAATGCGCACCATGGGAGGACCGATGAAAGTTCCATTCATTATTGCTACACGTGTATTTTCTTTCCTTGCTTCTTCCGTTAAACGGAGCATTTCTCTGGCTTCCTCTACCTCTTTTTGATAGGGAGTAAAATATTTATGAACAAGTTCTATCTCTTTTGGATGCAGCAGCAGCATTCCTTCAAAACCCAGAATACGGGCAAGTTTCAGATTATCTTCCAGGTCTTCAAGGTCGTGAACATTAACATGTAATGTGTCTATTGGAATCACACCAACTGCTCTGGCAGCTATTACAGTGAGAGCACGGGATACAAGCAGACTTTTTCCTTCTTTATCGTGGATTCCCTGTATGTCGGCACAGAAATCTTCACTGCCGAAAGCTGCTGCTATTATCCTTTCAGAAGCTCGGCAGATATCTTCTGCATGCAGAACAGCTGAAGCAGTTTCGAGGAGAGGAATTATCTTGAATTTACCTTTCGGGAATCCTTTTTCTGCTTCATATTTTTCCAGGATATTTTCAAAGAAAATTATATCATCTTTCCGATAAGATTTCGGGAAAACAAAACCTGTCACTCCTTCTAACATCAGATCTGAAATGTCCTTTTCTAAAAATCCACTGTCGCTGTCATTTAAACGGATGAAAACGTGGAATTTCTCAAAGATACCTTCAGGTAGTATTTTTTTTATTGTATCTCTTGCTTCCTGTTTTGATTCGTCGATCACAGAATCTTCAAGGTCTAAAATAAGTGCATCTGCATTGGTTTTGGAAGCACTTCTCAGGAGTTTTTCATTGTTGCCGGGAACAAACATCATACTGCGAAGAATATACTGTTTCATTTCTTTTCTCTTTTTGGAATTAATATATGACGCCTTAGAGTCAGTACTTTATCGTTATTTTGATTATAAGCCCTTGTTTCCACGAAAACAATTCCTCTGTCCGGTTTAGTTTTTGATTCCTTAACTTCCAGGATTTCTGTTTCAGCGTGAAGTGTATCTCCAAGAAAAACAGGAGCAACGTGCATAATTTTTTCATAATCCAGGTTAGCAATTGCCTTTCCACTAATATCAGGCACACTCAAACCTACTGCGATACTTGCAACAAACGTGCCAGCCACAACTATTTTTTTATAGATCGTTGATTCTGCATATTCAGCATTATGATGCAAGGGATGATGATTCATTGTTATCTGGCAAAACAGGTTATTATCTCTTTCGGCGATAGTTTTTTTATCCCTGTGTTTATAAATATTACCAGCTTTGAAGTCTTCCAGAAATCTACCAAAATAGTCGTATTTATTCCGCAACATGCTCAACTCCAGATACAATATTTATTCCAAAGCAAAAGAAATATTTATAAAATTTCTAACAAGGTAAAATTTAAAAAAAACCGCCTTCAATTTATAAGGTGGTTCTATTTTTTTATTCTAAATGGAGCAGGGTTATTTTTTATTCTTCTTCAAATACTCAATCCAATCTGCAAAACCTTCACCCGTTTTAGCAGAAAGTTCGATAACTTCCATCTGCGGATTTACTTTTTTGATGTTTTCTTTGATCTTATCGATGGTGATATCAAGGTAGGGAATAAGATCGATTTTGGAAATGATACAAAGCTGAGAATTCCTGAAAGCAAGTGGATATTTGAGGGGCTTATCTTCACCTTCGGTTACGCTGAGAACCACTGTGTTTACGTGGGCACCAACATCAAATTCTGCCGGACACACCAGGTTGCCGATATTTTCTACGAATAAAATTTCTATCCCAGCAAGGTTTATCTCTTCTATGGCAGATTTTATCCAGCCGGATTCCAGGTGGCAGTCACCACCAAAAGGACCTGTATTTATCTGGTAACTGCGAATTCCTGCTTTTGCCACTCTTTCAGCATCGAGTGTGGTTTGAATATCACCTTCGATAACAAATATGTTCTTCCCGAATTTCTCTGCAGTTTTTTCCAAAAGGGTAGTTTTTCCCGAACCGGGAGAACTCATCAGGTTTATGTAGAGAATTCCATTTTGTTCTAGATTCTGTCGCAATTCATCTGCGATCCTGTCGTTGATGTTCAATATTTTTTTCATCACTTTGATTTCTTTTGTATCCATCTATTTCTCCCTCATTTTTTTACCACAAAGACACTAAGAATGTGTCAATTTCCTTTTTACATTTAATCGTTCCGAAGGTTAAGAGAAGCATGAAGTTCAAAAACCATTCGGAGTGTATTTGGATTTGTTATAAGCCCATAAACTGGATTCCGATTCCACTGAACAAAATTATCGCTCCGGCAATTGCGTGCGAATATTTTTCCATCTTTTTCAGGGGAATCAATTTGATTCCGGTGGAAGTAACATAGACTACAGCCATCATTGTAGCAATAGTAACCGCTGCGAAGATCAATGTGACCAGTATCAAACCACCAATATTATTTTTTGCTGCCGGATACATCAAGATTGGAATTAACGGTTCACAGGGACCAAGCACGAAGATCGTGAAGAGAATCCAGGGTGTTATGTTCTTTTTTTTATTTTCATGCATATGAGAATGGTCATTGAGGTGAGCATGTTCGTGTTCGTGTGATGTGCTGTCCGCATGAACATGCAAGTGAGTGTGCGGTTTGTTGCGGATCGCTCTCCTTACACCCCAGATAAAATAAACCAGTCCAAAGGCAATGAAAGCCCAGGCTGCCAGATTACCACGGAAAGATTCAAAAAATTCGATTTTAGTAATGGCAATTCCTACCGAAACTCCAATTATT
>Ga0208648_1003361_pt1 | contig 10098 bp, 7 predicted proteins | sample AntAceMetag02UKL_FD_184772 | JGI IMG/M metagenome (GOLD analysis project Ga0208648, IMG submission 184772) | Saline lake microbial communities from Ace Lake, Antarctica - Antarctic Ace Lake Metagenome 02UKL (SPAdes) (version 2) | ecosystem: Environmental > Aquatic > Non-marine Saline and Alkaline...
CGGTGAGATCCTCGACCAGCAGCCGACAAGATGCCGTATCCTCCACCCGACGGGTGACAATTCGGGAGCTTTCATCCGGCAGTACTTCCCTGAGCAGATTCTTGAATTCAAACTCTCCGAATAACTCCCGTAACTGTTCAAGATCCGGCTCACTTGCCCGCAGGTCTTCCAACTTCCATTCAAGGGGAAGTTCAGTCTTTAATTCAACCAGCTGGCGGGAGAATCGAGCTTGATCAGCGTAGGTGGCCAGATTTTCCCGGACCCGGCGGTTCTTAACCTCTCCGGCATGTTCCAGCACGCCTTCCAGGGTATGATACTCCCTGAGAAGTTTAACAGCGGTCTTGGACCCTACGCCAGGAACACCGGGGACATTATCGCTACTGTCCCCCATCAAGGCCAAAAGATCTCCTAATTTCGATGGAGGAATTCCGTAATGTTCTTCGACTGCCGCGGCGTCATAAATTTTATTGTCCTTATGGGGACTGATAACATAGATCATCTCACCAACCAGCTGCATCATATCTTTGTCGCCGGTCAGGATGTAGGTCTTGATTCCGCGGTCTCGCGCCTTAATTGCCAGCCAGGCCAATATATCATCGGCCTCGTAACCCGGCAGCTCAAGCCAGGGGATACGATAACCCTCCGCTACCCTTTTGATCAGAGGAATCTGGATCGACAGATCGGGGTCCATCGGCTTTCGGTGCATCTTGTATTCTTTATATAGTTCATGGCGAAATGTCGGTCCCTTCACATCCCCGGCGACAGCCACAAAATCCGGCTGGTACTCCGCCAATACCTTGCGCAAAATCTGGATAAAACCAAATACCGCGTTGGTCGGGAGTCCCCGGGATGTCGTCAATCCCCGAATGGCATAGAAAGCACGATAGGCGCTTGACATACCGTCTATAAGTAACAACTTTTTCATCTTAATCTATATCCAGGAAGAATCGCGGAAGAAGGTTCAATAATTATAACGATTAGAATATTTAGAGTAGAGGTAGACTCCCGGATGGAAGAGACGGAACAAAGTCCCAATTTGAAAATAGGAGATAGAATGAGAATAACAGGATATCGGATCTTACATTCTTACGATCCCGCGCACTCGGCGCGAATGGTTCAGATAATTAAACTATATGGGGTTTACCAGCAACCCCTAGGCATTACAAAAGCATGGTGGATTCAATAGAATAATGAGGGAATAACGAGGTGACTTCCTGAGAGATTCAAATCACCGCTTAATCAATGGTGGCATCCTATCAATGACCGATCAGGAAGTCAAATATTATTTTTCCTGCGGAAAAATAATAATGGTTCTTAGCAAAATTATCTGATTAATTTGATATTTTCAGCCGGAGGCTGATCAACCTTTAGCTGAGGTGCGTGTGATTTGGGTTTTATAATCTTCACTGAAAAGATCGGTGGCGCTCTTTAATGAGCGCCACCTAACTTTTCAGTGTTAGACTTGCCCGAGTTCGGCATAGGCGATATTGGTAGCATAAGAGTTGACCCGTCGGAGACCGCTCATCACTCCCATGTGAAGAGTGCTGGTACCGGCCGACTCGACATGGCCTTTGCTCAGCCGCTCGAAATGTTCTTTGGTCAACTCCTTCTCTAGCCTTACCAGGGCAGGCTTGCGTTGGGTTACCTCCTCGGCCAACTTGGTGTCGGGCTCTGCGAAGGCCCGAGCTGCATCCCGGACATCCTCGGCAACGCTGGCATGGAACTTCTGGAGCTGCGCCCAACCTTCCGGAGAGAAGAAGAGATTATCCTGGATAAAAGTCTCTGTCAGCGGAAGGATATCATTGGCAATGGTATTACCCATCTCACGATACTCGTTCGAAATATTGAGGAGCATTATCGCGTAATTGGAGTTATTCTCATTGATTTTCTTGCTTCCAATCTCAGCCAGATAGGGCCGGATGGCGGCTTCCAGGATTACGATTTTGCTGTTCTCGTTGATCAGATGATCGACAAAGGCAGAATCTTTCCGCTTGAAAGCTTCAATTATGTTGTCACTCATCCCGACGGCTATTTCACCCATCCGGACGATCTCCTTCTTGGTCTGATCAAGCGCGATCCCGGGTGTGCTGGTCAAATCGGATGCCAGGTATTTGGGCTTGAATGCCTCTTCTTTCTCCGCTTGCTCCGGGAGAATTTTCATGACCATAGTCCCGAAGAACCTGGTAAAGGGGAGAAAAAGCAGCGCCATTACCACATTAAAGACGGTGTGAGCGTTGGCAATCTGGCGGGTAATACTGCCACCTAGTTTAAGAACCACGCTATTGAGGGGTAAGATCAAAAACATGAAGATTATCACACCCGCTATTTTAAACATGGTATGGGCGACCGCGACCCGTTTAGCATCCCGGGTGGTCCCGATCGCGGCCAGGGCCGCCGTTATGGTGGTCCCGATATTGGCGCCGTAAATAATCGGAATCGCGTTTTTCAGGGAGAGCAAGGGCTGCAGTTCCCCGTTGGGACCAACCACCGTCTGCATGGCGAGTCCCAACGCGATCGCGATGGTGGCGGCCGAACTCTGGATTATCCCGGTCAGGATCGTTGAGACCAGCAGACCGGTAAATGGGTTGGCCGTGGATCTTTGAAGTATATCTATGAAGGGAGGATATTTGGAAAGAGGCTTCATCGATCCGCCCATCACCTTGAGGCCGTAAAAGAGGAGCCCGAAACCGATCAGGATACGGCCGAGATAATTAATACTGGGATTCTTGGTAAAAAAGATACAGACAAATCCGACGAAGACAAAGGCCAGGGCGAACTGTCCGACGTCGAAAGCGATCAGCTGGACGGTAAGGGTAGTCCCGATATCGGCCCCCAGGATCACCCCGATCGTCTGGGCCAGGGTCATCAGACCGGAATTGACGAATCCGACCAGGAGAACCGTACAGGCACTGGAACTCTGCAGGACGAAAGTAATAATGATGCCGGAGATCAGGGCCACCACCCGGTTTCTGGTAAAGAAGCTGAGAATGGACCGCATCTTCTCCCCCGCCCACTGCTGTAGGGAGTCGCCCATCAGGTTCATCCCGAAGATGAACATCCCCAATCCTCCCAGGAGCGAAATGATAATGATCGGCAGTTGCCCAGCATCAATTTTAAAGAGAGCCGGCTTTCCTGCCAATCCTTCCACCGATGCCTGAACCAGGTAGGTACCGGTCTTGCTCCCCACCCGGTAGGGAACGGCGGCGATCCCGTCCCGGTCGGTCGTAATCTCGTATTCTTTTATGCCGGCCTCCGGAATCTCAACGCCGGAGATCAGGAAAGTGCTGGGAGTTGTCGATTCCTTCTTCATCTCCTGCTTCTTGGCCGGATCGGAGACGATCCAGAAATTCACCTTCTCCCCGGGAACAGGTTTCCCATCCCTGGTCACCAGCGCTTCCAGCTGGACCTCTCCCCCTACCAGATGGAACATCCCGCTCCCGGATTCAACTTCAATCGAGGGGCCGGATGCTCCGTAAGCCGGAAAGAAAAAAGCCGTGCCTGCCAAAGCCAGCACGACTGAAAATATACCAATAGTGGAATAGAATAACCGTTGTCTCATCCCTTCCCTCCTTTTTAAATTACTGAAGTTATTGTCTTCTTAAAGCCTGATGAGGAAATACATTATAGTGTCGATGGAATATTACCAGAACTTGAGAATTATGAAATATATTTTTTTTATTTTCTCGGTTTTTTTAAGCAGTCTAAATAGAGTAGCTCCATCTGCCGGCACATCTTTCCGGCACTGAATTCTTCTGATATTCTCTTCCGGGCCGCGGCGCCCAGAATCGAGATCAATTCGGGTCTGTCCATCAGTTCGCTCAAGCGTATAACTAGGTCATCAGATTCTCCCAGCCTCACCAGGAATCCTTCCTTGCCATCGGTGATCATCTCCCGGTTACCTCCGACCGTGGTTGCTATCACTGCCAGTCCATTCCCCATCGCTTCCAGCAGGGCGTTAGAGAATCCTTCCGAGAGCGAAGGTAAAACAAAGATATGCAGTTCCTTTAAGAATGACTCCGGATCTTCAATCTCCCCCCGGAAGATGACCCGATCCGTCAGATGGTTATCCCCGATCATAATCTTCAGCTTATTATAATACTCCCGGTCCAGTATCCGTCCGGCGATATGAACTTCGAAGGAGTATTCGGCGGATAACCGGCTGATTGCCGTCAGAAGATATTCGTACCCCTTGACTGGGCGAATATTTCCCAGCATTCCGATTATGAATCTGCCCCGGGAGTCGCCGGGGATCTCCATACCGTTACGGAGCGGAGGCAGTTCCATCCCATTACGGATCAAAGCGATCTTGTTTTTCTTCACCTTTTCCCGATTCCCCAGATATTGGATCACCTCCCCGGAATTGGCGGTTATTCGGCCGGTGATATGGTTAACCACTCGATGGGCCAGGATATGCTGTCTCTTCTTCCAGAAACCGGCATCCCGACGGCTGGTGATTACCGGGATTCCGGTAAGTAAACCCACTGGGGGAGCGACAATATTAGCGGCAAAGAGATATGAATGAACCAGGTCGATCCGGTGGCGTCGGATAATGCCGATAAGTCGGCGAATCGAACGGAAAAAATTGAGCCCCATAATATTTTCAAGCTGGAGCGATTCCACCTGATAACCGTCGTCTTCCAACTCTTTCGCCAGGGGCCCTTTATAAAGAAGGCAGCAGAGAAGAGGCTTGAAATGGAAGGGGTCCAGTCCGGTAATAACCTGCCGGAGATGATTCTGAGCTCCCGCCCGGACCATCTTATCTATGACATATAAGATTCTAATTTTATCTTTCTGCATGCATGACCTCAGACATCCACAATAGATATAACATAAGAATGACTATTGAATGACGAAATCCGAATGAGGAATGACGAAAGAATGACAAAATCCGAATGACAAAATAATAGTACGCCACGGCCCTCGGGCTATGGCGAGCAGGCAAAATCCTAATGACTAAATATCTAAATCAGGAAACCTTCCTCCTGATTGAAGCAAAAATAAGATTCAACTCCTTTGCTTCCTGAATGAGGGGGGCCGCAGTTTTCGAAAGTGATGAAACGGCTTTCACAATCATCCTGAGGAAAAATCTGGTCTCCCGGGACTCCTTTTTGCATATTCCTATTTTATGTCTAAAATCTTTCTTAGATTCCGCATCATCAGCCTCACAATAATTCGCTCCCACACTCGTTCCTGCTTTGACCAGCTGTCCTATTAACGGAATTGTAATCACATTCCGGGGAATTAATTTAGCAAAGTCAATAATATTCTCACCAAATCTCCCCGTACGTTCCTCAAGGTCATATTTTCTATTACTTTCTTCCCTAATAACCATTAGATCGTATTTTTTATCATCCGATTTGGATGAATAAACATGGAGCTTTTTTGTCTTTGCCTCTTTTCCCTTTGTCATTTTCCGTCATTCTTGCCCCGACATGCCGCAGGCACTTTTCGGGGCTTAATTGCGTTTCGTCATTCTTTCGTCATTCCTCATTCGGATTTCGTCATTTATTTTTTCGTTCCGGCACTCTCATCTCATTCCCCTTTAATTTCTTCCGAATAATCTCGCACCAACCCTCCCTCAATAAGATACTCCCTTCCGCATCTGGGACAGGTCGCCTTCTGCCCCTCGAAACTGAGTTTCACCCCGCAGGCGCAGACCCAGTCGCGGATTTCAGCGGGGTTGCCGTAGACCATGGCGAAATCGGGGACATCCCTGGTGACCACGGATCCGGCGCCGATAAAAGCGGAGCGACCGATGGTATTTCCGCAAACAATAGTGGCGTTAGCCCCTATGCTGGCCGATCTCTTTACAAGTGTCCTGTTATAAAATTCACTTCCGCGCTGAGGGAACTCACTCCGGGGATTCATCACATTGGTGAAGACCATTGACGGACCGCAGAATACATAATCCTCCAGCTCTACCCCCTCGTAAACTGAAACATTGTTTTGAATCTTAACATGATTTCCGATCCTGGCATTATTAGCAATATTAACATTCTGACCGATCGAGCAGCCTTTCCCAATCCTGGAACCCGTCTGGATATGGCTAAAATGCCAGACCTTGGTCCCCTCTCCGATCTCCACTCCATCATCCACATAACTGGAAGGATGGACGAAAAAATTTGCCGGGCTGGGGGAATCTGAACTTTGTTGATTTTTCATTAATTTTTTCTCCCTTTTATAAAAATTCCAAATAACAAATAAATCACAAATCACAATGACCTAAATTCCAAACAAAACCGTCCCAGGTGGCACCGGCACCCGGTGATGCTTGGTTGTTTGGAATTTTGAATTTTGGTCATTGGAATTTATTTGATATTTTCAGCCGGAGGCTGATCAGCCTTTGGCTGAGGTGCTTAAAATAATTGTTATTTGGGATTTACTCCAGATTTTTAAATATATATTGCTACTTTTCTCCTCGGAATCTCTATAATTTAACTGTAACTCCTCCTTCATCAAGAGATTTCTGGGCGGCTTCCAGAACTTTCACAACAGTTAAACCGTTCTGCCCATCGGTAAGCGGAGTTTTTCTCTCTTTAACGCACTCTATGAAGTGACCGGTCTCCATTTTTAACGGCTCTCCGGCTTTAACCCAGGGAATCTGAACATCACCATAACGGAGATGGAGGTATTCCCCGTAAGTATCATACTCAATCGCCTCTGGAACACCTTTGTCGTAAATCTTGATCGGTTCGCTGCTATCCATATCATCAAATACCATCATCTTCTTACTCCCCACGATCGTTACCCGTCTAACCTTATGAGGATCGAGCCAGCTGACATGAATATGCGCCAGAACTTTTCCCGGAAAGGTTATAGTGGCAAAGACAACATCGGCAACATCCTCCTGGATATATGATTCCCCGCGAGCGTTAACCGAAATTGGCTCCAGGCCAATCAGATACAGAGCCACCGAGATATCATGTGGGGCAAAGGTCCAGAGGGAGTTCTCACTCCGCCGGATCTTGCCTAAATTCAACCTCTGGCTATAAAGATAATATAGATCCCCTATGGTACCGGCCTGAAGTTCCTTCTTAAGTTTGATGACCCCGGGATGATAGAGCAGAAGATGTCCCACCATCAGAATCAAATCCTTCTCAGCGGCTAGCTGGCAAAGCTCCTGACAATCCCGGCCGGTCAAGGCCATCGGTTTCTCAACGAAAACATCCTTTCCCGCCAGCAGACAATCGCGAACAATCTTAAAATGAGTTCCTCCCGGGGTAGCTACTACCACCGCCTGGATGGAGGGATCCCGGAGAATCTCCCCGTAATCATCGGTTCCCATCATATCGGGATATTTATCCAGGGCCGCTTTCAGGCGCGATTCTACCAGATCGGAAGCAATAACAACTTCCGCCCCCGGCTGTTCCTGGAAATTTCTGAGCAGGTTCTTTCCCCACCCTCCTACGCCGATTATTCCTAATTTAACGATAGTCATATAGATTATCTCCTTAACTTAATTTGCTCCTGATTAATTTATTAATCCTCCCTACTTAAAACTGAATGTCCAATAACCAACTTCCAATATCCAATTTCCAAGTATCTCCATTTGGAAATTGGATATTGGAAGTTGGTTATTGGATATTTTCAATCCTGCTCCACCACAAAATTTATTTTTCGCCTATAAATAAACCAGCGATTCTACGACTGGTCTTATCGATATCCCAGTTATCTTCTATCTTCTTCCGTCCAGCCCGGCCATATTTACCCATCAGTTCAGGATCACTACTAACCTTTTTCACCAGTTCGGCGATCGCACGCGGATCTTTCTCCGGAATCGTAAATCCACAGTCTGGATCGGTGATCAGTTCCGGCAGTGACGGCAACGCGGTACAGGCTACCGGAACACCAACCGCCAGGGATTCCAGCAGAACATTTGGAATACCCCAATGAATCTTCAGTACCGCCGGGAGGACAAAGAAATTCGCCCACCGGTAATGATCCGCCATCTCATCCTGAGCCTGATATCCGGTAAATGTAATATAATCATTCAGTTTTTTATCCCGGACCATCTGCCGCAATTGCTCTTCCAGGTACCCCCCGCCAACGATTCGGCAATGGAAACTAAAATTTTCTTCAGCTAATATCCGGCAGGCCTCAATTAAATATTCAAAACCCTTACATTCAAATAAGCTCCCTACCGAAATAATATTGAATGTCTTCTGGCCCGATTCCGGCGCCATTTCTCTCTTCTCTCTGGAAGTTTCGGAATCGGCCTTGAGATGGTAGATACCGATATCCAGACCATGATAGATAACCTTGATCTTTCCCGGGTCTATCTCCGGAGCCAGGAGGGAGAGATACCTCTTATTATCACCGGTACAGGTTATAACATGGACCGCATGGTTAAGCTTCTCTCTCAATCCGGCGGTTTTAACATATATATCATGGGCATGCCCTGTGAAACTGAAGGGAATATCATTCAGACGGGAGATAATAAAGGCTGTTGAAGCTGGATAAGTCGCCCATTGCCCGTGGACAAAATCAATCCCTCTCTCCCGGCAGATTGACGCGAATAAAACCGCCTGGGGAAAAAGGGCAACGGTTTTCAGTAAGAATTCCCTATCCCCACGGTTCATCATCAGCACTTGAAAGAGAGTGTCAATATATCTCCGGGGAGATGTAACAAGATATTTCAAGTTAGCGGCGATTAATTTTGAACTGAGAAGAAAATTAGAATAGATCGTCTTTCCCAGCAGCGGTCCGCTCAAGGAGTGCCTGACCGGATCTTTACCACTCTTCTTCATGGAAAAGATGGTAAGATCGAGCAACCGGTCCAATGCCGCCATCTCCCGGAGAATAAAGACTTCATCGTAGCAGGGAAACTGGGAAAATATCATGGCAACTTTTGGTTTCATTATAAAATTTGCGGCTTCGCCGCACCTTTTGTGCGCTGAAAAATAGTCAGCGTATTTCTCTTCCGGCGACATTGGAAATTACTTTAAAAAGTTGGTTTTCAGTCATATTGTGTGGGTAAACACTATGCAGAATCAGAAGGACGCCAACGGCGTCCAACATAATAGCCCAGGGTGCAACCCTGGGAACATAGTCCCCAAACACACCACCACGCCGCACCCCAACGGGGTGCTACATGCCCTTTCTCGATTTTATAAACTCATTGAAATATATGATCTTATGAATATGATGTGGCACCCCTTCAGGGTGCCTGGGTGGCAAAATCACCTATTGTACCCGGCGATTCTCGCCGGGCTGTAATGTTTCACCCCGTTGGGGTGGAAGAACAAGATGTTGATCAACAGATATATAATATTACCGACACAAAATGACTGAGAACCAAAAAGTTAAGCATTTATTTCATTGAAGCAATATCGAAAAACTATGAACAATTCCATATATATTTTAAGGGATATTATTTCCCCCGCAGGGAAATAATATCTCTTAAAATATCCCGGTCAGTCCGGTCAAAACTTCGGAGTACTACGAGGAGAAGTCCATAGACTACCGCGCTAGATACCAGTATCGCTCCGACGGGGATGTCCATTAACCCTTCCCCGCGGATCAATCCCCCGGTCAATAACGCGGCGACCGCCGGACTGAGGAAACGGGAGAAGATAATACCCTCTCCATATTCCCGTCGGAGAATAACGGCCAGAACCACCAGGATGAAACCCTGGGTGACTATCAGCGCGATCGGCCCACCCGTAACCGGGATGAGCCGAATCCCAAACCCCGCGGTTGATCCGCCTATAACGATAGTCCGGTCCAGGCCGGAAAGAATATAGGTAAACAGAATTACTCCAGATGCATTTATAATAGCACCCAGACCCATTACCAGCGCAAATGTTTTCTCCTTACCGCAGGCAACCATCGCGTTAAAGAGCAGATAGTTCTGAAACATCAAAACAACTACTAACCCAAGGAGTTTCAGGACCGGGATGGCGTTGAGATAATCTTTCCCGTATAATAACAGAATCAACTCATCCCCCAGAAAGAAACAATAAAGCGCGACCAGCAGCGATAATATAAATAGATATCTGCTCATCCTCCGATAGAGACCGATCAGCCCCAAGCGATCTGATAGATGAAGGCGGGAGAGGAGAGGGAATACCGCGCCCATCAATGATATAACGACCGTAC
>Ga0208648_1003363_pt1 | contig 10093 bp, 8 predicted proteins | sample AntAceMetag02UKL_FD_184772 | JGI IMG/M metagenome (GOLD analysis project Ga0208648, IMG submission 184772) | Saline lake microbial communities from Ace Lake, Antarctica - Antarctic Ace Lake Metagenome 02UKL (SPAdes) (version 2) | ecosystem: Environmental > Aquatic > Non-marine Saline and Alkaline...
ATACTTGAGATGAAAACAATAGAGAATAGAATTATCAAAGAATCCTCATTTCATTTGTAGTACCCAAATTTAAAACCGGTTTGTTGTTTTTCAATGACTTAGCGGTTGTTTCTCGAAAGATGGGTTAGACAGTTCGATGAGGCTAAATGTATCCCTCCACCTTCATTTCCACCATTGCCGTTAATTATAGCCTGCCCATGCCGAATAGTCAGGTCAGAAATAATGACATTATCACAGTCTTCCAGTTGTAGTACTCTTCCAGTGAGTTCTGCATCAAGGATGGTGGTTTCTTCTGCTGTGCCCACCAGTGAAATATATTGAGGCATTATTATTGGGTAACTTTCACCATTTACTGAGGGACTGTAAGTGCCTGCTGCCAGATAAATAGTATGCGGTTCAGCTTCAGTTGCTTCGATGATTGAGCAGGCATACTGGATAGTTAGCAATGGTTCCTCTGGAGATAATCCGCTGTTAGCATTATCACCTGCCGGTGATACATATAGATCGGCATAAGTTCTTTCCATGTTTTGTGGTTCTGAATCTGAAATGGCAGTATTATAAACTTTATGGTTAGTGAACTCAGATTTTACTGTTTCAGCATTTACCATAACAAAACTAATTACAAAAGAAGTACAGATTAAAAGTAAAACTATTCTTTTCATTATCCCTCCTGATATTTATGGAGTATTTTATTGCCTTCATATGTGTGCCTGTCAGATGTAACATTATACTCAACAATACAAACAATGTGTTCTTTATTTTAATTGTCAATATATAAAATAAAAATCTGGCATCCCCCCGGAATTGAAATATTTTACTGACTTAAAAAATGCCCTGCAGGGGCATCACAATAATAGCCACGGGTAAAACCCGTGGATTTAAAATCACATTAAGTCCCCACCTCATCCTGTTTTCGGCAACGCCAAAAACAGGATGGGGTGGGGGTAAATTTTGTGTTCATTTTTCCCATGGGAATCACCCATGGCTATTATAGTAGAACCCTTTCAGGGTAAAGAATAATTTCAAAAGATATTAATATGTAAATCTTTAATTATTAGGTTTATCAAATGCTTGCTCTTTTGGGAATAAGCAAAAGTGGTACAACCATCCGTTTTTACCCTTTTTCAATTTCTGAAAAAACGGTTTTTCAGAGCAAAATGAAAAAACGGTGAAAAAATGATCGAAAATTCGATTTTCTAATTAACTTGACAAATCGATTTAAAAAATAAAAAATAACGCAAATTGGATACCGTTTTTAAACGCTCTGATTCTTTTATGAACAGAACTCCAAAAAAACAAAATAGTACTTTGAGTACAAAAGGAGTTATTATGTTTTATTTAATATCAGGAGCAGGAGCTTCAGGAAAATCAAGTATTATCAAGCAACTGAGAGAAATTTTAACAAACGTCGAATGTCATGATGAAGATGAAATCCCTTATGACTCAGAAAATGTTTATGAACGATTTAAAACATGGTTTGAAAAAGCATTACAATGTCAGAAAGAGGGTAAAGATTTTTTACTTACTTCACATATGCCATTTGGGCAATTATTGGGAAGTAAAGAAGCTATCAAATTTAATGGTATCTCAGCATGTTTGATAGATTGTCATGATTATGTAAGAGTTAAAAGATATCGGAACAGACCTCATTTTGAGGAATGGCCTTTGATTATGGACACTTTATGTTGGGCTGCTTATCACAGAATGCACGCTAAAGAACCTGAATGGGAACAAAGAATAGTGCTAAATCGCAATGAAGGGAATTATCAACATGAAAGATGGACTTCATGGAAAAATGATGATCCAAGATGGAATGTTAAAGTATTTGATACGACAACAAACAGTATTGATAAAACAGTTTCAGTTTTAGTTGATTGGGTAAATCGAAAAAGAAATGAAGAGAATTTGTTAACACCTGAAAAAATATGGTGGAAATAACCTCTGATAATTGTTAATTTTAACGAAAAGCCTTTGGATTCCAAAGGCTTTTTCTTTAGTATCTATTAATAACATTCAGGCAATTTAAATTCAATATTCTTTGATTTAATTTTCTCAATAATTGCTATAAAAGCTTCAATGGGTATCCATGAATGCATTTCTATTATCTCATTCAAGGAAGGATTATTTAGACCTCTGCCACCATCAGGAATATCTTCATCAATTCTCGATAAAACTGACGGCAAGTCATGATACCCAAACATGCTATTATCTTCATCTAAACACCAATCAAAAGAATCGTAGGTGCAATCTACGTTTAAGCATTTATCTAATCCTGCCTTAATAAACCATGAGTAGTTAATATTCTCAAAATTCATTTGCTTATAGCCAAGTTTTCTGAGAATAGTTTGAATATTAGCAACATGTTCATTATTCCAATCAAAATTTAGGTATCCATTTTTACTTCCAATATTCATAAAAGGAAACCTAAACACTTTAATTGGTTTTTCAATTCCTGATTCAATATAAATTGATTCTATGAGTTTATCTGTTTCAGTTATTTGGGATTCTGCTTCTTTAATTGAAATTTCTGAGAAGTTCGGATGATCATAGCTATGATTCCCGATTATGAATCCATTCTTTATTGCTTTAATTACTTTTTCAGGTCTCTTAACTATTTTCCTTCCTTCACAGAAAAATATTGCAGGTATTTTATTATCTGAAAGATACTTCAATATCAGATCAAAATTATTGGAAGGTGCATCATCAATTGTGAGATATGCTATTTTCTTTTTCATAAGAATCTCCATTAATAACTATGTAAGTTTTTTAAGCATACTAAGGGTTAAGCTATCATCAACTAAAACATGATTACCAGGTTCAATTTCTTTTCCTTTATACATCAACCCTCTACCATCAAAATTATATCCTCGTTTTATATACATTCTTTGAGCAATCCCATAATCAGAATATAAACCAACTCCTATTCCAATAATAGAATAACCATTCTGCTGTATTGATTCTTCAGCAATGTTCATTAATTCAGTTGCTATTCCGTTATTCCTGAATTTAATTAGAGTGTTTAGATCCTTTATTTCTGGAATATCCCTCTCTTTGAAATATAGATATGGGCTTTCCCATTGAATAGTTACATACCCAGCAAATTCATTATCATATTCCGCTACAAAAACAAGGCGTTTTCTGGATTGTTGTTCAGAAAAATATTCCTCATAAAGACTGTATGGTTTATTCCAACCCTGGGCTTGAAATGCTTCTGATAATACTAAACAATCTTTTTCTGTCATTCTCCTTATTCTAATTTTACTCATTAATGACTCCTGTTTATATTATACCTAACCTGAGCAATTTCCTTTTGCTAATATCACTAATCTCTTTGGTATCTTGCAACTATGAAAAATCTTGAAAGACCATGCGGTATTCCTACAATTTATCATAATTCAATATCCTCAAAGATATTAGCAATCTTAATCAAAACAGAATCACTCAGAATAGGTTATAGTCAAATTAAAAAACTCTGATCTGAAGTGCCATATCACCAAGTATCCTGAAAGTCTCAGCGCGCATTTCCTAAATGATTACATCTTGCTGCTGATTCATGAAAGCTTCAACATTACAATCAGTGATTCTGAAATGCATATAATTGTCTTTTACTTATGAGTGCAAGAAGTTTTTTCCTCAAATTTTACATGAATAGATATTTTGAAAATATATTTGACAGAATATTCGTGAACCTTATCAAATTCTTGTAAATGTGAAAAGTTTGACAGGAAAGATTGATAAATGATATATTGAGCATGTTTATTGAATCAAGATTAGCTTTTTTTTCAATGAAAAGCTATAAGAAATTAAAACAAAGTTTAAGTAAAATGTAAAAATCGCTGTAAATTGCGATGTTAGTTATTTTCGATTTTGGAGGAATACTATGAAAGCGATTATATACACAAAATACGGATCACCGGATGTTCTTCGGCTCAAGGATGTAGAAAAACCAATCCCTAAAGATGACGAAGTTTTGATAAAAATTCTTGCGGCATCCTTAAATGCATATGACTGGCATTTCCTGACTGCTGACATATTCTTGATTCGCCTGATGGGCGGAGGATTGCTCAAACCAAAAGACTCGAGACTCGGTACTGATGTAGCGGGGCGGATTGAAAAGGTTGGCAGAAACGTCACACAGTTTCAGCCGGGAGACGAGGTGTTTGGTATGGTAAAGGGCGGTTTTGCTGAATATGCAAGTGCACCTGAAAGCTCGTTGTGTTTGAAGCCGTTAAATACTTCATTCGCTGAAGCAGCAGCTATACCTATGGCGGCGATCACTGCTCTGCAGGGTCTACGTGATGAGGGGCATATCAAGGCAGGGAAAAAGGTTTTGATCAATGGCGCATCAGGTGGTGTTGGAACTTTTGCGGTGCAAATTGCCAAATCTTTTGATACCGAAGTTACTGCCGTGTGTAGTACGAAGAATTTGGAACAGGCTCGTTCGATTGGGGCAGACCATGTTATTGATTACACAAAAGAGGATTTCACCAAAAATGGTCAGCAGTATGATCTTGTATTTGCGGCAAATGGCCATCATTCGCTTTCTGCTTATAAGCGCGCCTTGACTCCTAAGGGCATTTATGTGATGGCTGGAGGTACCATGACTCAAATCTTCCAATCCATGTTCATGGGTTCAATGCTGTCAGAAACCGACGGCAGGAAAATGGTTGGCGTAAGAGCAAAACGGAGCCCAAACGACCTGGTTTTTATTAAAAAACTTTTTGAAGCAGGCAAAATAGAATCTGTTATTGATAGACGGTATCCATTAAGTGAGGCTGCTGAAGCGCTTCGGTATCTTGGAGAAGGACATGCCCGAGGAAAAATTATAATAACTATGGAAAATGGTGAAAAAACCTGACAACGTCTTGCAGGCGGACTTTTCAGAGGATTAGGGCATTTTTCTGGAATGATGAGATTAAGGGCTCTATATATTTGTATTTAAAACTAAACTCCTTTTTTATTCTTCATTTTGTGTAGAAAACAGTCCAGTGTAATCCTGGCACAGAGGGCGACATGCCTGTTAACTGCATAATATATCATTTCAATAGCAAACATTTTTTTACTGCCTGGATTTTACCGTTTACTTTTAATTCATAGTAATAAATCCCTGAACTTACTTTTTTCCCTAAATCATTATCACCATTCCAGATTATAGAATTAATTTTACATTCTTGTCCGCCAGGGTGGATTACATTTTCAATTTTCCATTCGCGAATGCGTTGTCCTTTAATGTTGTATATTGAAAGTTCAACTTCAGCATCTGTTTGGATTGAAAAATTAATAGTTGTTGAAGGATTGAAAGGGTTTGGATAATTAGAGAGATTGAAATTGTTTAAAGATAATTGATCATTGTATATCCCATCTTGAGGTTCACCTAACAAGTTCTCATAAGCTCCAATATCCGGCATACTTCCAGTGGGATTCGGTCGAGGATTTCCTTCTATGTCAAATTCCGGTGCATAATACCATATATCATCGATTGCGATCTCATCGATTCCTGCACCTATGCAAGGACTATTGTTCTGAAGATGATAATCATCTTCAGCAGGATTCAAGAATATTGGATCACAATCAATGTTACCGATTCCTCCCCAACCACCTTGAATATTTGAATATTGGACAATTGTGTTAGTATCTAATTGTGGTTCTGCATTATTATATAGAATCGAATTAAAAATAAAATCTATTCCTTCAAATAAACTTCCTGCAGGTTCTTGTGCAGAATTATTAACCAGTATTGAGTTAATAATATATACTTCATTAGAAGCTGAACAAGTAATTACGCCAGATTGAAAGCATGCATTATCTGCAATTATGCAATTAATAATTTCAATATCAGAATTTATTCCCTTTATTGCTGATCCTGTTTCAGAACCATTGCTATTAATCATTGATTTTTTCAATGAAATATTACATCCGTCAGAATATATGCCTGCGCCAAAACTTGAATTATTATCACAAATCTGAATGTTTTCGAGATCAAGAATCGAATCGTAACAAATTATACCACCACCATAACTAAATGCATTTCCGCCTGTAAAATTAGAGTTTCTCATTATTATATTTGAATTTGATATGTACAAATTGCCTCCATAACATCCACTTTGATTGTCACAAAATTCTATTTCATCCAGAAAAGCAGCAGAACAATCTAATATAGTTAGACCTCCACCATAATTATAAGCCTCGTTGTTCATTATTACCAGATTTGTTAGTTTAGGATTGGAATTATTACTACAATAAATCCCACCACCAGAATCAGCATAACCATTAGTAATCGTAAAACCAGTTAATACAGAAGTAGAATCTTCTCCGCTGTCAAATGTTACAACACTGCCGTTTTGACTACCATCTATTACAGTCTGTGAAATATAAATTGTGTCTTGAGTAGTTAAGAATAAAGATCCTAAAATTACTGCTTTTCCATTATAATTAATGTTTTCTGCATAAGTACCTGGCTGAACTAAAATGGTGTCACTTTCAACTGATATGTCGATTCCTGCCTGGATAGTTGCGTAATCATCCGGTATGTATATTGTTGTCGCAAAAGCACCTGTCATCAAAATCATCATAATTATAAACATAGCTTGCTTTTTCATTATTGCCCCCATATTCATTATATTATTTATAATATATTAATGAAATACTGTGACAATCTGTCAACTATTTAAAAAAAATACTATCAACCACTGAAGGCACTGAATTACACAGAAAGGAATATATAAAACGATACTCCGTTTAAACAAATAATAAATTCTTCTCTTCTTCAGTTCGCTTTGTTCGTTTTGTCTTGATGAGCCGTAAGCTTGCGAAGGCTATTCGTTGCTAAATCTCTTAAATTCCTCGACTCACGACTCACGATTTACGACTCACGGATAAATCATTTCTCGTCTCACTTCTCATCGAAGATACTCCGAAGCTTTATGCGTAGGAGTACGTCTCACGGATTGACAATCTGTCAATTATTTAAGCAGGATAAGTTTCTTCATCTCACTTCTTTCAGCAGTAATAAATCTCAGCAAATAGATTCCGCTACTTTGACCAACGGCATTCCAGGTAACTTTATGACTGCCAGCCTTATAAGGATCATTGACCAGAGTTGTTACTTTCTGTCCCTTTATGTTATAGATTTCAATCAAGACATTGCTTTCTGTTGATATATCAAAGACAATATTAGTCTCAGGATTGAAAGGATTGGGATATATAGAAATTAACCTGTCCAATTCCGGGATATCTTCCGGCAGATATTCCAGGTCATAAGAATTTCCATTATCCTCTATCTGAAAGTTGACATTCCACGCTCCCTGACTTTCCGCCTGATAGGGTATCATGACAATATTACCGGAGATCCCTGCAGCACTGATTAAAGCAAACTTATTATCATTATAGCTATAAAGACAATCATCATTTATTACTTCCGGTAAACCCATAGTCAGATTTTCTGATTTTGTCAGTTCATATTCAAAGCTGATAACCCCTTTCAGACTTTTGAGATAGATATATTCTGCATCATGGGAGATTGTGATCTCTCCTGCGGAGAGCCGCATAGCATTAACTACCGGCAATTCGCTGATTATCCCTACAACATACTGTAATATATAAGCCGCATCAATGGCGCCAATATCACCGCTAAGATTTACGTCTGCTCTTTCCACACGCCAGTCTGACCATGGCAGAGGGTCAAGCTCAGGCAACGGATCAAGTCCCACCACGTACATCAGAACCAGGGCAGCATCATAACTATCTACTACTCCGTTATCACTAATATCACCATAATATATCACAGCATTTCCTTCATATTCATAAGCACCCATATCAGGGGCAATTCCAAAATATTCATCTTCACTGAGATCAACTAAGACTTCACCATCATACTCAAAATAAGCAATTCCGGCATCAATGCAGGGTGAATCCTCAGTCAGATGATAATTTCCGTTTGCAGCATCCACGAATAAAGGATCAGCATCAATATTACCCTCACACCAGTTTACTGTAACATTATTATTAGTTTCTAAGCCCTCCTCTCCTCCCTCAATATCAGAATAGGCTATTGTTGCTATGTTTTCATCATTTATATATGGAAATTCCATTTCATGGGGTGAATTATTCCAAAGAATACAATTCACTAAACTCAGATTGACTTGATTTCTGCAATAAATACCACCACCATACTCTCCCGCCGTATTACCTGTAATTGTTACATTCACTAAACTTGGATTGGAGAAATTCAGGCAGTAAATCCCTCCGCCATCATCTTCTGCCGAATTACCTGTAATCGTTACATTCTCTAAACTTGGACTGGAAGAATTTGTGCAGTAAATCCCACCGCCATCACCTTCAGTCGAATTATCCATAATAGTAACATTCACTAAACTCGGACTGGAAGAAGAGCTGCAACAAATCCCACCACCATACTCACCAGCCGAATTATTAGTAATAGTCACATTCAATAAACTTGGACTGGAAGAATAGCAGTAAATACCACCGCCTTCCCATCCAGCCGAATTACCGGTAATCGTCACATTCTCTAAACTCGGACTGGAAGAATAGCTGCAGTAAATTCCACCACCAAACTCCCAGGACGAATTACCCGTAATTGTCACATTCACTAAACTTGGACTGGAAGAATAGCAGTAAACCCCACCACCCCTATGTAAAGCCAGGTTATCTGTAATAGTCACATTTACTAAACTCGGACTGGATTCCCAGCAGTAAATCCCACCGCCCCATCCAGTATGCCCATTAGTAATCGTGAAACCGGTTAATACAGAAGTGGAATCTTCTTCGCTGTCACATGTGACTACGTTATCATCTTGATTACCATCAATGATCGTTTGCGAAATATAGCTCGTATCCTGCGTAGTATAAAATAGCGACCCCAGAATTACTGCTTTGCCTGCAAAATTGATATTCTCCACGTAAGTGCCTGGCTGAACTAAAATGGTGTCACTTTCAACTGATATGTCGATTCCTGCCTGGATAGTTGGTTGTTCTGCTGGAACATTGATAATCGTTGCTGAAAGGTTTAGTGCAAAAATCAAGCAAAATAATGAAAAAATAATCGATATCTTCATTTTTCTCTCCAATAAAACCATATTGATGATTTTGTTATGATAAGTCAAATTTTATAAAACTTATCATGTTCCCAGTTTTTAGGATTATTTTCTATATAATCCCTGATCCTTTGGTATTCTGCATTATTTCGAATTATGTGATCGTGGAACCGCGATTGCCAAACAGGTGATCCCGGTGTTTCACGGTATTGATTGATATTTTTGGTTGCAGATGATTTGAATCCTGCCACAAATGATGATATTGATCTGGGGCAACGGTATGCAATCCCCGATTTATTGTGTGGTGATGGTGATGGTGGTGGTGGTGGTGGTGGTGATGGTGGTACAGACGCACGGCCGTGCGTCTCTACAATATTATTATCAATATTATTTTCAATGCGTAGAATACCATGCAAATGATTGGGCATAATGATATATGAATCACAAATTAATTCCAACCGAATTTCAAATGATTTATGCCATTCCCTAATAACAATCTCGCCAATTGGTGATAATATCATTTTGTGTTTCTCGATTTGCCCAAACAGACATTCTCGATTGGCAGTGCAGATGGTGATAAAATACTGACCTTCTTGCGAATAATCCCAGAATGGTGCCCTCGCTGAACGTATCCGATATTTGTTTTTGTATTTCTCGGTCATCATGTTTCCCTTATATTACCATCATGCAAAGAGACGCACGTCTGTGCGTTTCTACCCGACCATATGTTTCTCCTTCCCTCACCAATAAAACCAATACCAATATCAATAATAATTTATACATCATAATAACTCCTCATATTAATTAATATTCGTGTAATGCTTCGGGTGTGCTGCTGAATCAGGACGATCACGCTTGTTTGCCGTATTTATAGATTAAATTCTCATCTAACATATTTTATAGGATAATATTTCAATTCTTTTAGAAATGAATGTTTTGTTTGAATTTTTCTCAGAATTTCACAAAGATTACTCTCAGTTATTACATAATCAACATATGGAAGTAGTGAAGAAATGATAATATCATAAACATCTGAAATA
>Ga0208648_1003369_pt1 | contig 10088 bp, 7 predicted proteins | sample AntAceMetag02UKL_FD_184772 | JGI IMG/M metagenome (GOLD analysis project Ga0208648, IMG submission 184772) | Saline lake microbial communities from Ace Lake, Antarctica - Antarctic Ace Lake Metagenome 02UKL (SPAdes) (version 2) | ecosystem: Environmental > Aquatic > Non-marine Saline and Alkaline...
ATTGGTGAAGCTCACCGCCTCTATACACGTATGATTAATTTTCGGGAAGGTGTTCGGGGCTTTCTGTTTCAGGGGCGTTTCTCTTCATGTCCCGTTAGTACTGATCAATACCTTCTTGCTGCGGTTCGGTATATTGAAAGAAATCCAGTTAAGGCCAAAATAGTTAGCCGGGCTTGGGAATATCCCTGGTCAAGTGCAGGGTTTTATTGTGGCCATGTTGATCATGATGTACTTGTGCAAAAGAGTCCATTACTTGCTGAAGTAACCGATTGGGAGGCTTTTTTGACCGTGGACTCTGATTTGGATACGGTACTGGAAGAGAAAAATAGAACAGGCCGGCCTTTTGGGTCGGCACAGTTTTATTCGATAGTCGAAAAAATAACAGGACGAGATACACGTCCAGGTCGGCCCGGTCGGCCAGCTGGGAAATAGTAAAGTGTCCCCAGAATTTGCTGCGGAATTTACTCGAAACTCAAGGTACCTGTTCATATTCATTCAAAAGAAGGAAATCATATGTTTACTAAAAAAGGATCTGATGAGCGACAAGAAGACTCCCTTGTCCAGCCAACATATGGTTCCAGAATCATGCGGGGAGAAATCCCCAAGTACCAGCTACCAGAAAAGGAACTACCACCAACAGCTGTCTATAACATCATCCATGACGAACTTGCCCTGGACGGCAACTCACGGCTGAACCTTGCCACTTTTGTCACCACCTGGATGGAACCAGAGGCCCGTCAATTGATGATGGATACCTTTGACAAGAACATGATCGACAAGGACGAATACCCACAAACTGCAGAAATTGAAATGCGCTGTGTCAATATCCTCTCCCACCTGTGGAACTCTCCGGAAGGCCAGGAGGCTATTGGTTGTTCTACTATTGGATCAAGTGAAGCTGCAATGCTTGCAGGAATGGCCTTAAAGCGTAAGTGGAAAAATAGAATGGAGGCAGCCGGCAGGCCCACGGACAAACCAAACGTCATCATGGGCCGGAATGTCCAGGTCTGTTGGGAGAAATTCTGCAACTACTGGGAAGTTGAGCCACGCTTTATCATGGCAGAGGGAGACAGCTTCAACCTGCGCCCTGAAGACGCCGTCAAACTCTGTGACGAGAATACCATCGGAATTGTAGCCATCATGGGCAGTACCTTTGATGGAAGCTATGAGCCGGTCAAAGAATTACATGAATCCCTGGATCGCCTTGAAGCCGAAAGCGGTCTGGATATACCCATTCATGTGGATGCAGCAAGCGGCGGTTTTATTGCCCCGTTTCTGCAACCTGATCTTGAATGGGATTTCCGGGTGCCAAGGGTGAAATCAATCAATGTGTCTGGTCATAAATACGGACTTGTCTATCCTGGTGTAGGCTGGGCGATCTGGCGAGACCAAAAAGAACTTCCCGAGGAGCTGATTTTTCATTGTGATTACCTGGGTGGTGATCTGCCCAACTTTGCCCTTAACTTCTCACGACCCGGCAATCAGGTAATTGCCCAGTATTATAATTTTTTGCGCCTTGGCAGAGAAGGATACACAGCTATCCAGGAAACCTGCCGTGAGGTCGCACTCTACCTTTCCAGTACAATCGAGAAAATGGGACCCTTTGAACTGATAAGCAGGGGGGATACTATTCCGGTGTTTGCCTGGAAGCTCAAAGACGAGGTTGCCGCCACGGTAAACTATACCCTTTTTGACCTTGCGGAACGGCTTCGCATAAATGGCTGGCTGGTGCCGGCCTACAGAATGCCGGAAAACAGAAAAGATCTCATTGTTCAGCGAGTAGTTGTCAAAGAGGGATTCAGTCACGATATGGCGGAAGCCCTGCTCAAAGACATTCGGATCCATCTGCAATGGTTTTCCCAAAACCCAGGGTTTACCAAGACAGCAGATGCCAAACAATTCTCACACTAAAGAGTACGACTCCTAAAACTGGTGATCATAAATACATACATACACGAAAAATCCCCGGCAAAAGGCAAGAGACTACGGACTTGCAATATACCAAGGGAAGGGACCAACAGGAACCACTGATGCTGTCAGCCATAACATTACCCAGCTGGGAAACAGTAAGGTGTCCCCGGAATTTACGTAATTTATCATAATCTTTAAAGGCGGAATGTATCATGCACATACTGATTCTGGAAGATTCTGAAGTCAGCAGAAAATTACTCGAAACTCGCTTGAACAAGGCAGGGCATACCTCCGAATCAGCAGACAATGGACGGCAGGGTTTTCTCCTGGCAACTTCCAAACAATATGATGCCATTATAACGGATCTTCATATGCCAGGTTGGGATGGCTTTAAGTTTATTGAGGCCATGAAAGTTGTTTGTCCCCGTATGCCTATTATTGTTATTTCTGCTTCCTTTGCCGATCCTGAAATCAGAAAACGTCTCCAGTCTTCTGAGATGGTGATTGGTGTGTTTGGTAAACCTTTTGATTTTAACGATATTAATGAACTGCTGAGTGGCCTGAAATCTCAGATCAACAGTTCGGTGAGTAAAATGGCCAGAATTGTTGCGACCATTGGCCCGGCTAGTAACGATAAAGAAACTCTTGAACAGATGATTCTGGCCGGTATGGATGTGGCAAGACTCAATTTTTCCCATGGGAATTATGAGGATCACGGCAAGACACTTGCAAATATTCGAGCCGCCGAAGAAAAATGGGGAAAACCGATAGCTGTTTTACAGGATCTCTGTGGGCCTAAAATCAGAACCGGGCAGATGGAAGGTACCGGTGTTCAGCTTGAATCCGGGAAAACAGTCACGATACAGGCATCGGAAATCACAGGAACCAGTGAACGTTTTTCGACCATTACCCCGGAAATTCTAGCCGATCTTCGTGAAGGGGATCAGGTACTTCTTGATGATGGTTTACTTGAATTGAAAGTGGTTCAGGAAGGAGAAGCAGAAGTCGTTTGTAAGATTATCGTGGGGGGATTTCTTAAGTCGAGTAAAGGTATTAATTTGCCCGCAACTAAACTTTCTCTACCGTCGGTCACTGAAAAAGATAAGCGGGACCTGGCGTGGGGACTGGAGCATTCCGTTGATTATGTGGCCCTGTCGTTTGTGCGTTCAGCTGCAGAAATTTTTGAAATTAAACAGCTGATTGCAGAATCCGGTAAAAGAAATATCCTGGTAATTGCCAAGATAGAAAAACCTGAAGCGGTCGAGCATATCAGAGATATTATTGATGCTGCAGATGCAATTATGATTGCCCGTGGCGATATGGGAATAGAACTTCCTGCAGCCAGAGTTCCCCGCATTCAGCAAGAGATAATTGGTCTCTGTTGGAAATACAATACCCCTGTTATCACAGCCACCCAGATGCTCGATTCCATGACCGTAAATGCCATTCCAACTCGAGCGGAGGTCACAGATGTGTCCGTTGCGATTAAGGAAGGAACGGATGCGGTAATGCTTTCCGGTGAGACTGCAACTGGAAATGATCCCGTCAATGTGGTGCGGACCATGGCTTCCATTATCACCGAGGAGGAACGATATTCCGGGAAAAATATTTTTGATAGAATAGAAGATGATGCAACGGCTGCAAATCCTGCAATTATGGCTGTCGCAAATCTTAAAAATGTGGGTTTGGCAATGGTGCTTGATGCCCGAGGGACATTGTATCAACAGCTGTCAAAATATAGTCGTGATATTCCCAATATTCTGGTGACAAGGTCGCTGCATGTTGCGCGTCATGCAAGTTTATATAAAAATATGGTGCCGATTATCATACGCGATGAGATATCTCGTGACGAAGTTGTTTTTGAAGCCATCGGAATAGCAAAAGAGTTGGGTTATCTGCAAAGAGGAGATCTTTTTGCCGTGGTTGAGGGGCCACGCCTGACTCAGGGTGGGATTCCTCAGGCTGGAGCATTTCAACTTATCACTGTCGCCTGACGAAAAACTCCCATTGCGCTGATTTTTCCTATGTATTGGGGGGAATTCTGTTGTTTTAACTTCGAAAACTGATATTTGTCCCCAGCTTTTTATTTTGGCGCGTATTTGTACAGCTTCCTCTGTAACGTCCTTCTGTGGATGCCAAGCCTTTTGGCGGCATTACTGATGTTGTCATCACAGTCGGTCAGGACCCGCTGGATATGTTCCCACTCGACTCTGGCCAGCGATGGAGGTAGGATTTCTTCTGTGGGGCCTTCCAGTTCCATACTGGTGTCAACGGAAAAGGCCTTGAGGATTTCATCTATATCCGCAGGTTTGGCTAGATAGGCAAGTGCCCCCAGGCGAATAGCCTCCGTGGCTGTGGCAATGGAACCGTAACCGGTGAGAACAACAATTTGCATTTCAGGGGCAATAGACAAGGCATCCTTGACCAGAAGCAAACCACTTTTTCCCGGCATTTTCAGATCCACCACGGCCTTAACCGGTAGTTCTTTTCGGATAATGGCCATCGCCTCGTCGTAACAGGAAGCGGTATTGGTAGTGTATCCTCGACAGACAAAAGCTCGCTCCAAGCGTTCCCTGAAGAAATCATCATCATCAACCAAAAGAATATTTTCCATTTACCCGCTCCGCTCTATTTCTGTTATTGCTGCTTTCTTTCGATCATCTGAAGTGAAAGAGTCAATGTTACCAATGTCCCCCCCTCTTCCTGCCTTTCTATGGTGAGATCGCCACCAAATTGTTCGGCCATGCTTTTGGCAAGAAAGAGACCAAGACCGAGTCCTGTATCCTTTGTGGTGTAGGATGGCTCCATGGCCAGTGCCTCAGTCTCCTGGTCAATTCCTATTCCGTTATCTCGTACTTCAACCCACAAATGTTCAGGTGTTGTAAACCAGCGCATGTTCACCTCTTCGGGAGGAGATGAGGCTTCAAGTCCATTCTTCACAAGCCCCTTCACTGTCCGACACAGGGAACGGAAAGGCATGATGATCTGCAAATCCTGTGGCTCTATGATTATATTGAGCCGACGACAATCCTCTTCCTTGAGATCCTCAAGAATCTGGCTCACTGCCTGTTGAATCGTGAATCTCTTTATCTCTTCGCCCAGGTGCTCACCTGCCGATGCCGCCATCTGGTATAAAATCTCCTTGCAGTTCGCCACCTGTCTTCTGATCAGACGGGCATCGTCAAGCAGTTCCCCACTCGCTCCATGCTTTTCCAGGGCGTGGATCATTTCGCAGGAGACTACGGCAACCGTACTGAGGGGGGTGGAAAGTTCGTGGGCTGCTCCGGCGGCAAATGTGGCCAGAGAGGCCAATCGTTCATTCCGTTCCTGTTCTTTTTCCAGGGATTGTACCTTGACTCGATGTTCGTTGAGGGCTTTCTGGGTTTTGCTGACAAAAAAAACAATGAATAAGGCCGTAACTATAAAGGCACCACCCATTCCCTTAAGGTGAAGCTGGAAGGAGCCGGTAAGACTGTCGATCAGTTGCAGTCCGTTCTTCTCCTTTAGAACATTTGGTTCGGAAAGAGTAGAGATAAAAGAGGGTGGAAAGTAGAAAAGGAGACTGTAACAGGCCAGGGTGGTGGCAGTGATCAGCCAGGAGCATTGTTCCTTAAGAATGATAGCCCCGGTGACAATATGGATAAGATAGAGAAAGACAAAGGGGTTCATAGCTGCCCCGGTGACATAGAGGAGGCAGGTGAGAAAAACAGTATCCATCAAGAGAATGGCCAAAATCATCTGGTTGGATACCGAAGTGTTGCGTCGATGACGAAGATGGAGGTAGAGGTTGCTGGCCCCTCCAAAGAGGATGATGGCAGAGACCGCTAGAAGAGGGATTTCGATATCCATCATCAGCCATACCGAGGCAATGAGAACGATCTGACAGAGTACTTCGCCCCAGCGCAAGGCCAGTAGCCAGGGAAGGGCGACATCAACCTGTTCTTTCTGGGAACGGAGGATAAAAGATTTGATCTGAGGTAACAGCATGGAACACCGACGGTAACCTCAGGCAAGGGGGGCTGGCCCGGAGGCAGAGGAAAACAGACAGGACCGACTCTATCTTTGCTTAAGACAGAAGGGGCACATATATTTCGTCACTTTATTGTTGAAAGGTTCAATGTAGACGATTTTTCAAGGAAAGTAAAATAAAAACTACATTTTATCGTCTAGTTGCACGTAGGTGGAGCTGTTTTGTCAGCATTGTTGAGGAGACGCGACAATGTGCCACGTTGTGGTGTTTGGTGCTTTCGGCTACCTTGATGATCAGTAAGGATTTATTTGAACTGGCTAAACTCACTGAGTATCTATTGGCCAATAATCACACAACCAACACGTGGAGGAACGACATTATGGAGAAACCGGACAAAGACTGTTACAACCTGTCCCGCCGTCAGATGATTATCGGTACCGCAGGAGCCCTTGCTGCAGGATCTGCCCTTACCCAGTTCGGGGGATTGTTGAGCTCTGCTAACGCAAAAGACGCAAAGACTGGAAAGTGGCCATGGCCCTATGAGAAACTCGATCCGGTCAAGACTGCTGAAATTTGTTACGAAGAATGGTACAGAGTATTCTGCGGTTGTGCGGTCATCAACTCCGTATTCAGCCAGTTGACGGAAAAAATCGGAGAACCCTATGCCTCTTTTCCAAGTGATGCCTTTGTTTTTTTGGAAGGCGGCATGGTTGGTTGGGGAACGGTCTGTGGTTCACCTGCCGGCGCAAATATCGTTGCCAACTTAATCATAGGTCCTCGTATCGCTGGTGCTACAGAGGGACATCATATTGCCAATGACCTAATGCAGTGGTACTCCGAAGCTGATATGCCTATCTTCAAACCAGCTAAACCACGAATTCCCATTGACCAGATCATCACTACTAGCAGCGATTCTCCGCTTTGTCATGTGTCCGTTGGTAAGTGGATGGAGGCCTCTGGTCACCCCCTGAAAAGTGCTGAAAGAAAAGATCGTTGCGCAAGGGTTGCAGCAAGCACCGCCTATCGTTTGGTTGAGCTGCTTAATGACTGGAAGGACGGTAAGTATGTGACAACCGCCGATTTCTCCGCAGTCAAAGAGCATGGCATTACCGGTCAGCAAAATTGTGGCGAATGTCACGACGATGTCCCTAGCCCTCCCATGTCGCTGAAGAAGTTAGCCGGCGGTTCCTCATAATCAGGCTCTTTTGATAGGGTCTTTCGCTCCTGTTGTATCGTTGCCACGCCCTCTCGGCAGACTAAGAATCGGCGGGACTGAAAGAGTAAGAGCCTACTCCTGAAGGGGTGGCCCTGGATGTGAAAACATCCGGGGCCAACCCTTTTTTTTGTGTGGGGACAAGTTGCCGGAATTTGAATTTAATCCCGTCAGGAGGTCTTCGCGGGATGTTTACTGTATGTGGCACTGGGGGCACCGTCAACATAGATGCCTTCCAGATAAGAGAGTTTTCGTGGCAGCTGTTTCACCGATCCCCTTGTTATTAAAAATGTTGCTTTTCTCCCGACTGTAAGAACTCCCAGCTTGTTCATGTTGAAGAATCTGGCGCCATTTTCCGATGCGCAGCGTGTGGCCTCCTCCAGAGAATAGCCAGCCTTGATGAACAGTTTCATCTCTTCAACCATCGATTCGCCATGGAGTATGCCAACACTGCCGGCACCGGTTCCAACAGCCGTTGTCACACCCACCTCTCTGGCAAAATGCAGTTGTGCCAGCTGCTCAGCGAGTACCTTTTTCCAAAAAGCTTCAGCTCCCGGGGTTGGTTTTCCCGGAGCCACATAGCGCGTGGAAAAACGACAGCACACACTTCCACCAGAGCTTGCGCCATCCAACCCATTCTTGGCCCGTACGACGCTTGGAATCCACAGCACACCTTTTTCTGCCATTTTTCGGAGATTGTCCTCACCCATGCCATATCCTTGTTCGATGGCATCACAACCTGCTTCAAGTGCCTCCTTTACCTGTTGCACCCCATTGACGACCACCACGACCTTTTTGTCCCCTCTATGTTGTAGTGTGCGAGATAGCTCTTCATGGCTCAGTCGGGAATGCTGCACTTCATCGTCTTCAATATTTGCGGAATAGCAGATCCTGAGAAAATCACATCCTGTTGAGCTGGTACTATCGGATGTGCGAATGTCAATTGTATTCTCCTGTACCATTTCCTTCTGGCGTCGTTGCAGCAGTTTGCCAATCGCATTGTTTTCGGCGACTCCCTGTACACCGTGTGCGTGGCAGTAGCGGATATGCCGTTCCAGTATAGCAAGCTTTTTCGCTACATCGGCATTTTCAGCGATTAACTGCACTTTTTTGTCCACGGATGGTGATCGCAGCAGGGAAACACTGCAGTCAACCAGTGCTGGTACAATGGTACAGTGTGAGAAGTCGTCGATTTCAGCGTCGTTATGGGTGGGCAGGTCTTCTGCAGAACCAATAGCGGTTATAAGGGTGTCCTTCACTGCGAGAAAGACATGCCTGCGTACACTGGCGCCACTGCCGTCAATAAGGGCTCCTGCCACTATGTATCGTGTTTTGGCCATGAAAGAGTTTGTTTCCTTCTGTCTGTGGTCATGCTATTGATGAGTAGTCTATAGGACCCTCATTCTCCAGCAATGATGGCTGGAAAAGCTGTTAGTTGGAATGATACCATTTTTACCGACCCATCTCACTTCCTTTTGAGCAGGATTATAGCACTGGTAAACAGTAAGTAAGCCAGTATAAGTACCTTCACCAAATTCTTTTCAGAAAAAACAAAAAAAGAATTTATAAGGTACTAAAAACCCATTTTGGAGCGTTTAATGAACATTACCCTGTCTTCTCCTCTTGATATGCATCTTCATCTGCGTGATGGTGAGATGTTGAAAACTGTAGCGCCACTGTCCAGCCACAGTTTCAGTGGTGCACTTGTGATGCCTAATCTTGTCCCTCCTATTACCGGGAAAGAGGCAGTTAAAAGCTATAGGGAGCGCATTCTTGAGGCGATTGGCAATGATCGTTTTGAGCCTTACATGACACTTTTTTTTCAAGAGAACTATAGCAAAGAGTTTCTTGAAAGGGTTAAGGAAGATATTTTAGCGGTCAAGCTTTACCCTGCCGGTATTACAACAAATAGTGAAGGGGGGGCAGCTTCTTTGGATGTGGAAACCCTTCGTCCCGCCCTCCAGGCCATGAGTGATCTGAAGATCCCCCTCTGTATCCATGGGGAGAGTAATGGTTTTGTGATGGATCGTGAGCAGGAGTTTATGCCAATCTATGCTGCCCTTGCCGAATCTTTCCCTGATCTGATGATCGTTATGGAACATATTACGACAGCTGATGCGGTATCGATGCTTGATCAATATGAAAATCTTTATGCCACTATTACCTTGCATCACCTGCTGATCACCCTCGATGATGTCGCTGGTGGCATGCTCAAACCGCACCTTTTCTGTAAGCCAATTGCCAAGCGCTATGAAGATCGAGAAGCACTGCTTCGTGTGGCACTGGATGCACACCCTAAAGTGATGTTTGGAAGTGATTCTGCTCCACATCCTCAGCATAAAAAAGAAGCCTGTGGATGTGCCGCGGGTGTCTTTACGGCACCGATTGCCCTGCCTGTACTTGCTGAGCTTTTTGCCTCCCATGGCGCATTAGACAATTTGCAATCCTTTGTAAGCAGCAATGCTGTGAGTGTTTATGGTATTAACCCGCCTGCTACGCAAGTAGTGCTCGAAGATACACCGATGGTCGTACCTGATAAATACAATACCATTGTACCTATGTATGGTGGTGAGCAGATTGGCTGGAGTGTTACGGGCGAGTAGTGGTATTGCCAGGAGTTTGAAAAGATAAGGTAATCGTAACTATTCACCATGCTATTGAACGGCACAATATTTATCCGGAATCGGGGGACACGATCCCAATTCAAAAGACGAGGACGAATTGGGTCATGTCCCCAGTTTCCTACCAGCGTATTTGTTATGCAATTCCGACTCAGACTCAATTTAGGTGAATAGTTACAGGTAATTACCCTATGCTCTGGCCTCTCGGAGGTTAAGGAGTTGAGCTCGTTCTTCACTGAAAAAGATGGTTCATCCGGTTAATGAGTACCTGTCACGAATTTAATTGCTAAAGGACATGGCAAGAGACATGTTGTTTGTTATCACCACAAACAACAAAATAGGAGGTCTCTGCCATGTCCACATCACTATTATA
>Ga0208648_1003370_pt1 | contig 10087 bp, 7 predicted proteins | sample AntAceMetag02UKL_FD_184772 | JGI IMG/M metagenome (GOLD analysis project Ga0208648, IMG submission 184772) | Saline lake microbial communities from Ace Lake, Antarctica - Antarctic Ace Lake Metagenome 02UKL (SPAdes) (version 2) | ecosystem: Environmental > Aquatic > Non-marine Saline and Alkaline...
GAAAACCAGATAGAAATAAATCAAATAAAAAATAAAATAAGACAATTGGCCAAGAAAAAAAATGCCATTATCCTGGCCCATAATTATCAACCTCCTGAAATTCAAGAGATTGCCGATCTTTGCGGGGATTCCCTGGAATTGAGCATCCAGGCATCAAAAACCTCGGCGGATATCATCGTGTTCTGCGGCGTTCTTTTCATGGCGGAAACCGCCTATATTCTTTCCCCGGAAAAAAGAGTGCTTCTGCCCAACCCCGATGCCGGATGCCCCATGGCCGACATGGTGGACCCGATTGCCCTTACCGCCAGAAAAAAAGCACTGGGCAATATACCGGTTATTACCTATGTCAATTCTTCCGCTGCGGTAAAGGCTGTTTCCGATATTTGCTGCACCTCGGCCAATGTTATTCGGGTTACCAATGCCATTGATACAGATGAAATTCTCATGACACCGGATAGAAACCTTGCCCAATATGCCGCAGCCAACACCCACAAAAAAATTCATCTATGGGAGGGATACTGCCCCTTTCACAACAATCTAAGGCCCCAGGATGTGGCCGCGGCAAAGGCGGCCCATCCAAAGGCCCTTTTCATTGCCCATCCCGAATGCCCCCCCCAGATTTTAGAATTGGCAGACAGTATTCAGTCCACCTCGGGCATGATCCGGTTTGCAGGAGAATCAGACAAAGACCAGTTTATCCTGGGAACAGAAACCGGACTGATTTATCCCATCACAAAGGCCCACCCCGGCAAAAAGTTCTTCCCGGCCTCTGACAAAATGTACTGCCTTGACATGAAAAAAATCACACTGGACCATGTGCTCGACAGCCTTGAAAACCTGACAGGGAAAATCAAGGTGCCCGAAGATATCAGGATTGCCGCCCTTGGATCCGTACAAAAGATGATTGATATAAAATAGATCCTACATGGCTTCGAAGGCCTCATCGGGAATATCTGCATTGGTATAAAATTTTTGGATATCATCACAATCGTCCAGGGCTTCCATGAAACGGATCATCTGCTCGGCTTCCTTGCCTTCCACCGCCGTCATGTTCTGGGGCAGCATGGTAATCTCCGCCACATCGTATTTTATTTCAGCCGTGTCAACGGCCTCCTTGACCGCATCAAAATCTTCGGGTGCGGTGATGATTTCAAAAACATCTCCTTCATCGGTGATATCTTCTGCTCCGGCTTCCAGAGCAACCTCCATCAAGGTCTCCTCATCGGAATCTTCCTTGCTCACCGAAATAAGCCCTTTTTTATCAAACATCCAGGCCACACACCCGTCGGTTCCCACGTTTCCACCGGCTTTCCCAAAGATATAGCGAACATCGGCGATGCTCCGGTTCTTATTGTCCGTAAGACACTCCACTAGAACGGCCACGCCTCCCGGCCCATACCCTTCATAGAGAATTTCCTCGTAACTCACCCCGTCCAGATCCCCGGCACCCTTTTTAATGGCCCGCTCAAAGGTATCCTTGGGCATGTTCTGGGCCTTGGCATCATTCAGGGCGCGGCGCAACCGCGGGTTGGCTTCCTGGTCACCACCCCCCATTCTGGCGGCCACGGTGATCTCTTTGATCAGCTTGGTAAAAATTTTGCCTCTTTTTACGTCAGCCGCCCCTTTTTTATGTTTGATGGTCGACCACTTACTATGTCCTGACATGCTATTGCCTCCTTATTTTTTACCTTTTGCAATTATATATATTTCTTTACTTTGTTTTCGACAACTTTCCGGCTTAAAGGTTTTACACTCTCTGAACGCTGATTTAACCTCTTGTTCAAATTTTTTAAACTCATTTCCCTGGAATATTTTACAGACAAAATTGCCATTGGGGGACAAAAATTTTTCAGCCGTTTCCAGGGCCATGTGACACAATTCAAATGACCTGAAGGAATCGACATCCTTTCGGCCTGTTGTGGCAGGCGCCATATCACTCAAGACAGCACCAAATCCGGTTGTCAAAAAATCATCATTTTCAAGAGCTAAAATATTATCCTGGATGGCGATGACATTATCCGGAAGTTTAATCTCTATCAACTGCAGATCTATTCCAAAAACCCGGCCTTTACCGCCCACCTGCTTTGCCGCATACAAGAGCCAGGAACCCGGGGCACACCCGAGGTCCAGCACCATACTTCCCGGCGAAATGACTTTGAATTTTTTTTGAATTTCCTCCAGCTTATACACGGACCGGGCTGGATAATTTTCTGCCTTGGCCCGCTGGGTCAAATGGTCTGCCCATTCATTCCCAGACCCTTTACCGGATCCTTTTGACCCTTTAATCTTCTTGGCCATCAAATAATACCTCCATGGCGTCCTTTAAAAAACTGACACTTTCAATGGTCATTCCCTCAACACGTGAGAGTTGTTTCATGGCGGAACTTGGCACCAGACAGGTGGTGAACCCCATTTTAGAAGCTTCCTTGATCCGTGCCTGGGCATGACTCACCGCCCGGATTTCCCCTGTCAGACCGATTTCACCGATCAGGGTGGTTTCCTTGTGGACCGGCTTGTCCAGAAAGCTTGAGGCCAATGCTGCAGCAATGGCAAGGTCGGCAGATGGCTCCACAATTTTGACCCCACCGATGACATTCATAAAGACATCCAGCCCGGATAAGTTCATTCCAAGACGTTTTTCCATGACCGCTAAAATCAGGGCAACCCGATTTTGATCAAGCCCCAACACCGTTCGCCTGGGATTTCCCATGCCGGAACTTGAAACGAGCCCCTGTATTTCCACCAAGATAGGCCGGGTACCTTCCATACTGGAGGTCACCACCGAACCCGGCGCCACAGCCGACCGATCCGATAAAAATATAGCCGAAGGGTTGGGGACCTGTTCAAGACCTGTTTCCCGCATTTCAAAAACCCCGATCTCGTTGGTGGACCCGAATCGGTTCTTGACCGCCCGCAGGATTCTAAAAATATGGCTCTTATCCCCTTCAAAATAAAGAACGGTGTCCACCATATGTTCCATGATCCTGGGACCGGCAATGGCCCCGACCTTTGTAACATGCCCCACCAAAAAAATGGGAATCCCCGTTGTTTTGGCCAGGCGCATGAACTGCATGGAGGCCTCCCGAATCTGGGTGACGCTGCCCGGGGTGGAAGACACATCGGGATGGAATACCGTCTGGATGGAATCAATCACCATGGCATCATAATGCTGTTTTTCCACCATGGAAAGAATGGCGTCCAAATCTGTTTCCGCCACGATAAAAAGAGAGTCACTTCCCGAATCCAGTCGTTTCCCCCGCATGGAAAGCTGGAGGATGGATTCTTCCCCTGATACATAAAGACATTTTTTCCTGGATTTAGACAAGGTCGCCAACACCTGAAGCATGAGGGTGGATTTACCGATTCCGGGATCACCCCCAATGAGAATCAGCGATCCATCCACAATCCCACCGCCCAGCACCCGATCAAACTCAGTAATCCCAGTCATCAACCGCTGGGATTCCGTAACCTCCACGGAATTTATGGAAACCGGCTTGGGAGAAGTTAGGGTTCGTGGTTTTCCAGACCCGGCGGAAATGATTTTCTCCTCGGCCAAGGTGTCCCAGGCCCCGCATTCCGGGCATCTTCCCATCCATTTCGGGGTCTGACAGCCACAGGCCTGGCACAAAAAAGTAAATTTATCTTTTTTTTTCAAAAAATCTCTTCTCAAATTAAATTTAATAAAGCGAAGAAATATACCATTTTAAGGCTATGGTATCAAGGTGCCGGAACATTTCTGCAAAAAAGACTTATGGATCGAATGCGAAAACAACCCAAAAATTGGACCATTGGGCAAGGTAAAAATCAACGCCAAACTAAAAAACAACTTGCCTATATATAAAAATAGGGTAAAACGATTTACGATGAAGCGGCACGAACCTGTTTTGAGACAAAGGAGAATTGTGAATGAAGTTTTTTTTCGAGCCCAGGGGAATTGCGGTCGTGGGGGCCACAGCCAGTAAAGAAAAGGGTGGCAATATTATTGTTTCAAATCTCAAAAAAGGGTATCAAGGAGCGGTGTATCCAGTCAACCCACGATATGATGAAGTTGAAGGGTTTACCTGCTATCCTTCGGTTGCCGATGTTCCCGACCCTGTGGATCTTGCCATTGTATTTGTTTCGGCTCAAATGGTGCCCCGGGTTATCCTGGCCTGCGCCAAAAGAAAAATTCCCGGTGTTATGATCCAGTCGGCTGGATTTTCTGAAAGCGGACCCCAGGGAGATGCATTGCAGCAGGAAGCAAAACAAATAGCCGACAAGACCGGGATCAGGTTGTGGGGGCCCAACTGCATGGGGCTGGTGGATGCTGGCCGCAGGTTCGTTTTTTCCACGGTGACACCCGCCATCTGGGATACAGGGCTCACATCTGGGAACGTTTCTCTGATTGCCCAAAGCGGTATGCTGGCTGGAGCGTTTCTTATCGACCTCATGTCTCACAAGACCATGGGAATCTCTAAGGTCTGCTCCATCGGCAATAAAATGGATGTGGATGAAAACGATCTCCTGGAATATTTAATCGATGACCCGCACACATCTGCCATTGGTTTATACCTTGAATCTTTTACCGATTGCCGACGGTTCATGGCGTTATCCCGGGGTACGACAAAGCCCATCGTAATCTTGAACGGGGGAAAAACAACCCGGGGAGCTGCTGCGGCACTGAGCCATACCGCCAGTCTTTCGGCCAACGGGATCATCATCAGCGGAGCCATGGCCCAGGCCGGTGTTGTAAAAGCCAATGATTTCTATCAGCTGGCTGACTATTGCAAAACCCTGGGCATCTATCCTAAGATACCACCCAAAAACGCAAACCGTGTAGCGGTTCTTACCTACACCGGTGCTGCAGGGATTGTTTCAGCCGATATCATGGACGAACACGGCCTGGTGTTGTCAAAACTGAATACCGCCACCCTGGAGGCGTTAAAAACCGTTTTCCCGGAGTGGATGCCGCCTTCAAATCCTGTGGATATGTGGCCGGGAATTATTCTGAATGGATCAAAAAAAGTTTACGGCAAGGCCATGGAAGCGGTCTGCGCCGACCCGGGTGTCGATGCTGTTTTTGTACATTGTTTTGCAGGCGGGTTCAGCCTTGAAACCGATCTATCGATGATGGCCAAAACGGCACAAAAGGCAGGTAAACCTTTCTTTTGCTGGATATCGGGTGAACGTGAACGGGTATATGAATTCCAGGCATCCGCTCAACGCCTCGGCATCCCTGTATTTAGAGAAATTCTTAGAGCTGTCGAATGTATGGGAATGCTGCTGAACCGGCCCTTGGTGAATACGTCGAAGGGACCCTCAAGTGCGGGTCAAGAGATTCCCAAGATCAGTGGTGATACCCGCCTTGACATTCTGACGTCGGGAAAAGGCCAGTTGGACGAATATGTATCTAAGAAGGTGCTGGCCGCCTGGGGTATTCCCATTGTAGAAGAAAAACAGGTTACTCGTCTGGATCAAGCCCTGCAGGCTGCAAAAATATTCGGATTTCCCCTGGTTGCCAAGGGAATACTTCCGGGAGTATCCCACAAGACCGAGTCAAATCTGGTACAATTGGGCATCGTCTCTGAGCAAGCGCTTGAAAAAGCCGTGGGAAACCTTGAGCAAACCATGCAGGGCCGGGGCAGTATTCTTATCCAAAAACAAATAGCAGGAAAGATTGAACTGGTGGCCGGATTTGTCCAAGATCCCCAATTAGGCCCCTGTGTCATGTGCGGCCTGGGCGGGATATTTGCCGAAGCGCTTAATGACATAGTCTTTGGCGTTGCCCCATTGAGACTAGACGATGCGCTCAATATGATTGACCGGCTCAAATGCCACCCTATTCTGGACGGGTACCGCGGATTGGATCCTGTGGACAAAAATGAATTTGGCCGTATCCTTGTCTCCTTAGGTGATCTGGGATGTGCATATCCTTGCATCCGGGAAATCGATATTAATCCATTCATCATCCACAAAGGAAAGCCCATTGCAGTGGATGGGCTGGTGGTGGTATCGGCAAGCAACAACGCCTGTTAACAAATGAACCATGGAAAAAAATGAACCCGAAAATTTTAAAGGATCGGTTAAAAAACTACAGGGCCCTTTTACGACAGGTGGATGCCCATATCAAACGGGTGGAAACAACCTATTCAGATCAAATTGTCTGCAAAAAAGGCTGTGACAGCTGCTGTCGGTTTTTAAATCTTTTCCCGGTTGAAGCATTTGCCATGGCATCCGCCTTCCTTGAGATGGACAAACCCAACCAAGACATTGTCAGGGCCGCGTTTGAAAAAACAACAACGGGTTGCCCCCTTTTAATCAACCATCAGTGTCGCCTGTATAAAGCGCGCCCCATCATCTGCCGGACCCACGGATACCCCCTTTATTTCAAAAAAAAGGGAGAAGCGCTTGTGGACTTTTGTCCTAAAAATTTTAAAGGCATGACATCCTTTCCAAAGAAAAGTTTATTGGATCTTGAACAGCTCAATAGGCTGCTGGTGGCGATAAACAACCAATTTTTGGAATCCATTGAAACCAAGCCGGTTACCGACAGAATTCCCATGTCCAGGGCATTGTTATTGCTGGATGAAAGTCTACTCTAGGATAGTGACCAGCTGACTGGCCGGGACGATCCGGATTTTGCCTTTCAGCTTGGGCAATTCGATCTTCAGGGTCTCAAGGGTTGCCTTGTAGGGATGGCCGATACCAATGGCAGTCCCGTGCTTTTGGGCATACTTGATGAGCTTTGCAAATTGTCCGGTAATATAGGGAATATTTTGAGAATTGTCCAAAAAAACGTCCCTTTGGGCAAAGCTGAGCTTGAACAGCCGTGCAGATGCCTCACCCTGGGAAGTGGAAGATGTTCTCGAGTCTATAAAAAACAGATCCTTCTTTTTTAAAATTGTAAAAATCTGATTCATCTTATCGGAATCAGCTGTCAATTTTGATCCCATGTGATTGTTGACGCCGACAACACCCGGCACCTCTTTTAAATCTTTCCGAAGCTGTGCCAGAAGCGTATCTGGCGTCATTGAAGACAATAATGCACCCGGTCCCGGATCTGCCTTTGGGTATTGAATCGGCTCCATGGGCAGGTGAAGCATGAGCTGGGCCCCTTTGGCAGACAGCTTTTTCGCAATGGCAGGCCCGAAAGGAGAAAAGGGAAGCACAGAAAAAGTAAGATTTGAGTCCAGCAGGTACAATTCCATTGCGATCTGCCTGTCATAGCCAATATCATCAATGATGATGGCTATTTTTGGGATGTCGTCCCTAACCTTTGGCAGAACAGGTTTTTTGTCAACCGGACTGTGGTCCAGGTCTTCAAAAATCTCATACACAATAGGCCGCTGGGATTTGTCCCTGAGCCCCGCAGACGGCTTTTTATTCCGGATATCTCCCATCTCTTCGAATACTGGTGATATCTGCTCGATCTTTTCCCCCGGCTTTACCTTGGACCGTTTATCTGTCTGGGTAATCTTGACTTTGGAGGATGCACCGCCTGATTTTCTTTGCCCAGTATCAATAAATATATCCGCTATCATGGATACGGTCAGACAGATGGCAACCAGGATAGCAACACCCAGAACTATTTTTTTAAATTCTTTGCCAAGATCTGGTTTCTGCTTTTTTTTCCTTGATTTTTTTTTGGGGGGAGCAGCAGCTTTCCTCCGGGCTCCCCCCTTTTTCCTATCGACCATTTAATTTACTAAACACCCCGTAGCTTATCAGAATATCAAGGGCTCTTTTTACCTGGGCATCTTTTTCAAGCTGTTCAGCCTCTAAAATCTGGCGACTTTTTTCAGGCGTTTTCTTCACAGCTGTTTCCGGGTCTTCTCCTTCAGGTTTGAGACTGTTCTTCAAATCTTTTTCCTTCATCATTCTGTCAAAAACCGAAGGTGTTTTTTCTTTTTTCTCAATGATTTTAAATTCTACTTCTATATCCGGCTGGATCCCCTTGGCCTGGATGGAACGCCCATTCGGGGTATAATAACGGGCAATGGTGTATTTAATACCAAATCCATCCTTAAGCGGCCGAACGGTTTGAACAGATCCCTTTCCAAAGGAGGGCGTCCCAAGGATAAGGGCTCTTGAGTGATCCTGGAGAGCGCCGGCCACAATTTCAGATGCCGACGCAGACCCACCGTTGATTAAAACAACAATGGGATAATCCCTGTCTTCCTGGTCGGGGTATGCGTTAAACACCTGGGTGTTCTTTTCAAGTCGGCCTTTGATGGAAACAATACTGCCCTGGTCCAAAAATAAATCAGATATTTTAATGGCCTGGTCCAACAGCCCGCCGGGGTTATCCCGAAGGTCAATAACAAGGCCCCTTAAGGGGGCATTTCCTGTTTCAAGTTTTTTTAACTCTTTTTCCATGTCTTCTGTGGTGTTCATCCGAAAATTGGTAATCCGAAGATATCCATACCCGGGTTTAAGAACTGCAGATCTCACACTGGTCATGGGGATCAAATCCCTTTTCAGGGCAAAGGCCAAAGGAGCAGTCTCCCCTTCCCGGATCACCGTGATCAACACTTTTTTGTACCGGGGACCCCGCATCTTGCCAACAGCCTCCCACAAGGCCATACCCTTTGTGGACGCGTCATCTATTTTAATAATAATATCGCCGGCCTGGATACCGGCCTTATACGCTGGCGTACCCTCAATGGGAGAGACCACGGTCAAAATACCCTCTTTCGTGGTGATCACAATACCAATACCGGAAAATTCTCCCTTGGTATCGTCCTGAAGGTCATCAAAGGCTTCCGGCGGCATAAAACTTGAGTGGGGATCCAAATTTCCCACCATGCCTTTGATGGCGTTATGGATAAGCTCGTCAGCATCCACCTCATCCACATAATTTTTCTCTAGTTCTTCCAGAACATCGGTAAAAAGCTTCAATGTTTCATATTTTTTTTCATCACTTGCCAGGACCTGGGAATAAGATCCTGTCATCAAGATAAAGACCAGAAAAGCTGCCGTTATCGACATCCAGTGCTTTGTGAACTGAGGAAACTGATTTTTCATATAGTTAAGCTCCTTTGCTTATCCATTGCATTGGGTTGACAGGTTTTCCATGATGCCTCACCTCAAAATGGAGGCACAGCCCTTTAACAGACCCGGTATCACCAGCCGTGGCAATTACTTCACCGGTATCAACCGTCTCACCTTTCTTTTTAAAAATTTCTTCCACATGGGCATAGAGGGTATAATAATTATCACCGTGGTTAATAATCAGCAGATTCCCATACCCTTTCAGCCATTGGGCAAACAAAACCTCTCCTTTGAAAACTGACCGGACAGGCTCGCCCCTTTCCACCCTTATATCAACTCCGCTTTGAAAAGTGAAGGATTTGTAATCCCCGGCCTTTGAAAAACCGAAAGTTGATACGATCTTTCCTTGAACAGGAATGCGCAACCGGCCTTTCTGACGCGAGAATGATACGTCTCGAACAGGATCTAAAACCTGTTTATCCATGACACTCAATTTCTCATCGAGTGCATCGGCCGACAATTTCAAGGATTCCAGAACCGCCTGGGACAGATCTTTTTTCCTTTGGATATCATATAGAATCGCTTCTTTTTTAAGGGTCTCTTTTTCCTTAATCCGAATCTGAAGATTCAGTTCTGCTTCCAAATCGGTTTTTTCCGTTGCCTGTCGGCCCAGTTCCTCTTCCAAAACACCCAGGCGTTTAAGATCTTTGGATTGGATTTCAAGAACCTGTAAATCAGATTGAATCACCTGTTTCATGGCATTTTGGGTTAAAAAAAAATCAAACACTGAGGAAGGCACCCCCGCAATATCCAAACGCCCGATCATCCGCATCCGATGGAGGGCATTGAGCCGCTGGCCAGCGTAAACCTGGTCTTCATCTATCTGGACTGTCAGGCGTTCTTTAGATTCCCGGATTTTTTTATTTTTTATTTCCAGATCCCTTATCTCCTTGGACAGAATTTTGGCTTTTAAGCGAGCCCGATTCAGACCATAGTCAATTTCATTCAACCCTTCAATGACTTCCATCTTTTTTTTAGAAAAGGTCGCTACTTTTTTTTCTTCAACGGCAATTTTTTCCTGGACAACCCTTTTGGAAGCAGCTGCCGCTTGTTTTGG
>Ga0208648_1003371_pt1 | contig 10084 bp, 8 predicted proteins | sample AntAceMetag02UKL_FD_184772 | JGI IMG/M metagenome (GOLD analysis project Ga0208648, IMG submission 184772) | Saline lake microbial communities from Ace Lake, Antarctica - Antarctic Ace Lake Metagenome 02UKL (SPAdes) (version 2) | ecosystem: Environmental > Aquatic > Non-marine Saline and Alkaline...
CATCGCCTGTGGGACGGTTATAAACACTTTCAATCACCTGTAAGCCTGTAAGGTCACCAGCCAACAACTGACCGGAAAGCATGGCAATCGCCACAACTGCTATCACTATTCGCTTCATCTTTATACTTCTTTGTACCGTTTATGGGTCTGTTGCTCAAATCTAGTTTCCTTACCAGATATTATCAAGTTTCATGTTGTTATTTGAAGTATAAAAGTTCAATAGTTGGTTATTTCCTGTATTATAATCTCTGATAGTTCCCCAGGCATTGCCTGACAGAGATAAAATAACGATAAAGAGGTCAAAAATCAGGGTTATTGCCTGATTTATCCCACTATTTGTCGTTTTCCACCCGTAGTTTACCAGTTTTTTGAGGTTTTGCGCTGTGCCTGCCAAGTAACATTGGATTTGCATTTTTGTCAGTCCTCGCCATCGTGATCGGCGGTGTGCGCAATGCTCTTTGCCATTGCCGAAACTACCTTCGACCACCGCCATACGACGACCCATATTATGGTGGAATTGTGACGTGTTACATTTTGCCAAGGCTTGATCCGCATAGTTTTCGTCGGCATGACGGTAAATGGTTCGCGGTCCCTTTCCGGTGGTGCAACGGCTTCGCATCTTACAGGAAGCACAGACTTTACCGGAAGCGCGAAAGTTTCGCTTTCCCACGTCTAAACCCGATTGGGGATGCATGGTTTCACGTACACTACCAATGTTGTACAAGAAACCCAGCAGTAGGACTTTGATGACTACAACCGGGTCAACGGATTTATTGCCATTATATCCGTACAACCCCTCGGTCATTTGATCAATGAAACCGAGATCCAGAATGGAGTCGAGACTACGAAGGAGATGATTCTTTGGAACAGCCTTATCCAATGAAAACTTGTGAAACTCCTTTGGGATAAATATCTTCTTACCACGCAATTGAAATCCATAGTTATTGTTTATGAATAGCTATTGTACGCATCAAATCAAAATTAGACTCAAAATAGAGACCACGAGAGACAAAACAAAATAGGTTTATCACAATATCCCGAACATTTTACCGGATTTGGGTAACAGACCCATATGGGGATCTTGATTGGATTGACAATAGATATTAGTGAGAGGGATTTTAAACCTTCCGGGTGGAACTCACTTAATAAAAGCAATTTCCGGTGATTTCATTTACGGTCTAAATAATACGGGAAGTCAAATCAGAATTATTGATCATTCCAACCCCGCTGATCCAGTTTTAGTTAGCGCGACTGAGACTGGACATTCATGCAAAGATATTGCAGTAATTGACAATTTTGCCTATTTAGCTTCATGGGACGCCGGTATGCGAATAATGGATGTGAGTGATCCTGAAAATCCAATCTTAAGTGGTGTTTGCGATCTACTGGGTCGTGCGGTACGAATTTCAGTTAGCAACAATCATGCATTTTTGGCAACTAGTGGTGGTGGAATGCGAATTGTAGATACAACCTATCCAGAAGATTTATTTGAAGTTGGCTTTTTTAACTACACTCCAGAATTGATGGGCTCCGAAGATCATACTAAGGGAATATATTTGGATGATAACAATATCTTCCTTGCAACTCCCTACTTTTTAGAGATTTTAACACATGATTATGCTGTAAAACCAAATATATTTCATTTATTCGAACCTTCACAATTTGACACTTTCTCGCTTGAAGATTTCGGAGAACAGACTTTTACCTGGGAATCATCTATTCCGCCCGATTCTACCGATACACTAAGTTATAACTTTGAGATTTCCGCAACTATCTCAGATTCTAATGTTAGAACATTCAATTATTCAGATATTCCGGACACATTTATTACCTTAGGTATAATGGACTCAATGGCATTTAACAGCAAAGTTGAAATGGTAAAATTCAAATGGCATGTCGAAGCAATTTGCGCTGAAGACACTGTGAATTGTATTGAAAACTATCGATTTGTGATTGGATTGGAATCCAATGTGAGAAAACACCTGGAAGAAGCTGACTTAATACCTGATAGATATTGTATCGAATCCCTTTACCCGAATCCTTTTAATTCGACTCTGTCAATAACAGTAGGACTTCCTGAGAAATCCGATCTTTGTATATCGCTGTACAATATTCTTGGTCAGGAAGCAGCCTTGATGGCAGACGGCACCTGCTCTGAAGGTTATAAAACTTTCACATATGAAGCCTATAATCTACCGAGCGGAATTTATTTTATCTACGCCAGTGTGCCGGGAAAAATGGGTGAGGTTAGGAAAGTTGTGCTGATGAAATGAGAGAATGAAATCTAATTTTAAGTAAACCAAAAACAGTGTCATTACACGACTTGATCGGGTAATGCTTGTGTCATACTAAAATAATTATCTGGGTTCTTGAAAATATTGTCGCATCAAACTGATGTAAAACATGAAAAATACTGGATTCCCACCTTCGCGGGAATGACAACATGAGACATTATTTTCGAGAGGCATTAGATAAGAATAAAAATCAGGCTATTTTTCTCATCATTCGGATGGATAAAAAGAAACAGCCGGGCAATCTACCCGGCTGTTTTCAATTGAACAATTATATATCAAATATCTACTTCCGATTTCCTGCTATTTCGTAGCCTTCATAGAAATAATCCAGGGGATTCACCGGACGATCATTGACTTGAACTTCATAATGAACGTGTGGAGCGGTGCTGCGTCCGGTATTGCCACAATACCCAATCACATCACCACGTTTAACACGTTGTCCACGCTTGACATTGTAGTCGTTTAGATGACCATAAACCGTAACAAATCCATAACCATGATCAATCTTGATGACCTTCCCGTATCCTGCAGCCCTTCGTGCTTTTGTTACCCTGCCGTCTGCTGTAGCATATATCGGGGTTCCTGTAGGTGAAGAGAAATCTACGCCGTAATGAAAACGTCGTTGTCCTGTAAATGGATCTGGACGCCAACCGAAAGGATCGGTAAATCTGCTATTATTTATTGGTAAAATAGAGGGGATACAGAGGAGACGTTCTTCGTTTGTTACTATTGTCTGTTGAATTTCTCCGAAAGACTGACGCTGGATTGACAGTTCACGCTCAATTTGATCAAGCGAGACTAATAATTCCTCGACCCGTTCATCACCTATTACCTTGTTTTCCAGGGGCAGCATACTGCCAATTCCGGCTTGACGAACTTCTTCGCCAAGGGGAGGGAGGTTGACACGGATCCTGATGTGTTCCTCTTCAACAGCTAAAGAATCAACAACGTCGATCACGGTATTCAGTCGATCCTTAATTTCCGAAAGCTCGTAATCAAGCAATTGATTTTCGGAGATAAGCTCCCCGGTTCTAATCCGCACTCTCCATTCGCTGATAGTGATAACTGCCATTGATAATAAGGAAATTACAACTAACAGGGCAATGCTGAATAAAAAGAACAGCCGTCCGCTCGTAATAGACCGACGTTTAATTTGCGTTGTTCCACTACGTTGCGCAATTAACGTAAATCGTCTATTGTTTTTTCTTTTGTGAGTTGAACTGTAGCTTTTCCTTCGGTTCAAAAGACTTTCCTTCTAAGAGAGTACGTACCATACAAAAATGCTCGATAAAAGTATAATTTGAAAATAGCCGGGTCAAGTATTTATTGCTAATGAGAGCGAAAATCAGCCATTGTGACTCACCTTAAACGTAATCTCCTATAAACATCTAATTTGAAGATGAAAGAGAGGTATTTTCGGTTAATATCAAACTCTCGTATCATATAGTTATCAAGTGTTTACATGCTCCAGGAATTGGAGGAATTTCTTCAATTCCTCAGACCGTGTCTTATGGGAGACATCAACACCCATAAGTATTGTCATCTTATCAATGTAAAAAAGGTTTTCAAGGATTCAGGGTTGTGTTTTACCATCCAGCATTATCCGGATCGAAAGATGGCTGCATATAGGGATTGATTCTCTTTTCCTCACCAATAGTCGTACTGGGACCATGTCCGGGATAAACTACGGTGTCATCAGGTAATACCAGTAATTTCTCACGTATCGATCTGAATAACTGCTTTCCATTCCCACCCGGTAAATCCCATCTACCAACACTTCCAGCAAAAATTGTATCTCCGGCAATCAAATCCTTGCCATTCAAATATACAACTTGTCCGGCACAATGCCCGGGAACATGAATGACTTTTAGTTCAAGGGAACCGAACCGGAGGATTTTATTATCTTCCACGAATTTGTCGGGAGGTCCGACATTCAGGTCCTTCCCAACGTAAACTGAAAAGCTCTTTCTCCCATCTGTCAGCATGGGTGCGTCCAATTTGTGGCACATTACCGAGGCATCAGGATATGTTTTGCGTAAGTCTCCAACAGCACCGATATGATCCCCATGACCATGTGTAAGAAGTATCGCATGGAGGGTGAGGTTTTTCTCTGAAATGATATCTTCAAACCGTTCAGCTTCATCGCCCGGGTCAACAATTACAGCATCGCCATCTTGCTCAAGTACGAAACCGTTGGTTTCAATCATACCTACCTGAAGGACATGAATTTTCATATTAAATTTTTTCAAAAAATTGATTTATAAATGCATCCGGCTGAGGCGAACTGCCTGTCACATTTCTCACCAGTTCAGTAAATTCCCAATATGCGCCGTGCGTGAATACCTTTTCCTTGAACCAGTCTCCAAGCTCATGCATATTATGAAAAACAGGCGGTTCTTCAAGCTTGAGGTCTCGAATTATGGCTTCATGGAACTGACTGGCGATCCATTCACCGAGGAGGTAATTATGGTAATAAACCGGAGCATCCGCGATATGGCTCTTTACTGCCCAGTCCGCCTCTTTTTCACGCCCGGCAACAGGTCGAACTAACTGGAATCGCTGCACCAGGTCCCACCATCTCTGCTGCTGATCATAATCAGGATCACGGTAGAACCCACGCTCAAAATGAACCATGACAAGAATCCATCGACCAAGAATGGCTTTCTCGATCTTTCGTTCTTGTGCGAGAGGTTTCTGAAGTTCCTTGATTTCACTGCCCTTGAGGCGGAACATAGAAGCCATCCATTCAATATCCCGCGCAAGCCGTCCGAAAAACATGGCAACTGCTTCAGTCACTGCCGTATGAGCAGGTATTCTAAGAGTATGTGGAAGTGAACGATCTATGTTTAATTCATATACTGCATGTCCAAATTCATGGAGTGAGGTTGATGCCCAGTATGTATTATCCTTAAGGTTCATTAATACCCGTACATCACCATTCCTATCAATATGATCACAATAAGCGTGAGGATGTTTTCCATCTTTTTCCAAATAATCGCCCTTGTCCAGAATAGATTCTATTGACAAACCTACGCCCTCAAAATATTTTTGAGTCCACTCCATCGTGCCACGACCTTCATACACTGGGTCAGTGTTAACTCCATAAACAGGGGGCACTTCCTGAAAAAAAGGATCGCTATAATGCCAGGGAGCAAGGTCAATTGCCTCAAGTTTATATTTATCAGCTATCAGACGGTCTAGGTTTGCTCTCATTCTACGAAATGGATCCTCGCTCAAATCTGCAAATCTACCAAGTTGACTGAACAATCTTGCTTCGTCTATCTCTTGAAGTTCCAGCAACATACGATAATGGTCAGGAAATCCAAGCGATCTTGCAGCTATATTTCGAGCGCGAACAAGTTCGACTAATTCTTCGGCAATAATTGGTCCGATCTTTTTACTTGCTTCCCACGCATCACGGCGAAGCGACATATCGGTTGAAGTTCTGAGAATTTCATGAACCTGGTTCATTGTAAGGCTTTGACCAGAAACCTCGGGACGGAAGGTGTTCATTTTAACTTCAATTTTCTTCTGCCTGCTGACAAGATCTACGATCGTTTCTTCGGGCAGTCGATTTGGAGCTATTTCATGACGCATTAATGCAGCCCAGCGTCTGAGAAGAATGTTTTGAACGCCCGGATCAGAGAGCAGTTTGCCCAATTCCTCGTACAGCTCTTTGCTGCTCAGCTTAAGCCGCAAATTTGTTTCAGCATCCTCAACGGCGGAATAATCCTTGTCGGTGCCACTGATTGACGCTTTCCAAGATGCTTCTGAATACTGTGTTCGAAGAGGCTCAAGATCATGCTCCATCTCTTCGAGTATTTTTTGCAGTGTTGCTTCAGTTTCCGGGTTACCGATCACAGCTCTCTCCTCTTAAACCGTTATCAAAATAATAACAACAGGTTGAAAATCAACTATAATCCTGTAATTTATTTCAATTCTGAGGCTTTTTCAAGCGGCAAATTGAATAATGGGGACATACAGAAATGGCGTGGTATTATCATTGCGGGTCTATGTGTGATGAGCAAACGTTTGTAGTCCCAAGAATATTTTTTGTTTCCACTGTTGAACTTCAATTGCAGAAAATCCGGTACTCTATTTGCATCATGTGATTGTATAAAACAGAATAAAATTCATATCTTAGAAATTATGGCACAATTGGAAATATATTATGCTCTGCCCGAAATGATAAATGAAGAAAAGGGCATTGCCACTTTGTTAAAAGATGAGGTAAATCATTTATCAAGGGTTCGCCGTGCCAATATCCGCGACCGAATTATGATCATAGATGGTTTGGGTAATGCGTGGAGTTCAATAATTGCCAAAATGGACAAAGATTGTGTAACTCTCGAATTATTAGAAAAACATACTGACTGGCGGGAGCCACCGGTAAGAATTCATCTCGGATTGGGAATATTGAAACCGGCTCAATTCTTAGACGCAGTTGACCTTGCAGTGCAAACTGGCGTTCACGAAATTATTCCATTGATAACTAAACATGTCGTTGCCGGCTGGAACGAATCAAAAGCAAAACGAGCAAACCTGCGAGCGATTGCAGCCGCGAAACAGTGCGGTAGAGGACTCATCCCAGGCATTAAAACACCACAACCATTTGAAAAGTGGTGCATCGAATCAAGAGGTGATTCATTGCGATGTTATTGCAGCCAAGACGGATATTCCATTAGAGAATTAAAGAAGGCTGATGATATAATCCTCGCAATAGGGTGCGAAGGTGGATTCGACAAAGAGGAAGAAGAATTGTTGAACCAGGGAAATTTCATCCCGATTTCTTTAGGTCCGAGAAGGCTGAGGAGTGAAACAGCCGTTGCAGTTGCATTGTCAGGGATATTAAGCATTTATGAATGATACAATTAGATTTGAACATTGCGAAATTATTTTACACTTCAAAACAGTTTGATCGAGTTCGACAGAAAAACAGTAAAATATAAATATTGAGGGAAACATGTCAGAAACAAACCATTACGAAGTGGTAATTATTGGAAGCGGTCCCGCTGGCTACACAGCAGCTATATATGCTTCACGGGCAAATCTTAAAGTGCTGGTGCTGGAAGGATACGCGGCGGGTGGACAATTGATGATCACCACAGACGTTGAAAATTTTCCCGGATTTCCGGAAGGTGTTACAGGTCCTGACTTAATGGATCAGGTCAGGAAACAGGCTGAGAGATTTGGACCCGAATTACGCCAGGTCGATGTGACAAAAGTAGAACTTACACAGGGATCTCCTTTCACGGTATGGGTTGAGGATGAGAAAATTATGGCTGATTCTGTGATCATATCCACCGGGGCAACCGCCCGCTACCTCGGACTCGAGAGTGAAGATAAATTAAAGGGATCAGGTGTCTCAGCCTGTGCAACTTGTGATGGAGCTTTCTTTGCAGGAAATGATATCGCGATTGTCGGCGGTGGAGATTCTGCAATGGAAGAAGCTATTTTTCTGACTCGCTTTGGAACAAAGGTTTATATAATCCACCGGCGTGATGAGCTGCGTGCCTCAAAAATAATGCGACAGCGAGTATTTGATAATCCCAAGATTGAAATTATCTGGGATTCAGTGATTGAAGAGGTATATGGATCCAGGGAAGAAGGCGTAACAGGATTGAAGTTGAAGAATGTAAAAACCGGAGATTTCAGCGATCTTGAAGTTCAAGCGCTTTTTATTGCAATTGGACATACACCCAATACCGAACTTTTCATTGGTCAGTTGGATATGGAAGATACCGGCTACCTGATTGCAGAGCCCGGTTCGTCCCGAACCAATATCGAAGGGGTTTTTGCGGCCGGTGATGTGCGAGACAGTGTATATAAACAGGCAATCACTGCTGCCGGATCAGGCTGCATGGCTGCTATCGATGCTGAAAGATGGCTCGAGGCAAGAGAAGTGCATTAACTTAAAAGCGGATTAGATCAAATAATTGAGCATTATTCGTTTAATCATCACTCATTGATATGTTATCCACTATCAATATCCAACATAATTAACCGTCAGAGAGATAAAATGATGCCTTCCGTTCGTACTACCCTGAGCCAATGAAAAGTGTGAAAAGGATAAATAGTCAAATTTCAGTATTAACAATCACGACTTATCATGATTTCCGAGAGTATTTTCGCTAAAAGAAAATGATAGAGCTTGATCTTTGGGAAGAGAAGCAAATACACTACTGAAAACAAGATCACTTTGGAAAATTGTATTGATAGCCCTGAATTCATACAGAAGAATCTACGCTTCCTTCGAGACTTCGCTCGGCAGAGATAGTCATTTTTTAGCAGTCTTAATATTATGTTATTATAAAAGATACTACGATGTAAACAAAACTTTCTCGATATACATGCCATTAGCGCCTAAGAGTTTCATAATACGTAGAGGTGCGAATGTATAACTTTACTATAAACGACCTGCAAAATTATTGGTTGAAGTGTGACTTTTGGACATTGAAACAAGCAGTGGTAATATTGAACAATGGGAATCCTGATGAATTTCGGATTTTTAGAAACTATTTTTCTGATACCGCAAAGATACAAAGAAGAAATGTATTAGAGAATATCAGGAACAAAATCGCTTCGCTTGATCATAAGCAATCTGAAGGAACTCCCGGCAATAATGTTATTCAGCAGAACAATGCAATAGAGGAATCAACAGAAATATTAGATCCGGAATTCTGGTCTGTAATGAATGAGCGAATCAGCTATATTAATGAAGCATGGCTCACTAACTATTCGAAATTATTGAAATTAGCAATACAATGTGTTGAGTCGAAAACCCTTATTCCAGACAGGAGAGCTGAGAACATTTTTAGACCATATATTATCCTGAGTTGGGCTAAGGAAAATCAGATATCTTTGTCATCTGAATTAGAAATATTGTATGAATCAGAGAAACGGAAAATTGAGAATCTTTATTTTCCAGGGAAACTTCAGCCAGAAACAATATTGACAGAATCTGACCAATCATTTCAAAAAGACAAGCATACAGCAGATATTGATGAAAAGGCAATTTCCCTTACTGTTGAGGGGCAAAGGATGCCTGGACGCGAAACGTCATCTCCAAAATCTAAAGTCAACATACGCAGATCGACCATGCATAAATTTATCGTACAGGGTGTTGCTGCAACTATTTGGACATTTCATAAAGATTTGAATATTCACGATCTAATTGATCACAAGCATTTTAGAGAGAGTATAAAAGAAGTACATAAAAAAAACGGAATAGCTTACTCAAACACTACGATTATAAGATGGATAAACGAGTGCGAGCTTAGTATTAATCCAAGATCATCCAATGATTAAAGTTGTCATTTATGAATGAGAACAATACTCACTGAAATGTGGTAAATGAAGTAGTATTTATGGAGAACAACACTTGCGGATTCGTTACAGTTTTGAAACTCTGTTCAATCTCGATTGCGTTATTTCGGAGATTAGTGAGACATAAATATATGAATAAACTTGTTATGAATTCTTTATACTATTGATTTGTAAGATTATCAAGACGATTACGACCATTTGGAGCACAATAAATAAAATTGTAAATTTTTCCATAACTATTTGGAGCAGGATTATAAAAGTATTATTTTCCGACATATTTCAGCGAACCAAAGTAGAATACAAATACCATTTCACAAGAGTAAATCACCTTAATTTGGAGAGGAAACCATGGGTCAACAACAACTTTTACTGCTAATTCTTGGTGTCATTATTGTAGGTATAGCGGTTGCTATTGGAATTACAATGTTTTCCAGCAGCGCTGTTGATGCCAATCGCGATGCCGT